>Ga0302314_10007632_pt1 | contig 19427 bp, 21 predicted proteins | sample III_Palsa_N2_3_FD_200533 | JGI IMG/M metagenome (GOLD analysis project Ga0302314, IMG submission 200533) | Peat permafrost microbial communities from Stordalen Mire near Abisko, Sweden - III_Palsa_N2_3 | ecosystem: Environmental > Terrestrial > Soil > Palsa > Peat permafrost | place: Sweden...
CAAATGCGCTGATGCCGTGGCTCAGGCCGCGACGGTACTGTCTTCCGATGCGGCCGGACGACGCGTGCGGCGCTTGCGCGGCGCGGGCTCGTCGCCATCATTGGCGTTGGCGGCCTCGGGCTCGGGTGTCGAGAAGGCCGGCGGCAGGCGATCGACCTCGATCCGGTGCGGCGCGTCATCGCCGACGGTCTCCGCCTCGGGGCGACGCCGCGGGCGACCGCGACGCGGACGCGTCTCCTGCTCGGCCTGCGGCTCGGGCTCGCGCGCTTCGGCGACGGGCGCAGGCTGGCGCGGCTCGACCGGACGGGGCGCCTCGGCCTGCGCGGCGGCCGGCTGTTCGGCACGCGGCTGATACTCGCGGCGCGGCTGGCGATCCTCGCGCGGCCGGCGCTCTTCGCGCGGCTGACGATCGTCGCGCGCCTGACGGTCCTGACGAGGCGGACGCTCTTCGCGCGGCGGTTGGTCGCGCTGCTGCTGTTCGCCCTGATAGCGATTTTCGCGATCTTCGCGCATATCGCGTTGTTGCGACAGCTGCTGCTGCGGCGCATCGGCGCGGATCGGCTCGCCGTCGTCGCCATATTCGTCATTGTCGCCGTCGCCATCGAAGTCGTTGAGATCGTAGCGATTCTGGCGGTTCTGGTTCTGCTGCTGGCCCTGGCCCTGACCCTGCTCCTCGAAGCGGGCGCGGCTTTCGGCGAGCACGCGGAAATAATGATCCGCGAACTGGAGATAATATTCGGTCATCACCCGGTCGCCCTGGGTCTGGGCGTCGCGCGCGAGGTTGCGGTATTTCTCGTGGAGCTGGACGGCGTTGCCGCGCGCCCGGTTGTCGATCCGGTTGCCACGATCGGAACCGTTGGTGTTCGGTCCGCGCACCTGCGTGCCGCCGCGGCCACGGCGACGACCGTTCTGCCGATTGTTGATCAACGTTTCCGAGTCCTCGTTCCTGGTGGTTGAAACGTAACCACGCCTGCCGGTCTCGTTCCGGCCGCTCGTCCGGGCCCTCCCGGCGATTCGCTCGTGCCGTCCGACATCTGAGCGTCGCCAAGGCGGCGCGCGATCACCGCGCGCCAATCCCGCGTCGCTACCCCATAGGGGCGGCAGGCCATCGGTTTCGGCATAGGGCCGCAGCGTGGGAAACGATGTTCCGGTGCTGAGATGCCCCTGTTCCTTCGACTGATGTAGTGTGGCCTCAAGACAAAACCAAGCGGAATATGCGCCGAATCAACCCGTAGCAGCGATACAGCGATCTCGACCCGCCAGATCGTGGCGGATTTGCACCACCAGAGCTTGCGCCTGCAGCAGCGCGGACACCGCCAGGGCCTGCGTCGCGCCGATCTCGATGCAGGCGATGCCGCGCGGTGCGAGCTGCGCGGGAAGCAGCGGCGCGAGCGCGCGATAGTCGTCGAGACCGTCCGGGCCGGCGAACAGCGCGGACGGCGGCTCATGCTCGACGACGTCGCGGGGGAGCGGCTCATCGGTCCCGATATAGGGCGGGTTGCACAGGATCAGGTCGAATTGCTCGCCCGTGCCCGACCAGCCGCCTTCGACGATGCTTGCACGGTCCGTCATGCCGAGCGCCTCGGCATTTGCGCGCGCGATGGCGAGCGCCGCGGTCGAGCGATCGATACCGACACCGATCGCCTGGGGCCACTCGGCGAGTGCTGCGAGCAGCAACGCGCCCGATCCGGTGCCGAGATCGAGAATGCGCCGCGGCCCCGCCGTTCCCGCGAAGTGCGCGACCGCGGCCTCGATCAGCGTTTCGCTGTCCGGACGCGGGATCAGCACCCCGGGCGCGACGCCGAGCTCGATCGTCCAGAAGGCGCGCGTGCCCGTGATATAGGCGAGCGGCTCGCCCGCGGCGCGGCGGGCGACGAGGGCTTCGAACGCCCCGCTGATCCCGACAGCGCCCCCCTCCCCGTTCGTCCTGAGCGAAGTCGAAGGACGTGTTTCAAAGGCAGCGCCCGCGACACGCACTTCGACTTCGCTCAGTACGAACGGTGGTGGGAGGGTCGGTGCCGACGCAGCAACGGAACGGCGCAAACCACTCAGCAGCATCGCCTCCCGCGTCTCGCCGAGCGCATGCGCCATCAGCAGCTCCGAATCGAGCCGCGGCGTCTCGGATGTCGCGGCCAGGCGATCGGCGGCGCTCCGGATCGCGTCCGCCAGGCTCGAAGCCTCAGCCGACATCGTCCAGCGCCGCGAGCCGCTCGGCTTCGTCCTCCGAGATCAGCGCACCGACCAGCTCGTCCATCTGGCCCTGCAGGATTTCGGGCAAGCGGTGCAGCGTCAGGTTGATGCGGTGATCGGTCACCCGCCCCTGCGGGAAATTGTACGTGCGGATCCGCTCCGAGCGATCCCCCGAACCGACCATCGACTTGCGCGCACCCGCCCGCGCATCGGCGAGCCGCGAACGCTCGAGCTCGTACAGCCTCGCGCGCAGCACCTTGAGCGCCTTGGCCTTGTTCTTGTGCTGGCTCTTCTCGTCCTGCTGGATGACGACGAGCCCCGAGGGAAGATGCGTGATCCGCACCGCGCTGTCGGTGGTGTTGACCGACTGGCCGCCCGGCCCCGACGAACGGTAGACGTCGATCCGGAGGTCCTTGTCCTCGATCTTGACGTCGACCTCTTCGGCCTCGGGCAACACCGCCACTGTGGCCGCCGACGTGTGGATGCGCCCGCCGCTCTCGGTGACCGGCACGCGCTGGACGCGGTGTACCCCGCTCTCGAATTTTAGGCGCGCGAACACGCCTTGCCCGGTGACGCTGGCGACGACCTCCTTGAAGCCGCCCATCTCGGCGGCGCTGGCGGACATCATCTCGACGCGCCAGCCCTGCGCCTCGGCGAAGCGCTGGTACATGCGGAACAGGTCGCCCGCGAACAGTGCCGCCTCGTCGCCGCCGGTGCCTGCACGGATTTCGAGGATCGCCGAGCGCTCGTCGGCAGCGTCGCGCGGCAGCAGCGCGAGCGCGAGCATGCGCTCGGCTTCGGGCAAACGCAGCTTGATCACCTCGATCTCGTCGGCGGCCATCGCGCGGATGTCGGCGTCCTCGTCCTCGACCATCGCGGCAAGCACGCCGAGCTCGGCGCGCAGCCGGCGCACCTCGGCCGCGGCACGCGCGACCGGCTCGATCTCGGCATAGTCCTTGGAGAGCTGGACGAACTGGTCGGCGGCGAGATCGCCGCGCGCCATCGTCGCCTGCAACTCGTTGTGGCGGGATTCGATCTGCGCGATGCGCGCGGCGGAGATCGAGCTCATGGCTTGATCCTCCCCTCCCCTTCAGGGGAGGGGCGGGGGGGGGGGCCTATCCACGAACGCCGGCGCGCGGGGATGCGCCCCACCCCAACCCCTCCCCTGAAGGGGAGGGGCTTGCTGACGGCACGCGCGGCACGCTCGAAACTGAGAGAGATCATGCGACCGACTGCGGTAGAGCGAAAATCAGAGGATCGACTATCGTCCTGACCTTCTCCAGATCGAGATCCTGCGGACGAACGCTGCGTTGCGCCACGCCGTTCACGCCCTCACGATGCGAGAGCGATATTGTGTGCGCGGGGTTGGATCGCATCGCTTTATCATATCGCTTCTTGGGATTGCCCGATGCAAACAACTCGCTGCTGATGCCAGCCCGTCGTAGCGCGGCTACGAAAACCATCGCGCTGAGCTCCAAATCGCGATCCTCGGCAATCACCGCGATTCCGGTAGATTCCGTCAACGGCGCCTCGATCAGCATCGCCAGCCGCTCGATCCCCGCCGCCCAGCCGACCGCCGGCGTGTGCGGACCGCCCAGCGTCTCGATCAACCCATCGTAGCGCCCGCCACCGAGCACGGTGCCCTGCGCGCCGAGCCGGTCGGTGACGAACTCGAACGCGGTGTGGCGGTAATAATCGAGCCCGCGCACCAGCCGCGCGTTGCGCGTCCAGGCGACGCCCGCCGCGTCGAGGCCTTTGGTCACCGCCGCGAAGAAGGCACCCGCCTCGCTCGACATATGCTCGTCGATCCCCGGTGCCGCGTCCGCGATCGGGCGGTCCTTCGGGTCCTTGCTGTCGAGGATGCGCAGCGGGTTCTTGTCCAGCCGCGCCAGGCTGTCCTCGGAGAGATCGCCGCGATGCGCCTCGAAGTGGGCGACCAGCGCCTGCCGCCACGCGTCGCGCGTCTCGCTGTCGCCCAGCGTGTTGAGCTGGAGCGTCACCCCGTCCGACACGCCCAGTTCGTGCAGGAGTTGGTCCGCCATCACCAGCAGCTCGACATCGGCCGCGGGCTCCGCCGCGCCGATCACCTCGGCGTCGATCTGGTGGAACTGGCGGTAACGCCCCTTCTGCGGCCGCTCGTAGCGGAACACCGGGCCGTGCGTCGAAAGCTTGAGCGGCGCGAACTGCTGCCAGCCATTGCCCAGATACGCCCGGGCGATACCTGCGGTGAACTCGGGCCGCAGCGTCACCGAATCGCCGCCCTTGTCCTCGAACGAATACATCTCTTTCGAGACGACATCGGTGGTCTCGCCGATCGAGCGCGCGAACACCGCGGTCGCCTCGAAGATCGGGATTTCCACCGGCTGGAAACCATAGAGGCCGCGCACCCGCTCGAAAGTCTCGACGACCTTGCGGTGACGGCGCGCGTCGTCTCCGAACAGGTCTTGCGTGCCACGGATGCGTTGGGGGGTATCGGTTCGGCTCATGGGGGCGGCGTCCTAGAGTAAAACGGCCGAAGACAAAATATCCTTCGCATTCGCACAATAGCGGCTTGAGGCTGTCACGCGCGCCCGCTATCCCGCCCGCCCATGAACATCGACCTCATCCCCATCGGGGCGAACCCGCCCCACGAACTCAACGTCGTCATCGAGGTGCCCGTCGGCGGCGAACCGGTGAAATATGAGTTCGACAAGAAATCGGGCGCGCTGTTCGTGGATCGCATCCTGCATACGCCGATGCGCTATCCCGCCAATTACGGCTTCATCCCGCACACGCTGTCGCCCGATGGCGATCCGCTCGACGCGCTGGTGATCGCGCGCTCGCCGTTCGTACCGGGCAGCGTGGTGCGCGTGCGCCCGATCGCGGTGCTGCGCCTCGAGGACGAGGCCGGTGGCGACGAGAAGCTGATCACCGTGCCCGACAACAAGACCTTCCCTTATTACAGCGACGTCGGCGAGAAGGGCGATCTGCCTGAGATCGTGATGCAGCAGATCGAGCACTTCTTCACGCATTACAAAGACTTGGAAAAGACCAAGTGGGTGCGGATCGGTTCGTGGGGCGATGCCGAAGAGGCGCGCCAGATCGTCCTCGAAGCGATCGAGGCAGCAGCCAAGCGCAAGGCCGAAACCGGCGACGACGCGGGCGCCACGAAGCTCTGAAATATTTGAAATATCATTGCGCGCTCTGGACGATCCGGTCCGGGCGCGCGATGACCGGCGTCATCCCTTCGTAACGGAGACGCTCCCTCGATGACCAGATTTGCCCGCACGCTTGCCGGCGCTGCCCCGCTCGCGCTGATCCTCGGCGCATCCGCCGCCGCAGCGCAGTGGCAGCAGCCCGCGACCAACACGCTGCCGCAGCCGGTCACGATCACCGACACCATTCCCGCCGCCAAGGACGTCCCCTATCCGGGTGGCACCATCCAGCTCGCGGTCGACGCGACCGACGTCGCGCGCGGCATCTTCCAGGTGCAGGAGACGATCCCCGTCACCACCACCGGGCCGACGACGCTGCTCTACCCCAAGTGGCTGCCCGGCACGCACAGCCCGACGGGCCCGATCTCCAAGCTCGACGGCCTCGTCATCACCGCCGATGGCAAGCAGATCCCGTGGGTGCGCGACACGATCGACGTCTATGCCTTCCACGTCGATGTGCCCGCCGGCACCAAGGCGCTCGGTGCGAGCTTCAAGTTCCTGACGCCGACCGCGGAGAACCAGGGCCGCATTCTCGCCACGCCCGACCTGCTCAGCCTCGAGTGGGACAGCGTCTCGCTCTATCCGGCGGGCTATTACGTCCGCGGCATCCCCTTCTCGGTGACCGCAACCTATCCGACCGGCTGGAAATCGGCGACCGCGCTCGCGCCCGGCCTGTCGGGCGATCACGTCACCTATCCGACGGTCGATTACGAGACACTGGTCGATTCACCCGCGATCGCGGGGCGCAACATGCGGTCCGACCTGCTTGCGCCCGGCGTCCATCTCGACATCGCCGCCGACCGCGCCGACCAGCTCGTCGCGACCCCCGAGCAGATCGATGCGCACAAGCGCCTCGTCAGCCAAGCGGTGGCCGTGTTCGGCGCGCAGCATTACGATCATTACGACTTCCTGCTGACCTTGTCGGACACCCTGGGCGGCGAGGGCCTCGAGCATCATCGCTCGTCCGAGGACGGCACCGGCGCGGATTATTTCACCGACTGGGATTCGAGCCCGGCGGCGCGCAACCTGCTGCCGCACGAATTTACGCACAGCTGGGACGGCAAATACCGTCGCCCCGCCGACCTGTGGACCCCCGATTACCGCACGCCGATGCAGGACACCTTGCTGTGGGTCTATGAGGGCCAGACGCAATATTGGGGCTATATCCTCCAGGCGCGATCGGGCCTCGTCTCCAAGCAGGATACGCTCGACGCGCTGGCCATGACGGCGGCCTATTACGACAATTCACCGGGCAAGAGCTGGCGTACGGTCGAGGACACCACCAACGATCCGTCGATGTCGCAGCGCCGGCCGCTGGCGTGGCGCAACTATCAATGGTCGGAAGACTATTACGAGGCGGGCAAGCTGGTGTGGCTCGATGCCGACCAGCTGATCCGCGAGAAGACCGGCGGCAAGAAGTCGCTCGACGACTTCGCGCGCACCTTCTTCGGCGTGCGCGATCGCGACTGGGGCGTGCTGCCCTACACGTTCGACGACGTCGTCGCCGCGCTCAACAAGGTCATGCCCTACGATTGGGCGACGTTCCTCAACACGCGCATCAATCAGGTCAAACCGCAGGCGACGCTCGATTGGATCACGCGCGGCGGCTACAAGCTGACCTATACCGACAAGGCCGGCAGCTATTGGAAATCCAACGAGAAGCGCCGGAAGAATACCGACCTGAGCTATTCGATCGGGCTGACGATGGGCAAGGAAGGCGCCATCGCCGCGGTCGCCTGGGGCGGGCCGGCGTTCACCGCAGGGATCACGCCGGGCTCGAAGCTGGTGGCGGTCAACGGCCGCGACTATGACAGCGATACGCTCAAGGCGGCGATCACCGGTGCCAAGGGCGGTTCGGCACCGATCCACCTGCTGATCCAGCAGTCCGACCAGTATCGCGACGTGGCGGTGACGTGGAACGGCGGCCTGCGCTATCCGACGCTCGAAAAGGTCGGCAAGGGCGAGACCGGGCTCGACAAGCTGCTCGCACCGAAAAAGTAAGGCGACCTTTCGCCCGTTCGTCCTGGGCGAAACAGAAGGATGGGTCGCAGGCACATGGCTTGCGGCCCGTTCTTCGACCCCGCTCAGGCGGACGGCCGCGAGACCGCCGAGCAGCGGCCGATTCACGCCTCGATCCGCCCCTTGTCGAAGATTTCACGCGGCAACGGCGCAAAAGCCTGCCAATGATCGTGTCATGATCCCCAAACTCCACCTCGGCAACCGCGTCGCGCCCGTCCGCTTCCTCGTCTTCATCACGATCCTGATCGTCGGGAGCGCGATCCTGATGCCGGCGATCGGCTGGCGGCACGGCGTGATGGCGAGCTTCGACATCGCCGCCGTCGTCTTCCTCGTCTCGCTCAAGCCCGTACTCCAGACGCCGCATGCCCGTGGCATGCGCGAACACGCCGCGCGCAACGACGCCAACCGCGCGCTGCTGCTGGTCGTCACCGCCGCGGTGATGCTCGTGATCCTGATCTCGGTCGGCTCCGAACTGGTCGAGAAGGGGTCACCCAAGCCGGGCGCGATCGCGCTGATCATCGGCACGCTGGTGCTGTCGTGGCTGTTCACCAACATGGCCTATACGCTGCACTATGCGCACATGTTCTACAGCCAGGGCGACACCGACGGGGACGGCACCGAGGAGGACCAGCAGGGCCTCTGCTTCCCGAAGACCGACGAGCCCAATTATTGGGACTTCCTCTATTACAGCTTCACGCTGGGGATGACCTTCCAGACCTCCGACGTCGACACGACCAACACGCGGATGCGGATCGTCACGATCTTCCACTGCCTCGCCGCCTTCGTGTTCAACATCGGCGTGCTGGCGTTCACGATCAACGTGCTCGGCGGCGGCTAACCGCGAAGCGTCTCGATCGCCTGCAGGGTGCGCGTACGATATTCGTCGGTCGAATAGCGGTGCGTGCCGACGAAGTGGACGAAGGCGGCGCCGTCCGCGGGCGGCTCGTTCCAATAGTTGAGATAGCGCGCATAGGGCAGCGGACGCGTGCCCGGTTCGTTGGCGAGCAGGAAGCTCGAGGCGACCTGTTCGGTGCCCCATTCGCGCCAGCGCGCCTCGCCGACCAGCCTCTGCGACGCCAGCGAGAAGCGCTCGGCCGCCGCGCGTCCGCTCGGGCCACCGCGCGCGAAGCCGGTGAAGCCCGAGCAGCCGCGCACGTAACGATGCCCCGCAGCGTCGGGATAGTCGCCGAAGCGCGACTCGATCGCGATCTGGATATGCGCGCTGTCCTCGGCCGCGCCCCCCGGATAGCGCCACGCCACGAAGTCGCGCAGCGGCAGGACGCCGACCGCATCGCCATCGGGACCGCCGAGCAGCGTGAAACTCGTGTTTGCATCGATCGCCGCGATCACTTCGGCGACGTCGCCGACCGTCACCGTGTCCGAATCGAGCTGGATCACATAATCGTCGGCACGCAGGTCGAGCAGCGTCACCAGCCGCTCCCAGGTGCCGCCGCGCGGGCAGGCGCCGGTATCGACGTCGCGGATCGAGCGGATCAGCGGATCGGCGAGATGATGCGCGAGCGTCTTGCGATCTGCGTCGGTCAGCGATCCATCGTCGAGGATCGCGATACGTCCCCGCCCCAGCCGCGCGTGCAGCGACTTCACCGCGACCAGATAGGGCAGCAGCACGCGCGTGCCGATCATCGAGAAGATCACGACGGGATCGCCGGTCGGCACGATCGGCGGCGTCGCCAGGACACCGCGCGCGGCGCGCTGATGCAGCGCCTCGCGGGCCTTGCGGAGGATGCGATCGATCATGCGTCCCTCCTAGCGGGGGCGCCTCACCGCCTCGTTAACGCCAGCCGCGCGATCGCCTCGCCTTCGAGCCGCCACGGCTGCCAGCCCTCCGCGCGCCGCGCGCCGATCTTCTCGTAGAAACGCATCGCATCGACATTCCAGTCGAGCACCGCCCAGTCCATCCGCGCACACCCCCGCGCCAGCGCCTCCTCGGCAAGCGCGACCATCAGCGCGTGCGCGATCCCCGAGCGACGTTCGCCCGGATCGACGAACAGGTCTTCCAGATAGAGGCCCGGCCGCCCCGTCCAGGTCGAGTAGTTGAGAAACCACAATGCGAGCCCCACCGCGCGACCGTCACGCTCGGCGATCTGGGCATGGACATGCCCGCCCTCGCCGAACAGGTTTTCGGCAAGCATCGCCTCGGTCGCGACGACCGCATCGGGCTCGCGCTCGAAGCTGGCGAGATCGCGGATCATGCGCAGGATTTCGGTTTCGTCGCCGGGTTGCGCGGCGCGGATCGCGATGGTCATTCGCGCATCGACGACGGCGGCGGCGGCTCCGAGATGAAGCCGACCTTGATCGCGTGCCCCGATTGCCGAAGCAGGGAGGTCACCGTATCCACACAGCCATAGGGCACGGCGTCCGGGTCCTGCAGCTGTACCGCCCTCTGCTTGTCCGACAGCGCACCCAGCAGCGCCGCCTTGCCCTCGTCAGTGGCCGGATCGCCAACCTGGACGCCGTTCACGCGCGCATTGCACGCCTTCGCTCGCGCATCCCAGCCGAGATAGACAGTCTGGTAGCCGGCGGTGTCGACCGGCGCGGGCGGGCCGACCGCGGCCAGCCCGAACAACAACGCGCCGATCACTCCGCCGCGACCGCCTGCTCCGCCGCGGCCTTATGCGCCTCGATCTCGGCGGCCTTGGCCTCGACCAGCTTGACGACGTGCTCGACCATGTCCTCGTTCTGGATCGTGTGATCGGTGATCCCGGACAGATAGATCATGTGCTTGCCGTTGCCGCCGCCGGTGACGCCGATGTCGGTCTCGCGCGCCTCGCCCGGGCCGTTGACGACGCAGCCCAGCACCGAGAGCGAGAGCGGCGTCGCGATGTGCTTCAACCGCTCCTCGAGCTTCTCCACCGTGCGGATCACGTCGAACCCCTGCCGCGCGCACGACGGACACGACACCACGCGCACCCCTCGGGTGCGGATGCCGAGCGCCTTGAGCATCTCGTAGCCGACGCGGACCTCTTCCTCGGGCTCGGCCGAGAGCGAGACGCGGATCGTGTCGCCGATCCCGAACCACAGCAGCGAGCCCATCCCGATCGACGACTTGACCGTGCCGCCGATCAGCCCGCCCGCCTCGGTGATGCCGAGATGCAGCGGGCAGTCGACCACTTCGGCGAGCTGCTGATAGGCGGCGACCGCGAGGAACAGGTCGGATGCCTTCACCGCGACCTTATATTCGTGGAAATCCTTGTCCTGCAGCAGCTTGATGTGATCGAGCGCCGATTCGACCAGCGCCTCGGGGCAGGGCTCGCCATATTTTTCGAGCAGGTCCTTCTCGAGGCTGCCGGCGTTGACGCCGATGCGGATCGCGCAGCCGTTGGCCTTGGCGGCGTTGACCACTTCCTGCACGCGCGCCGACGAGCCGATGTTGCCCGGGTTGATCCGCAGGCAGGCCGCGCCCGCGTCCGCCGCTTCGAGCGCGCGCTTGTAGTGGAAATGGATGTCCGCGACGATCGGCACCTTGGCGGCGCGCACGATCTGCTTGAGCGCCGTCGTCGATTCCTCGTCGGGGCAGGAGACGCGGATGATGTCGACGCCGGCCTCCTCGCAGCGGCGGATCTGGTCGATCGTGCCCTTGATGTCGGTGGTCAGCGTGTTGGTCATCGTCTGGACGGTGATCGGTGCGTCGCCGCCGACGGGGACGTTGCCGACCATGATCTGGCGGCTCTGGCGGCGGGTGATGTCGCGCCACGGACGAAGGGACATGGTTATACTCGCGGTTGTGTACGAGCCTCTCTATAGGCGCTCGGCATTGCAAAAGTAAGCGCCGCAGACCTTACAAGCCCGTCATTCCCGCGAAGGCGGGAATCCATACGCGCAGCGGTCGTGGCGCGCGCTCGGCACGAGGCCGAGCGCCGGGCTTATGGATCCCCGCCTCCGCGGGGATGACGGAAGGATAGACGATGGGCTGGACGTTGATGATCCACGGCGGCGCAGGTGCGATGGCGCGTGGTCGCCTGAGCGACGCCGACGAGCAGGCCGGGCGCGCGGGACTTGCGGCCGCTCTCGAGGCTGGTGCAGCGGTATTGAGCGCGCAGGGCTCTGCCCTCGACGCGGTCGAGGCGGCGGTGCGCGTGCTCGAGGACGATCCCGCGTTCAACGCGGGGCGCGGATCGGTATTCACCTGGGACGGCACGATCGAGTGCGACGCCGCGATCATGGACGGGCGCGACCGGGCGGCGGGCGCGGTGGCAGGCGTCACCACGACGCGCAACCCGGTGACGCTGGCGCGCGCGGTGATGACCGAGAGCGCGCACGTGCTGCTGTCTGCGGCGGGGGCCGATGCCTTTTCGAAGGAACATGGCCAGGAACAGGCGCCGCAAAGCTGGTTCGCGATCCCCGAGCGTCGCCGCCAGCTCGACGAGATCAAGGCGCGGCCCGATGCGCCGTTCGATTCGGGGATGAAGTACGGGACGGTCGGCGCGGTCGCGGTCGACGAGGCCGGCCATGTCGCCGCCGCCACCTCGACCGGGGGACTCACTGCCAAGCGGTGGGGCCGGATCGGCGATTCGCCGCTGATCGGTGCGGGCACCTATGCCGACGATCGCGCCGCTGCGATCAGTTGCACGGGATCGGGCGAGCATTTCATCCGTCTCGCCTTCGCGCACGAATATTCGGCACGGCTGCGGTTGACGGACGAAGCGTCCGAGACGGTCGCGACGGCGATGATTGAGGAATTGGGCACGCTGGGCGGCAAGGGCGGCTTCATCGCGGTAACCCCCGACGGCCGCGCGATCCACGCGTTCAACACGCCGGGGATGTACCGCGGCATTGTCGCGCACGATCGCGCGGCAGAGGTGGCGATCTTCGGCGATGAATGATGTTGCCCGACAGTGATGATCGACGCGCCAAGTCCTGCTAAGCGCACCACCGTGTTCCTGCGCAGGCAGGAACCCAGAGCCGCAGGCGCCGCGCTTGCAACCCTAGGCTCCTGCCTGCGCAGGAGCACAGAATAGTGCGCAGGAGCACATGGAGAGTGTGATGCGTATCCGCCTGTTGCTTGCCGCATTGATCGCCCTCCTCGCTCCTGCCTCGCCCGCTGCCGCCTGGTGGGAATATGGCCACCAGACCGTCGCGACGATCGCCTATCTCGAGGCGACGCCCGAGACGCGCGCCGGAATCGATGCGCTGCTGCGCCAGTCGAAGCTTCTCGATACGCCGACCTGCCCCGCACACACGATCGAGGAGGCTTCGGTCTGGCCCGATTGCGTCAAGACGCTCGGCGACCGGTTCAGCTATGCCTACAACTGGCATTTCGTCGATATCGACGTCTGCAAGCCGTTCGATCTCAAGAGCCCGTGCGCGGGCGGAAACTGCGTCACGAGCCAGATCGCGCGCAACCAGCGGCTGCTCGCCGACAAAAAGCTCAACCCGCGCGAGCGGCTGATGGCGCTGGTCTTCCTCGTCCATTTCGTCGGCGACCTGCACCAGCCGCTCCACGCCTCCGAACGCGATGGCGATCAGGGCGGCAACAAGCTCAAGGTGCGGTATGGCGCAATCGGCCACACCAACCTCCACTCGGTGTGGGACGGCCTGCTCGCCGATCGCGCGATCTCGACTCCGCCCGGCGACGCCAAGGGCCTGCTGATCGGCACGACATCCGCGAGCCGCGCGGCGATGGCACAGGGCAGCGTAGAGGATTGGGCGCGCGAGAGCTGGCGGATCGCGCACGATACCGTCTATCCGAGCGCCACGCACGCCCCCGCCTGCCCCGCGACCTCGCCCGCCGATGCAGGGCTCGACGAGGCGCAGATCGAGACGCTGATCCCGGTGGTGCGCGATCAGGTGCTCAAGGGCGGGCTGCGGCTCGCGAGGATGCTCGACAATGCGTTCGCGGGGCGCGTGGCGATGAAGCCGCGATACGGGTGAGCAAGAAAATCCTCCCCGGCCAAGGGGAGGATGATAGCGTTATTGCGGCACCACCGTCACGGCGCGGCGGTTCTGCGCCCAGCTCGATTCGTCTGATCCCGTCGCGACCGGGCGTTCCTTGCCGTAGCTGATCGTGTTGATCCGATCGGGCGAGACGCCGGCTGCGACCAGCGTGTTCTTCGCCGATGTGGCACGGCGATCGCCGAGCGCGAGATTATATTCGCGCGTGCCGCGCTCGTCGCAATGGCCTTCGAGCGTGACGCGGACCTGCGGGTGCGCGACCAGCCACTTGGCCTGCTGCGCGAGGATGCCCTGCCCTTCCGAGTTCACGTCCGACATATTGGTGTCAAAGTGCACCGTGTCGGTGCCGACCTGCTGGAGGAAGTCGGCGCGCGAACCCGGCACGATGCTGCCGCCGACATTGCCAGACGAGCTGCCGTTGTCGGTGCTGGGCATCGAGGATTCGGGCGGCGGCGGGGGAAGCTGCTTGGGCTTCTTGTGCCCGCAGCCGGCGAGCGCGAGCATCGCGGCGACGGTGAGCACCGTGGTTGTTCTAGCGGTCATCATCTTCTCCTCTTGGGTGCCCTGGCTGCCCCCATGGATCGACTGGAAGGCTTAGGTTCGTTTCGTCGGCGGTCAACCCCGCCGCCTCGTCGCGTCGCCCCGGCGGAACGCTTCACGGCAGCAAGGGCGACCACGCCGGATCGGAACCGTCGAGCGGCGTCGGGATGCGGCGCTCGTTGACCCCGGTGAGATCGACCGACCACAGGTCCGCCTTGCCCGAGCCTTGGCCCGTGCGGAAGAACATGATCACGCGGCCGTTGGGCGACCAACTCGGCCCCTCGTCCTGCCAGCCGTGCGTCAGCGTCTTCTCGCCCGAGCCGTCGGGCGCCATCACGCCGACCGCGAAGCCGCCGCCGATCTTGGTGAACGCGATCAGGTCGCCGCGCGGGCTCCACACCGGCGTCGCATGGCGACCACCACCGAAGCTGATCCGGTGCTGGTTGCCGCCGTCGGCGTCCATCACATAAAGCTGCTGCCCGCCCGAGCGATCGCTCTCGAACACGATGCGCGAGCCGTCGGGCGAATAGCAGGGCGCGGTGTTGATACCGGGCGCGTTGGTCAGCCGCGTCGGGCTCCCGCCACCCGCGGGCACGCGATAGATCTGCGTGTTGCCGCCGACCGACATCGAATAGACGATCGACTGGCCGTTGGGCGAGAAGCGCGGCGAGAGCGTCATGTTGGGCGCGTCGACCACAAGCCGCTGCTGCCCGGTCGCGACGTTGTAGGTGTAGATGCGCGGCCGGTTGTTGGTGAACGCCATGTAGACGATCTGCTGCTGGCTCGGCGCGAAGCGCGGGGTCAGCACAAGCGACTGGCCGTTGGTGAGGAAATGATGGTTGGCGCCGTCCTGATCCATGATCGCCAGCCGCTTGGTGCGGTGGTTCTTGGGGCCGGTCTCGGAGACATAGGCGACGCGGCTGTCGAAATAGGGGCCCTCGCCGGTGACGCGCGTGTAGACGGTGTCGGCACATTTGTGCGCCGCGCGGCGCCACTGTGCGGGCGAGACGACGAAGCCCTGTCGCGCAAGCTCCTGCTTGGCCGAGACGTCATAGAGATAGCAGCCGACCGTCAGCGTGCCGTCACCGTTCGCCTGGACGAAGCCTTGCACAAGCGCGGACGCGCCGGTGGTGTCCCAATAGCCGTAATCAGGTGCGGTGACCTGCTGGAAGGCGACTGCGTGATCGGCGGCGACGGGCTTGAACAGTCCCGAACCCTTGAGGTCGTTGAGCACGATCTGCGCGATCTGGCCGCCCAGCGCATCGGTCTGCCCCGCCGCACTGTGCGCCACGACCGGCGTCGGCATCGCGGGGATCGCGATCGGCATCGGCTGCGAGATGCCGCCGGTGATGTCGACGACGAGCCGCTGGCCGGGTGCGGGTCCGGCACCGGGCGCGGCTTGCGTCGCGGGCACCTGCGCGAGCGCGGCGGTCGAGCCGAGCAGCGTCAGCGCGGCGGCGATCAGGCGGGCCTTCATCGGTATCTCCCTCATTGCATCTGGTCCGGCTTGAACCGGAAATCGAAATCGTCCCAGCCGCCGTCATAGAGTTCGGGCGGCAGCCCCGTGATCGGCGAGCAACGCAGCACGGCGCGGCGCGCGGCGTCCGCCATCTGCTTGGCATAGGCGCTGTTCGAGCCGTTGACCCCCGACTGCGCGCCCGGCGTCACCGACGCCACCGTGCCATCCTTGTTCATGCGGATGCTCAGCGTCGTCGTGATCGAGCCGGCATCTGCGCCACCCGCGGGCGGATTGTAGCACGGCTTGACGCGCGCCGCGATCAGCCCGACCAGCCCCGACATCGAGCGCGCCGATACCGCCGAGGCATGCGGCGCGGTCGCCTTGCCCGGACTCTTGTCGGGCGACAGGCCCTTAAGGAAGTCGGAACCGAGCCGCGAGCCCTTGGGCTTGCCCGTTCCCGGCTTGTCCTGAGGCAGGTCTTTCAGGAAATCCGACGAGAGGCCCGTCGCCTTGCTCGGCTTGGTCGGCGCCGCCTTGCTGGGTTTTTCCGGCGCGGCCTTGGTCGGCTTTGCAGGCGCCGCCTTGTCGGGCGCGGGCTTCTCAGGCTTCGGCTTTTCCGGCTTTGGTTTCTCGGGCTTGGGCTTCGGCTCGGGCTTGACCGGCGTCGGCTTGGGCGTCGGTTGCGGCTTTGGCTCGGGCTTGGGCGACGTCGGCGTCGGCTTGGGCGGCGTCGGCTTAGGCTGGGGCTTAGGTTCCGGGGCCGGCGCGGGGGGTGGCGGGGTCGTATCGTCGGGCAGGCCCTGCTCGGGCGCTTCGGACGGCGCGGGCGCATCCTGCGATACTTTGGGCGCCGACGAGGTCGGCCCGACGTCCTTGACCAGCTGCACGTCCATCGTCTGCGCGACGGGCGGCTTGGGTACGCGCGCGGTGAGCAGGCTCAGCGACAGCGCCGCGAACAGCGCGACGTGGCCGACCAGCGCGACGCCAAATCCGATCCGTTCGGCGCGCTCCATATCCTATTTGCGCTCGTCCGCCGCGGTCGAGACGAGCGAGACCTTGTTGAGCCCGGCGCGGTTCAATTCACCGAGCAGCTTGTCGACGGCACCGTAATCGAGCGCCTTGTCCGCGCGCAGGAAGATGACCTGCGGCTCGCCGCCGGGCATCTGCTTCGCGGCGATCGTGCCCAAGCGATCGGGCAGTTCGGCGGCGGTCACCGCGTCGTCGTCGACGAACACCTGGCCCTGCGCATCGATCGAGATTTGCACGGGCTTCTTGGGCTGCTCGAGCGCCTTGGCGCGGCTATCAGGAAGGTTGATCGGCACGCCGGTCATCAGCAGCGGGGCGGTGATCATGAAGATGATCAGCAGCACCAGCATCACATCGACCAACGGCGTGACGTTGATCTCCGCCATCGGCGCACGCCGGCTGCCGCGACCGCCCGAAGGGGTGGGGCCCATGGACATCAGCGCTCACCCTTCCCGTTCCCCGGCGTAGGCCGGGGCCCAGGTGACGCGAACGCCGCCCGCTGGGGCCTGGGCCCCGGCGTTCGCCGGGGAACAGGAAATTCCGGGATCGCCTCGACCGCCATCACTCGTCCTCGAGTTCGCGGCTGAGCGTCGCGTGGAACCCGTCCGCGAAGCGGTGGAGCCGCGCCTCGAGCTTGTTGATGCCGTGGCTAAGCCGGTTGTACGCGATCACCGCGGGGATCGCCGCGAACAGCCCGAGCGCGGTCGCGAACAGCGCTTCGGCGATGCCGGGCGCGACGACACCCAGCGAAGTGTTCTGCTGCGCCGCGATCGAGGTGAAGCTGCGCATGATCCCCCACACCGTGCCGAACAGCCCGACGAACGGCGCGACCGAGCCGATCGTCGCGAGGATGTTGAGCCGATCCGACAGCCGATCGACTTCGGCGGCGGTGGCCGCCCCCATGGTGGTCGCGAGCCGGGCGCGCGTGCCCTCGCGGTCGATCTTCTTGCCGGCGGTCGAGCGGCGCCATTCGGTGACGCCTGCGCCCAGCACCTTGGCGGAGGGCAGTTCGTTGCCGCGGTTGGCGGTGTAGAAATTGTCGATGTCCTCGGCGGCCCAGAAGTCGCGCTCGAACTTCGCCGACTTGGCCGAGATGCGTTTGAGCCGCGCGCCGTGGCCGACGATGATCGCCCATGTCCACACCGAGGCGGCGAGCAGGCCGACCATCACCACCTTCACGACGATATCGGCCTGCAGGAACAGCGCGAGCGGCGACATCGTCGCGGCGCTGTTCGCGATTTGCGGAGTCATTCGGTCACACACCCCTTTTAATCTGGCCCTCTGACCGGCGCCTGGAGCCGGCGGAACGCATCGAGCCAAGCGGACGGCTGCCGCCGCGGCCGCCCTTCCGGCGAAAGAAAGGCCGCGACGATCTCCGCATCGGCCAGAAGAACCTCGCCGCGCATGACCCTCTGGTGAATGACGCAGGACGCGGCCTTGGTATCCATCACCGTGCTGACCACGAGCAGATCGTCGTCGAGCCTCGCAGGCGCACGGTAGCGGATCGCGAGGTTGGCGATCGCGTAGGTGCCGGTGCCGTCCTCGTGCGCCGCGCGCTGATCGATCCCCGCGCCACGCAGCATGTCCGAGCGCGCGCGCTCCATGTAGCGCAGATAATTGGCGTGATAGACGACGCCCGAAAGATCGGTGTCCTCGAAATAGACGCGCAGCGGAAAGCGATGCTCGCCATCGGCGATGCGGCCGGTCGCCGGGCGATCGTCGTTTACCATCTTGGCGGGGTCTAGCGGTTCGCGGGACGGGCGCAACCCCGGCTGGCCAGCCCTAACCCTACCCCCGTTCGTCCTGAGTAGGGACTGAGCGCAGTCGAAGGCCCGTATCGAAGGATTGGCGCCACCAAGCCAGCCTCCTTCGATACGCCATTTCGACTTCGCTCAATGCTACTCAGGACGAACGGTGGTGGGTGTAGCCACCCCTTTAAACATCGAACAGCCCGTCCTGGCTCCCCGCCGGCTGTGGCAGCCCCAGATGCGTCCAGGCGCGCCCGGTCAGGCACCGCCCGCGCGCGGTCCGCGCGAGCAGCCCGAGCTGGATCAGATACGGCTCGATCACCTCCTCGACGGTGTCGCGCGGCTCGGACAGGCCGGCCGCGAGCGTCTCGACGCCGACCGGGCCGCCGCGATAGACGTCGGCGATCATCAGCAGATAGCGGCGGTCCATCGCGTCGAGCCCGAGCGCATCGACTTCGAGCCGGGTCAGCGCCGCATCCGCCACAGTCCGATCGACGACGACGTCGCCCGCCATATGCGCGAAGTCGCGGACGCGGCGCAGCAGCCGGCCGGCGATGCGCGGCGTGCCGCGGGCGCGGCGCGCGATCTCGGTAGCACCGTCGCGCGCGAGGTCCATCGACAGCAGCCGGGCGGCGCGCGCGACGACGTGCTCGAGTTCGTCCACCGTGTAGAATTGCAGGCGGATCGGAATGCCGAAGCGATCGCGCAGCGGCGTCGTCAGCAGGCCTTGCCGGGTGGTAGCGCCGACCAGCGTGAAGCGCGGCAGCTCTATCCGCACCGAGCGCGCCGACGGCCCCTCGCCGATCATCAGATCGAGCACGCGGTCCTCCATCGCCGGATAGAGCACCTCTTCCACTGCGGGCTGGAGCCGGTGGATCTCGTCGATGAAGAGCACGTCGCCCTCCTCGAGATTGGTGAGCAGCGCGGCGAGGTCCCCCGCTTTGGCGACCACCGGCCCCGAGGTGGCGCGAAATCCGACGCCGAGTTCGCGCGCGACGATCTGCGCGAGCGTCGTCTTCCCCAAGCCCGGCGGGCCGAAGAACAGCACATGATCCATCGCCTCGCCGCGCGCCCTGGCGGCGCCGATGAACACGCGCAGATTTTCGCGCGCCGCCTTCTGCCCGACGAAATCGTCGAGCGTCTTGGGGCGCAGCGCGGCGTCGACATCTTCGGGCGCGCGGGCGGCGGCGATGAGGCGTTCGGGGGGGTGGGCGGGCTCGGTCATGCGTCGATGTTGCCTAGCCGTTCCGTTTGAGGGACGCCAGCGTCAGGGCAGCCTGGCGATCGCGATCGGCACGACGGGATCGGCGGCGGCCGAAATCTGGACCGTGTAGAGAC
>Ga0302314_10007634_pt1 | contig 19420 bp, 19 predicted proteins | sample III_Palsa_N2_3_FD_200533 | JGI IMG/M metagenome (GOLD analysis project Ga0302314, IMG submission 200533) | Peat permafrost microbial communities from Stordalen Mire near Abisko, Sweden - III_Palsa_N2_3 | ecosystem: Environmental > Terrestrial > Soil > Palsa > Peat permafrost | place: Sweden...
GGTTCGATCCCGCCTCTAGCCACCAAAATCAACAACTTACGCTGCTTTTCTCATCACCAAAGAAAGCACTGTGGGGCTTTTGTGGGGATTGGGCTTCCAAACCCGCTCCACTGCACCGATCAGATGGCGGAGTTCCGCCGCCGAATAATCGGTCGTGATGCGGCTGGACTTGTGGCCCAGGATGTCCTGGCGGTCCTCAAGTCCCACGCCCGCGGCCCGTAAGCGTCGTCCGCAGGTGTGCTTGAGGTCGTGGACCCGCACCCTCTTGAAGCCCTCGGGACACGGACGTTTCAACACCTCCTGGTAACGCTGCGACGCCTCGCGGCGCCCGTGCTTCCAGGCCGTGTTGTACATCTTCGTCACCGGCCGGTCCTTGTAGGTAAAGACCCGCTCCGGATGCCTGCCCCGCTGCACATCAACAATGTGCTTTGCCATGCGGTTGAGCACCACGATGCGTTCCTGGCCGTTCTTCGCCAGCCACGCCGGGATGACAAAAACGCTCGTCTCCAGCTCCGGCACCTGCATTTCCCACGCCCAATTCAACTGCACCACTTCCTGTTCGCGGCAACCAGTGTTCGCCGCGTACAGCGCCATCCGGCGCAGATGCTTGGGAAGATGCCGCAGCAGGAGCGATTGCTCGTCCCAGCTCACGGGATACGGCTTGCGCTTGTTTGGCTCGGGCAGCTCCACGATCATCGGAGCCGTTTCGAGCCAGGTCAGCCCGAACTCATCGCGCCATAACCGCGCCGCGAGATTCAGGATCAGCCGGACGATCCGCAACGCCCGGTTGATAGTGCCTGCCGCCACTCCTTTCTTGCGCCGACCCTTGCTGGATACCGTCTCTTTCCGGCGCGCGTCGATGAAAGGCTGGAGTGTTCCCATGTGGACCTGTGGCAGCGCCAAGTCCCCGATGAAAGGGTCCAGCGACCGCAAATCCTGCGCATCCCGACCCAGGGAGCGTTTGTGCCCGTTGCTTTCCAGGTAGAACGTCGCCGCTTCGCGGAACGTCCGGGTTGGCCGGACCCCGAACTGCTTGGCCTTGCGTACCTCATTCAGCTTGTGGTTGAGGACTTCCGCCGCCCGTTCGAGGTCGCGTGCTCCAGTGCTTTCTCGAATGCGGCCATAGCCTCGGATTTCCTTCTCAATCCACCAGATTTCGCCCCTCTGGACGAGCCCTGGTGTTCGTGTACGTCCCATGTGGACCTCCTATTGGATGTTGGAGGTACGGGACGACCACAGCGCCTCTTATAGTCCTCCGTCCATCCATCCAATTCAAGTCGATCAAAGGCGATGCACTGCCGGCCAAAGGGAATCTCCGTGACTTGCGGACGCACCAGGGTGTTGAAGTGATCCCGCGTCATGCCGAGATAGCGCGGGGCGTCCCGCATGCGGATCAGGCGCGGCTGTATCGCCGATGGCAGCGGCGCCGCGGCCACCGATGGCAGGTCCGGCGCGACGGGCTTGCGATTGCTCATGTTCATGTATCCGGCAGTCGCCGGAACCGGCGTTCCCTCTTCGTCAGTGGAAGTGGGGCACCGGGGCAGCGAGCCGCTCGACGTAACGCGCCGCGTTGGGCGCCGGCTGCACCGCTTTAGGTGCAAGGCGACGGGGGCTATGCAATGGTCCAATCCATAACGCGGCGATAGGTGGCATTTGACTGCTCCATCGATTGACGGAGCCACCTTGCCGCACCGGCTCTGCCCGGCCTAGCTGAAAACCCGCGCAGTCCGGACAGATTTACAAGCCGAAAATCTGCCGCCGCGCGCCGCATTTTCCTCTTGACGCCGCAAACTTTTTAGCGCACCTGCTCATGGTGGACGCTGGCGACTCGAACTGCTGTCCCAAAAGGTCCCAAGAAGGGCAAGGGATGGCTAACGGCAACGGCGCCTACCCTCAAAGGGCTGCGCCAGCAAAGGGACAGGGAAAGGGCAACTGCCCCAGCCGTTTTCGCGTAGCACCGTTGTCGCCCTTGCGCAAGGGAAAAACCTGCCGCAGTTCGTCGGAATATCCCCTTGCTGTCGCAGAAAGGGTTCAGCACGATCCACCACGTAATCTACCCCAACGGAGCCACTTCCCGGCGACAAGGGATATTGGGGGCTGTGTGAGGCGGGAGTCTCACGCACGGATCTGCAAGCGACCGAGGCGGCAGTTCCCTCCGACTTACCTGCTGTGGAAAGCAGCGCGGGGAAGCGATGACCATGCTTGGTAATTGGCCATGAAGGCACGTTAGGCCCCGTGGCGCAGGGGTCTTGCAACCCGGGCAAAAAAAGAAGGCCCCGTCGCCGGGGCCCAAGGTGCTACACATCGTTTTGCGCAGCTGCTTAGAAGTCATCGCCGCCCATGCCGGCGCCGGGGGGAACCGCGGGCTCCTCCTTCTTCGGCAACTCGCCCACCATCGCCTCGGTGGTCAGCAGAAGACCGGCCACGGAGGCCGAGTTCTGCAGCGCCAGGCGGGTCACCTTGGCCGGATCGATGATGCCCAGCTCCAGCAGGTCGCCGTAGGTATCGTTGGCCGCGTTGTACCCGAAGTTGCCGGTCCCCTCGGAGACCTTGTTCAGGACCACCGACGGCTCTTCGCCGGCGTTCTTCACGATCTGGCGCAGCGGCTCCTGGATGGCGCGCTGCAGGATCTTGATGCCGACCGTTTGGTCATCGTTGGCGCCTTTGAGCTTATCCAGCGCCTTGGCACAGCGCACCAGGGTAACGCCGCCGCCTGGGACGATGCCTTCCTCGACGGCCGCACGGGTGGCGTGCAGGGCGTCTTCGACGCGAGCCTTCTTTTCCTTCATCGCCACTTCGGTGGCGGCACCGACCTTGATCACGGCCACGCCGCCGGCGAGCTTGGCGATTCGCTCGTCGAGCTTCTCGCGGTCGTAGTCGCTGTTGGCGTCCTCACGCTGTTTGCGGATTTCCTTCACCCGCGCCTCGATGTCCTTCTTGCTGCCGGCCCCGTCTATGACGGTGGTGTTCTCCTTGGAGATCTGCACCTTGCGGGCAGTGCCCAGGTCCTCCAGCTTGACCTTCTCCAGGGTGAGGCCCAGCTCCTCGGCGATGACCTGGCCGCCGGTAAGGATGGCGATGTCCTTGAGCATTTCCTTGCGGCGGTCGCCGAAGCCCGGAGCCTTGACGGCCGCGGCCTTGAGGATGCCGCGCATGTTGTTGACCACTAAAGTGGCGAGGGCTTCGCCTTCGACGTCCTCGGCGAGGATCAGCAGAGGCTTGCCCTGCTTGGCCACGCCTTCCAGCACCGGCAGCAGCTCGCGGATGTTGGAGATCTTCTTCTCGCTGATCAGGATCAGCGGGTTGTCCAGCTCGACCTGCTGGCTCTGCGCGTTGTTGATGAAGTACGGCGACAGGTAGCCGCGGTCGAACTGCATGCCCTCGACGACTTCCAGTTCGTTCTCCAGGCTCTTGCCGTCCTCGACCGTGATCACCCCCTCCTTACCGACCTTGTCCATCGCATTGGCGATGATCTCGCCGATGGCCTCGTCGGCATTGGCGGACACGGTGCCGACCTGGGCAATGGCCTTGCGGTCCTTACAGGGAGTGCTGAGCTTCTTGATCTCTGCGGTGACGGCCTCCACCGCCTTGTCGATGCCGCGCTTGATGTCCATCGGGTCGACGCCGGCGGCAACCGACTTCAGGCCCTCGTTGAGGATGGCCTGGGCCAGCACGGTGGCGGTGGTGGTGCCGTCACCCGCTTCGTCGCTGGTCTTGGACGCGACCTCCTTGACCAGCTGGGCGCCCATGTTCTCGAACTTGTCCTTCAGTTCAATTTCCTTGGCCACGCTGACGCCGTCCTTGGTAACGGTCGGGGCGCCGAAGGACTTGTCGAGGATGACGTTGCGGCCCTTGGGGCCGAGGGTGACCTTCACCGCGTTGGCCAGGATGTTGACGCCGGTCACCATCCGGGTGCGGGCGTCGTCGGAGAATTTGACTGCTTTGGCTGCCATGGTTTGATTCCTCTGAGAGTGGGGTTCTAAGGGGAGTTACCTGGCGAAGACGGCCATGATGTCGTCCTCGCGCAGGACCACCAGATCCTCGCCGTCGACCTTGACCTCGGTGCCGGAGTACTTACCGATCAGCACCGTGTCGCCTTTCTTGACGTCGGGAGCCTGCAGCTTGCCGTCGTCGGTGATCTTGCCGGGACCGACCGCGATCACTTCGGCTTTCAGGGGCTTTTCAGCCGCCTGGTCGGGGATGATGATGCCGCCGGCGGACTTCTTTTCCTCTTCCAGGCGTTTCACGATCACCCGATCTCGGAGGGGACGCAGTTTCATATGAGAACTCCTCTAAGATATTGACGTTCAAAAGAAAACCAGAATCACAGCGGCCATCAGCACTCTTCTGCGACCGCTGCCAATCGCGACGCTATGGACGGCCGTTTCAATTTCAAGGGGGCTCATTTACGGTCCAATCAACGCCGCCGGAACTGCGAGCTGGCCGCTCGACATGGTGGCCTTTTGCTCACCGCTCTTGCCGGGCTTTCCCCCGGATCGGCAGACGCACCGCAGGGAAATCTACGCGTGAACAAGATCAGCGCGCTTCGGCGGTCCTGTGCTCGATCAGATACACCACGTTGCCGACCTGTTCCCGGCGCAGGCCGTTCCTGAGCATGTAGGCAAACCGTAGCCACTCAGCGCGGGTCATCGGCATATCCCGTTGGTTGACGGCCGGCGCACCGGGCTTGAGCTCTCTCCAGACAATGCGGAAGCCAGTGTCTGGCACTAAACGAATGTAATTGCGCATCGCTTAGGAACCGGATCGCTCGCATCTACGCTCGCGGATCGTCGCGTTCGCGCATCAGCCAATAAACGATGCCGAGAACCAGGAGCGCACCCGACAGCGCCGCGATCTTGTCGGATTGCAGGGACAGATCCAGGATCACGAACTTGCGCGCCACCGCCAGGATGGCAATCAGCACGACGGTCTTGACCTGGATGATGTGATCGCCGCGCAGCGACACCTGCAGGATCGAATGCCTGAATTCCATGGCGATCAGCAGGGTCATGATCATGCCGAACACCTGCTGGAACACCGAATGGTCCAGCGGGTTCATGGCATCGAACACCAGAAGGTTGAACAAGCCACGGATCAGCTGCAACAGCGATACCACGACTACGACACTGATGATGCCACCCAGGATGCGTGCCGTGACGTCCTCGAACCGCTGATAAATGCCCATGTGCGTCCAATCGGCCCTGCTTGTCAGGGCTGCAGACATGTCTCCGCCTGAGCGGCGGGATTCCGGCGCCGACATTCGAATCTCCTTTTTCTGGATCTTCGGGAACGAATAGATCCCGCACCGTGCGGGGAGCGGCGGCGGATGCCACGGGGCTGCTCCCGGAGGTTGGAGGAGCAGGGCATCAGGGCATGCATCCACCGCCGCGCCGCTGCGAAAGCCATGCCCCACACGGCGCGGGGAATCATCTCTAAGTCCGGAAGCGCGGTTTTCAAGGCCCCTTGATCCCTTCGCAAAACGTCTCTTGAACCGTCTTATGCAGCCCTTAGCCTCCTATTGCGGAAAACGGCTCGCCCTATTGCGGCGTCTTCTTTCTGGACGTGGTATTGGCATGAGCGGGAAAGCGCAACCCTATGCGACGTTCGCGTGCGCAGCGCTGCTTCTGGCGGCGCCCGCTTCGGCCTGCTATTGCCGGCCACGGAGTCCGTCGGAGCAGAGTTACGCCAGGAAGTTCGAGGAGGCAGTGCATCTCGAACTGCTTTGTCCGGATCTGCTAGTGGGGCTACTACGCGAAGCGGACGATGACTTGAGACTGAGCGCTCAACCATCCGCCACGGCCGAAGGTCCGGCAGGCATGCCGCGATTTCCGGTGCTTACCGGCGGCTTGGAGGGAGCGTTCACGCCCGATATTGATACCGCCCTTCAGTCCTGCAAGGCCCGAATCGCTGCCGGGAAATCCGCCGGCGCGCCGCTTGGACACTAAATCTTTAATCGCTCAGGCCACCAAACGAGCCACACCTATCATTGCTGGCTGCACCAGGCGCCTTGCAATAGGGGCCAACTCCAGTGGCTTGAGCAACATGTTCACCGAGAGCCGGTGGGGGACATGCTTGCCGGCGAGCTTGCGGATTCGGCCCACGACTTCTTTTTGGACCGCCTTGTTATAGGGCTTGCCCGGGTGCAGCGCGGCATGCACGTGCTTGAGGGCGATATAGCCGTCCTCGCTGTTGATCGCCAGCAGGCGGCGCCACAGCGCACCCAGCACCTGGGTTCGGCTGGGTTGTTCGATGTCGCGGTAGCGACGGAAATACTTGTGGAAGTATTTGTAATGCCCCACTTCGTCCTGGAAGATGTACTGGGCCAGCTGCGCCAACACCGGTTCGTCGCAAGCGTGGTGCATGGCCGTGTAGTAGCTGGCAGTCCCCATTTCCACCACGCAGCGCGCCGCTAGCTCCAGGCTCCGCTCCGGCAGCAGCATTTCCGGCTTGCACAGCCGACCGTAGTCCGCGTAGAAGCCGGCGTAGCATGCCTCCCAGTCAAACTCGGGCCAAGCATGGCGCAGGTACTTGCGCAGCGCACGACCGTGCTGCAACTCTTCCGGCTCCCAACCCTGTTCCAGCCATGCGCTCACCTCGGCGTCACCGGCGAAGTGTCGCACCAGGTTATGCGTGTACAGGTCGGAGGTGGTCTCGATGAACGAGGCGCTGGCCACCATGTACAGCAATTCCTCACACCCCGCCACACGCTCGCGTCGCAGGGTGCTCCAGGGAATGTCATCCAATGTCCAATGCCGCCTATTGATCATGGCCGCTGCCTTACGAAATTTTTGAGAGGTGGCGGGGCAACTCCTTGGACGCTACCGTGCTGCCTGAGTTGCGTAAAGCCCGGCAAACCGCCATGGCAATCCGGTCACCATTCCGAGGGCGTTAACGAGGGAAAGGCCGCCGGCCATTTCACCAGCGGCCTCCGAGCCCCATCTGCTCCCTCAACCGCCCGACACGGGCTTGGACTGCGGAGCCTGCGGCTGCGCCGTCGCCGAGACCCCGGCAGTGTTCGTACCGGCGGGGACAGCCTTCCAGGGGATGCTGCAGGTCGGTACGGTGGGGTAATAGCCCGCTGGCTGATCGCACCAGTACCAGTAGGGCTGGCCCGTCGCCGCGGGTACTGGCGCCGGGGCGGGCAAGGTCACTACCGGCACGGTCACCACATCCGGATACGGATAGACGGGTGTCGGATACAAGTACCAATCGCCATCAATGACCCACCACCAGCCAAGGTGGCCGCCATACCAGCCATAGTGCCAGTACCCATCACGCCAGTGAGGTCCATAAAAGTGCGGGGGCGGTCCGATGTGCCCGTGCCAGGGCTCATGCGCGGCGATCGCCGGCCGAGACACTACAGCCGACAGCAGGACCAGAGTACTTAATACAAGCGCGCGAATCTTCATGATCGACCTCCTTGCCGGACCGGAGGGCGCACGTATGACTCTCGCCCTACCGCGTGCCGCGGTCCGGCCTATCACCTCATTTCAATTTGCCATTTTTCCTTCGCGGCGCAGCCGGGCTCCTTTAGCCGGAGTGCCGGCCGCGCCGCGGTCTCATGCCGTTACTCTGATCAGCCGAGTTGGAATCAGCTGGTCTGTAGCGCAATGCGCTTGACCGAACGCTGAGCCTCTTTCGACTTCGGCAGGGTGACGGTCAGCACGCCGTTGCGGAATGAGGCTGTGACCTTGTCCTGCTCGATTTCGATGGGCAGCTCCATCTGGCGCTCGAAGCGGCCGTAGTAGCGCTCGCCGAAGCGACGGCGCTCGTCCTCGTGGGCGCTCCTCTTTTCGCCGCGCAGGGTCAGCACCTTGTCCGACAGCAGGACTTCGACATCCTTCTCTTCGACGCCGGGCAATTCGGCGGTCAGGGTATAGCCCTCGTCCGACTCGACCAGGTCGACGCTCGGCCAGCCGGCGCGGTTCATCTCGCCGCCAAAGCCGAAGCCGTTCCACAGGTCGTCAAACAGACGGTTCATCTCCCGGTGCAGGGCCAGGAACGGATCGCGCTGCTCCTGGGTGAGAGCAGAAGAGCGGGCTTCAGTAAGTTCGCGGTTCTTCTTCCGCGGAATCAGGTTTGAGACAGTCATGACGATCTCCTTAAATTAGCAAAATCGACTCCGACCGGCCTTCCGAGCCAGGCTGCGGAGGGCCGGTCTCGATTGCGCATATATGAATGTCCCGCCCGATTTTCAAGACCGGTGGCGGGCGGCGGTGCGCATCGCAGGCCGCCGAAGCGGCCGGCACCCCTCCGATGCAGCCTCGCGCCGACGCCGCGCAACTGCCGCCTTGGATTCGGCGCCGGCCGTGCGCGGCGCTCGGCGATGTAGTCCCACCATACCAAGCCTGCCAGGGCGACCGAGCTCAACGCCTGCAGGCATGATCAAAATGCACAAAGCGCAGCGTGGTCAGGTTCAGAGCCAGCTGTTCAGGATTCCCTGTGAATCTCTGTAACGGCCTGTCGAGTACCGCGCACCTTTGCTGTTTGACTCCTCAATTGGAGCGGCGAGGCAAAAGTGCCTCGCCGCCCTGTTCACTGCAATTGGCAGGAACCCTGCGATCAACTGCGGGGCAGCATTGCGCTGGGTGGCGGAGGAGGTGGTGGCGTAGTAACAACGTAATAGCCAGGTACCTGATTTCCGTGCGCGTACATGCACTGCGAATAGGCTATGTCATAACGCCGCTGCAATCCGTATTGTGAGTTGCTCGCGGGCCCTGAAGCCGTAGCGGTCCCGACCACAGCTCCGGCCCCGGCGCCGATTGCCGCACCGCTACCGCCACCTGCAGCGGCGCCAAGACCGGCTCCCAAAGCCGTTCCCAGCGCTGCGGCTCCAACGGCGCGCTCATTTGCCTGATCAGCTTGGCCAGCAACCTGTTGGGAGGCATATTGTCTGCAAGCCACCTCATCCGCCCGGAACACCTCAAACGGCTTATTGGGAGCCGGCATCACCGCCACCATCGGTCCGGTCGGCTGGGTCACGCATGCGCTCAGCGAACACAGTGCAGTTATAGAGACTGCGATTATTCTCGATTGAACCATGGGATGACCTCCGGTTATTTCGTCGTCAACGGGGCTGTTGGCGGCGCGGCAGGTGCTGCAGCCGCGGGGGCTGGATCAGCCTGACCGGAGCCGTCCGAGGACTTCGCCGGTACTTCCTGCCAAGTCACGCTGCAAGAGGCCACATAGGGGTAATAGCCGCGCGGATTGTCGCAGTAATACCAGGACTGCTGGGGCGGCAAACCCGTTGGGACCGGCGGGGACTCCTGAACCACCACTGCCGGGGGCACGTACGTCGGATACGGGTAGACCGGCTCAGGATAAAAGTACCAGTAGCCATCTACGAACCACCACCAACCGAAACGTCCGTCGTGCCATTCGTGGCGCCAGACGCCTCCACGCCACACAACCAGATCATGTGGACCAAAGGCTCGGAAATCCCGACCATAAAAGCCGTGTACTGGACCATGACCATGAGGTCCCTGCGCCAGCGCTTCCCCAGAAACTGTCAGCGCCAGTGCAGTTGCAAGTCCCGTCACGGATGCTATAGATGCAAGCTTCATGACGTAACCCTCATCAGATAGTGCGCTTAACCGGACTGCGCAATTTCAAATTACAAAAGCCTGAGCGGTCGCCGGTTATAGATGACTTTTCAGCTGTTCGGGCTGAGAATAATCTCGACTGCTCGGCGCGAAATGATGCAAAAAAAACATGAACAAAAACTGAATCGGTTGCGTCGGCAGGAGTGCGTAGAGGGTTCTTTAAATTTCTTTACCTTGGATCGCTGACCAGCTATCGGTTCTCGATTTCAACGGCCTGCGCGTAGTGCTACCGCGACCTTGGTTCGCTGACTCCCCCTGACGATGTCGACGGATACGACGTCTCCTACTTTGAAATCATCGAGCCGCGCCATCATCGCGGCGACAGAGTCAATTGGCTTGCCCTCGATGCCGACAATCACGTCCCCAGGCACTATGCGTCCGTCATTTGTAATCTTGGCCTCTTTCAAGTCGGCCATTGCTGCTCCTGAACCCGGTTTTACCTTCAGCACAAAAACGCCTTGAAGTCCAAAAACCGATGACAATCGTCGATTCAACCCCTCATCGGCTTCAACGCCGAGCGTGGGCGGGGTATAGCTTCCATTCTTGATCAACTGCGGCACAACGCGCATAACGGTGTCCACCGGGACCGCGAAGCCGATCCCGGCGGAGGCCCCTGATGGGCTGAAAATTGCCGTATTGATACCGATCAGGCGTCCGGCGGAATCAAGTAGAGGCCCCCCGGAATTTCCAGGGTTGATCGGGGCATCCGTTTGAATCAGGTGTTCGACCATGGAAGTGCCGCCTTCCGATGGCAAGCTACGGTCGAGTGCGGAGACGATGCCATTGGTCAAGGTCCAATCGAGGCCGAACGGGTTGCCGATGGCAAAGACCTTCTGACCAACCTTGAGATCAGCGCTGGTTCCAATGGGCACTGGACGGGGGTGTTTGAATCCAACGCCAATTCGCAGCACGGCGATATCATGCTCCGGGCTTACGCCGACCAGGGTCGCCTCGTAGTCGCGGCCGTCCGCGAGCCGTACTTCAGCTCGCTCAGAATCTTCAATGACGTGGAAATTGGTGACCACGTCGCCCGCGTCGTCCCAGATAAAGCCGGATCCAGTTCCGCGCGGCACGGCAAACACGTTGCGGCTCCAAGCATCCCTGACGAGTTGGGATGTGCTGATATACACCACGGAATCCCGCGAATTCTCGAACAGTTGGATGGTCGCCTGCTCATCGGCACCCAGATCGCCGCGCGGAGATACTGTGCGTTCCGGCTCCTGTTTTTGGGTCAGCCAAGACGAGAATACCGGCGGCGCCAGGCAGAAGGCTGATAAGGCTGCGATCGTCAAACCGACGATCCAGCACCTGCGGAGCAAGAAAAATCTCGGACGATCCGGGTTACGACTGCGATGGATGAAGCGCGGCATGCGGGACTCCCGTAATTAAGGATTTTGGCCGAAACGCTCGTTGTAGATCTGCGGATTCAAGCAGCCTTGGAACAAACCAGACGACCCTACGATGACTAGCGTCAAAAGGGCTTTCGCTAAGCGCCAACCAAGCGGCCGACAGGGCGCTCCACGCCTCCGCAGATGCGACGGAGGCCAGCCTGAAGGCGCAGGTGCTGTACGAGCAGTCCTTACGTCGTTGACGGTTGCTCCCGGAGTGGCTTCGGGGCCCAAGTCGTACTGATAGGGGCGAATATTGAGCAGTACGGCGGCACGCCCAGGATGAAGTAGCGAACGCCGAAAGGAAGACGCTGAAACCACGTATCGGCTTCCTACAGGTGTAGCGCGCTGGCAACGGCGCCCTGAATTATCACGTCAAGGTGCTCCGCCGGCCGGTGCGGACCAAGATGAGAGGACGGCCAACTTTCCTATTGCATCCGCTTTAAACGATGCATGACACGAAGCGACCGGAAACACTATAAAGCCCGCGGCGAGCCGCCGCGGGCAGTGACGATTCACTGGGTCACGGAGATGCGCCGCGGCAGCGCCGCCTGCCGCTTGGGAATGACCACCTCAAGCACGCCGTTGGCGCCTTTGGCGGTCACCGCATCGCCGTCGGCGGTATCCGGCAGGGCGAAACGGCGGAAGAAGCGGCCGGCGGCCCGTTCGATGCGCCGCGACTCCACGTCGGCCTGCTCGACGTTGCGCTCCCGCGTTCCGGACAGGGTGAGGATGCCGGCTTCCAGCGTGATCTCGACGCCCTTCGGCTCCACGCCCGGCACGTCGGCGCTGATCACGAACTTGTCGGCGTACTCCTCGATATCCACCGCCGGCGCCCAGTCGGCGGTGGCACCGCTGGAACCGTCGCCGCTGCCGGCCCTCTCGGTGAAAAAGCGGTTGAACTCGTTCAGCAGATCCCGGTGCGTGGACCAGGGGTCGTAACGAAGTGAAGTAGACATCTCATTACCCTCCTTGATCGGATGTGTCGGGGCAACTTCCCCGAAGCGGACTCTAGGGCCGGTCACCGGCCTTTCAAGACTCCGGCTGAGCTTGCGAAATTCATTGATGGAAATAATGATCAGCCGGATTTTCATAAATCCGCTTTGTGGCCTCCAGGGCTTGAAAACGGAATCGGCATCAATAAAATCTGCGATCGAGACCGGTCCGAAACCGACCGAAAACTCGGTGGGACCGGTCGTACTTCATGACAAACATTGGCATAGGAGGTAGTCATGAGCGTCACCGATCTGATTCCGCGGAAAAGGAACCGCGATATCGCAATCGCTCGGTCTCCCGCGCTAGCCGCCGAGAGCCGCGATCCGTTTATCAACCTGCATCGCGAAGTGAACCGGCTGTTCGACAGCATGTGGAGCAGCTTCAATTTCACCGGCAATTTCACTTCTCCCTCTTGGCCGGACATCGACCTGATCGAAGGCAGTGGGGAATACACCCTTACCGCCGAGCTTCCCGGCGTGGAGGACAAGGACATCGAGATCCTGATCGCCGACGGGAGACTCACTCTGCGCGGCGAGAAGAAGTGCGAATACCATGAGGGACAACGCCAGCTCGGCGAGCGCTATTACGGCCGCTTCGAGCGCCGGATGCCGCTGCCGGAAGGGATCGACGAGGATAAGGTCAAGGCTTCGTACCGCAACGGGGTGCTGACCGTCACTCTGCCGAAGTCGCTGGAAGCGCAGGTGGTGCGGCGCATTCCGCTGCAAACTTCCTGAAGAACTTGTAGCTCCATCCTGGGTGGTTGGTGGAATCCGCACGGCGCAGTCGGGCTTCATTTGACTTCGCACGGGCACCGCTGCGCCGTGCGGCTTTCCTCCTTTTCTCCTTTCCGCCTGGGGATCGACTCCTTACTTCTTGGGTTTTGAGCAATGAAAGATAGGATTATCGCCAAGGACCGGGGTACCGGCTTGATGCTGGTCCGGGACGAGCAGGACCCTCCACGTTTCTATCTCCGGCTCAACGGGCGCCGTGAGCTCATTTCGATCGGGGATACTGCGCTGGCTTTGAGCCAGTTTTCGCGGGAGGCCCGCCGGCTCCGGTTGTTACGCCGACCGCAGCGGCAACCCGTCACTGCCAGCAACATGGTCCGATTCCCGCATCGGTTTCCCGACATGCCCAGTCCCATCGCGCAAGCATCGGAGGTTTGCAATGCCGCCTGAGACCCGCAGGGCCATTTTGATGGATGGGGCGCCGGTGCAATCGATTCGCCGTGACGGTGCAGGGGCTGGCCGCGGCAGACGGAGACGGCGCTCCCCGATCCAGCTGCACTCCGATCCACGGCTGGAGCATCACCGCTGGGCCAATGCCATGATGCAGGACCATATGTTGCTGCAGCAGTTGTTGGACCGGTTTGAATGTGCGCTGGATTGGAGAGAGAGGGCCTCACTGTTTCACCTGGCGGTGGAATTCCACGAAGCCCACCAACGCTTCGAGCGTGTCTGGGACCGAGCGCCCGAACTCGACCCGGATCGGCTGGAGCTGGACCAGATGACCGGATTGATCGAGCATCTGAAACCCGATGGGCCGGCCTGGAACGCCATGGCGCGGGCATGGGGTGCGAGGCTGCGCACGCTGATGGACAAAGAGGACCGGTTGTACTGCGGCAAACGGGCGCAGGAGCGGTCGTTTGCCGCCGGGTGGCCCAGTGATTTGCTTGAGAGCCGGCTGTCCCTGATTTCCGAGGTCAGGGAGGTTCTGCAAAGCTGAGCCGGACCCCTGGTAATGGCGATTCCGCAGCCCTGGGCTCACTTAACACTTGGCGCAGCGCATCGGCGGGGAACGCTTTGCGTTCGCCGCCGGTCTATAGCGTCAGCCTGCCGCAGGCCGTTTTGCTGTGAGCTGCACGGGGCGCCCTCTCTTTTGGCCCCACAAAGGCCAAAAGAGAGGGCGCCGCCACTGGCTCAATCCGCTGCTGGCATGAGGCTGCGGCAGTCCACCCCCACTATTCTCGTGGGATGAGGCAATAGTTGGGCGGCCCAATAGGCTGAAGCAGTACCCGGTTTCACCGCTGGCGACGAGCGCATCGTCGCACCCTAGCCGCTTTCGGACCTGGCAGAGCGGCGCGGTCTTCGGACTGGGGTCCTAGTTGTCCTACTTCGAGCCTGCGGGCTCCTGCTTCAAACCTCGTCGCCTTCGGCGACGCTGCCGCGCCGTGCTTACGCCGCGGCGGGATCGGACTGTCACACAGTCCGACCCGCCGTCTCAGGCGCGCCTCCCGATTCTGGCCGTTGGCAGGCCAGTGGGCATCGGGGGTTTTCTACCGTTGGGTGGGTCTGTCCCACACACCGTCCGGAGGGACGGGCATGGCGCAATGCCATTCGCTCGCAAGAGTGGTTTTCCGGCTGGCTGGAAACAGTCACCGGGAAAGCAGGTAAACGCTCAAGTCACGCCGCGGACGCCCAAGGGCGTCCAGAACCGCCCTGGCCCTAGGTTTGAAGGAGTCGGCAATGAGGAAGAATGGAGATAGTAGCGATGGTGTCCTTCTGCATTGATCGCCGCTCGTTTCTCGGTGCGAATGACGAATGGATGCACCCGGTCCCGGGCCACGCTGCCTTCATCCGGAAAGGCCTCACGATCTAGTAGCTGCATCAACCGCAGGAACTGATCGCTTTTTCCCTGATGCGGGGTGGCAGACAGCAGCAACAAATATGGCGCGGCCTCGGCTAGCGCGGCACCCAGCTTGCAGCGTGCAACTTGGTCGGTGCTGCCGCCGAGCCGATGTGACTCGTCAATGATCACCAAGTCCCAACCGGCAGAAACCAGGTCTTCGAAGCGGTCCCGGTTGTACGTGTTGAGCTGCTCCAGGCTCCAGCCCCGGCGCCCCTCAATAGGCTTGACCGAGTCCAGCGAGCAGATGACGTGATCGTGCATCTGCCAGAGGTTGTCCTCTGCACCCTTCCACTGGCGGAACGCAGCCAATTCTGAGGGTTCGACGAAACGGAAGTTCTCGCCAAAGTGAAATCGCATCTCAGCTTGCCACTGCCGGACGAGGCCCTTTCGCCCGAGGCGAATTCTTTTTTCCCTCCATGTCCGATGCGAGGTTCGGCAGCTCGCCTAAGATCATTTTGTTGAGGAAGGCATCGCGCTTTATGCAGAGTCCGTCGAGTTGAAGGGTTATGCCATGCAGGAGGGGCTTATAGAGCTTTGCGGTGATCTTTGTTGTAGCTGGCGGCAGGGCCAGCGCACTTTTCTGCTCGCGTTGCCGCGAATAGAGCTTTACCGGCATCGTGGTTGTAGCTCGCTTGGCCATGTCACTTTCCTGCGCGTTGTTTCGGACGCGACTGAGAATAGGCCCGGGCCGGCAGATCGTAAAGAAAAATGAGTAAAGATATTTGGAAGATTATTAAGGCAGCAAACGAAGGACGGCAGCAGTGTCTGTGTACCAACGCCCTCCGGCCGTGCTTGCCCCACAAGAACGACTGTGGGGAAATTGTGGGGATTAGCTCGGCTTTGTGCGGCTTTGTACGGCAAATTCGCTGTGGTCGCCCGTACCGGAGTGAGGACTGACTTTTGCCGTTTCACTTTCCGCAACAACAACTTACAATGCGTTCCGCAAGCAGGGCTAGGTAGCTCAGACGGTTAGAGCGCGGCACTCATAATGCTGAGGTCGGCGGTTCGATCCCGCCTCTAGCCACCATTTAACTCGTTATTTTTCAATGAGTTAAATAAACCAACCCAAATCGCCGCGCACTAGTGGTCACTGCGCGGCTTGCGCCCGATCCTCCATGCAGAAAGCGGACTGGCAGGATCAGCCGTGCTTGCGGATGGAGGTCACGGTCTTGCGCCGCCGATCCGTGCCGTACAGGTAGTCGCGGGTCAGCGGCAGCCGCGTCAGGTTGCGCTCCATTTGCGCGTGGAACACCACCAGGTCGCCCCAGCGGAAGCTGGCTTCGCAAACCTGCAAATAGAATTCCCACATGCGGCAGAAGCGCTCGCCGAGCTTTTCGGCGAAGCTGCTGCGGTTGGCCTGGAAGCGGCGGTTCCACTCCGCCAGGGTGCGCGCATAGTGCAGGCGCCAGACTTCGAAATCCGTCAGGATCAGGCCGTTCGGTTCCATCGCCGCCATGACCTCCGAGGCGGCCGGGATGTAGCCGCCGGGGAAGATGTATTTGCGGATCCAGGGGCTGCTGCCGCCGGGCGGTGAGGTGCGGCCGATGGTATGCAGCAGGGCGGTGCCGTCGGGTGTCAGCAGGTCGTGCACCTGCTGGAAGAAGTTGCGGTACTGCGGGCGGCCGACATGCTCGAACATGCCCACGCTGACGATGGCGTCGAACTCGCCGCGCGTATCGCGGTAATCCTCCAGGCGGAATTCCACCTGTTTCGACAGGCCGCGTTGCTGCGCCCCTTGCCGGGCCACCTTGATCTGCTCTTCCGACAGTGTGATGCCGGTGACCTGTGCGTCGAAACGCTGCGCCAGGTAAAACGCCAGGCTGCCCCAGCCGCAGCCGATGTCCAGTACCCGGGCGCCGGGCTTCAAGTCCAGCTTGGCGGCGATATGCGCGCACTTGGCCTGTTGCGCCGCCTCCAGGCTCATGCTTTCTTCCCGGCCTTCGTCATTGAAGTAGGCGCAGGAATAGAACATCTCCTGATCGAGAAAGGTGGAATAAAGCGCGTAGTCCAGGTCGTAATGATGATGGACGTTGCTGCGGCTGCGCAGGGGATTGTTGAGCTCCCCCAGCCAGGCGACGGTGTTGCCCAGGAGTCTTTCGAAACGGCTGGTACGCATCGAGCCGATCATGCGCATCGCCACTTCCAGCACCCGCAGCAGATCGCCGTCGGCCGGCTCCCAGGCGCCATCCATATAAGTCTCGCCGAAGCGCAGCTCCGGATTCAGCAGGATTTTGCCGAGGGCGGAGGGGTCATGCAGCCGCAGCACGGCGCGAGGCTCGTGCTGGCCGAGGGTCCAGACGCGTCCGTCGGCGGCCTGGAATTCCAGGCTACCTTGCCCGAACTTGCGACTCACCCTGTTAAGCAGGGTCTCCATGTCGAAATTATAGCCAAGTTGTTGCCCATGGCTATAGACCCCACGACCGGACTTGCAGTTCGGCCGTCCCGCCCGCAGGGGGACGGGTCAGTACGCGGGCTTAAACGTTGAAGCGGAAGTGCATCACATCGCCTTCCTGCACGATATATTCCTTGCCTTCCAGGCGCCAGCGTCCGGCTTCCTTGGCCCCGGCCTCGCCCTTGTACTGGATGTAATCGTCATAAGCGATGACCTCGGCGCGGATGAAGCCGCGCTCGAAATCGGTATGGATCACGCCCGCGGCCTGCGGCCCGGTGGCGCCGACTTTCACCGTCCAGGCGCGCACTTCCTGCACGCCGGCGGTGAAGTAGGTCTGCAGGCCGAGCAGCTTGTAGGCGGTGCGGATGACCCGGTTCAGGCCCGGCTCCTCCAGGCCAAGATCGGCCAGGAAGACGGCCTTGTCGGCATCGTCGAGCTGGGCGATTTCCGCCTCGATGGCGGCGCAGACGATCACCACCTCGGCCTTTTCCTTCGCGGCGAAGCCCTTGACGCGCTCCACCAGCTCGTTGCCGGCAAGGCCTTTCTCGTCGACGTTGGCGATGAACAGCGCCGGCTTGGCGGTGATCAGATGCAGCTCGCGCAGCGACAGGCGCTCCTCGGCATCCAGGTCCAGGCTGCGCACCGCATCGCCCTTGTTCAGATGCGCCTGCACCCGCTGCAGCATGCCCTGGCGCGCAATGGCCGCCTTGTCGCCGGCGCGCGCCAGCTTGGCGGCGCGATCCAGCGCCTTGGTCACGGATTCCAGGTCGGCCAGGGCCAGCTCGGTGTTGATCACCTCGATGTCGCGCAGGGGATCGACGCCGCCCGCGACATGGATGATGTCGTCGTCGACGAAGCAGCGCACCACATGGGCGGTGGCGTCGGTTTCGCGGATATGGGCCAGGAACTTGTTGCCCAGGCCCTCGCCCTGGCTGGCGCCGGCGACCAGGCCGGCAATATCGACGAACTCCACCGCCGCGCCGAGCACGCGCTGCGGCTTGACGATCTCGGCCAGGGCATCGAGGCGCGGGTCCGGCACCGCCACCACGCCGACGTTCGGATCGATGGTGCAGAACGGATAGTTCTCCGCCGCGATCTGCGCCTTGGTCAAGGCATTGAACAGGGTGGATTTGCCGACGTTGGGCAGGCCGACAATGCCGCACTTGATGCCCATTAAGCCTGCGCTCCCGCTTCATGCGGCATCGTCGTCCCGGCCAGGGAATGGCCGGGACCCAGTGACAGGGACGTTAAAAAGGAACCGCACTTGATGCCCATAAAACAACCGCTCCAGATTCATTGAACGTCATTCCCGCCAGGGATTGGCGGGAATCCAGTCACAGGGATGTGTGAACGTTCCGAAAAAGGCGCTTAGCTTAGCCGAGAAGGGCCCAAAAAGCGCTCAAAAAGCATCCGGGCGTCCGCTTTTTGCCCCGACAAGCGCCCGGATCCGGACCGGCTTGCGGCCGCGGCGCGGCAGGAGTTTTAGCGGGCGCCATTCCGCACGGGGCCTCGACTCAGGGCGCGGAATCCTTGTCCTTCTTCACTACCTTGGCCGGATCGGTATGGAGCTGCTGCGAGGCCTTGCTCCAGCTCTCCTTGATCATGGTTTCCAGCGCCGCCTGGGAGCGGGCGAGGGCGTCCTCGATGGCGCGCAGGTCGGGCTGGCTGGGGCGGCCAAGGACGTAGTCGTGCACCAGGTCCTTGTTACCCGGGTGGCCGATGCCGATACGCAGGCGCGCATAGTTTTCGCCCAGGTGCTGGTGCAGGCTGCGCAGGCCGTTGTGCCCGCCATGGCCGCCGCCGAGCTTGAGGCGGGCCGTGCCGGCGGGCAGGTCCAGTTCGTCGTGGGCCACCAGGATCTGTTCCGGAGCGAACTTGTAGAAGGCGGCGAGGGCCTGCGCCGCCTGGCCGCTGCGGTTCATGAAGGTGGCGGGCTTGAGCAGCAGCAGATCGCTGCCGCCGATGCGGACGCGTGCCGTGACGCCCTGGAACTTGGATTCGACGCGGAAATCCGCGCGGCCGGCTTCGGCCAGCAGATCGACAAACCAGAACCCGGCGTTATGGCGCGTGTATTCGTATTCAGCGCCCGGATTGCCGAGGCCGACGATGGCGCGCACGCTGCTGTCCGTCATGCGTATTCCAGTCCTTAGACGAGTGAGGGGCTCTCAAATAAAAAAGCCCCGCCCGGTCATTGTCGACCGGGCGGGGCGGATGCAACAAGCGCGGAGCCCGCAGGCTCGCGGCCTTACTTCTTCTTGTCGTCCTTCTTGGCGTCGCCTTCGCCGGCCTTGGCTTCGACCTTCTGCGCCGTTGCCGGCACTTCGGCGGAAGCGGCTTCGGCCGCAACCGGCTCCGGCTCGACCGCGGCGCGCGGCAGATGCACCGCGGCGACGGAAGCGTCGTTGCCATGCTTC
>Ga0302314_10007637_pt1 | contig 19419 bp, 12 predicted proteins | sample III_Palsa_N2_3_FD_200533 | JGI IMG/M metagenome (GOLD analysis project Ga0302314, IMG submission 200533) | Peat permafrost microbial communities from Stordalen Mire near Abisko, Sweden - III_Palsa_N2_3 | ecosystem: Environmental > Terrestrial > Soil > Palsa > Peat permafrost | place: Sweden...
AGCTCGAAACCGGGCACCCCGGCCGCCGGGGTGGTGCACGGGCCGAGCGCGACGCCGAACGAGCGGCTCTGCGCGTTGACCCGCTCGGCCGTCGCTGCGACCGCGGCCAGGTCGGCCCCGCGCTCGGCCAGCGCGCCGGCGATCTTCTCGGCGAACAGCGTCGCCCCGGTGCCGCGCCGCCCTGCGGTGTAGAGCGAGTCCTCCACCGCCACGTCGTCGTTGATCAGCACGGACCGCGACTCGATGCCCTCGTCCTCCAGCAGTTCTGCGGCCAGTTGGAAGTTGAGCACGTCGCCCGTGTAGTTCTTGACCAGGAAGAGCACTCCGGCGCCGGCGTGCGTGGCCTGCGCCGCGGCGAGCATCTGGTCCGGGACCGGCGAGGTGAAGACCTCGCCCGCGCAGGCCGCGTCCAGCATTCCGAGGCCGACGAAGCCGGCGTGCAGCGGCTCGTGCCCGGAACCGCCGCCGGAGACCAGCGCGACCTTGCCCGCGGTGGCCGTGTGGGCCGCGCGGTGTACGAAACGGCGTTCGACGTCCACCGAGAGGTCGGGGTGCGCCGCGGCGAGCCCGGCGAGGGCGTCCGCTACCACCGCCTCCGGCGCGTTGATCAGCTTTTTCATGTTACTTATTCTGCCCCTGAACACCCATGTGCGATAGGCGTAAGACGCCCGTGACATCCGTCCCGTTGGTCCTGTCCGATCATCGCGTCCGGGCCGGGGAGCGGGACGGATATGCTCTAGCCGTCGGTAGCGCGGGAATCCGGTGCGAATCCGGAGCGGTCCCGCCACTGTCAACGCCCGTCCATCGACGTAGCCCGTCGGGGGGATGCGCGCGAGTCAGGAACCGCGCCCGACACCGGAGATTGTTGCTCGAACGGGCGTGGGCTCCCGTGAGAAGAAAGGCGCAGTGTGCGTTTCCCCTTTTCGGCCGTGCTCGGCCAGGACGACCTGCGCTTGGCGCTGATCCTCAACGCGGTGCACCCCGCTGTCGGCGGTGTGCTGGTGCGCGGGGAGAAGGGCACCGCGAAGTCGACGATGGTGCGCGCGCTCGCGGCCGTGCTGCCCCCGGTGGACGTGGTGCCCGGCTGCCGTTTCTCCTGCGATCCCGCCTCGCCCGACCCCGCCTGCCCGGACGGCCCGCACTCCGCGCCCGAGGCCTCGACGCGTCCGGCCCGGCTGGTCGAGCTGCCGATCGGCGCCTCCGAGGACCGGCTGACCGGCGCCCTCGACCTGGAGCGCGCGCTCGGCCGCGGCGAGGCGGCGTTCCAGCCGGGGCTGCTGGCGGCGGCGCACCGGGGCCTGCTCTACGTGGACGAGGTCAACCTGCTGCCCGACCACCTGGTGGACGTGCTGCTGGACGCGGCGGCGATGGGCGAGGCGCACGTCGAGCGCGACGGGGTCTCGGTGCGGCACGCGGCCGTGTTCCTGCTGGTCGGCACGATGAACCCGGAGGAGGGTGAGCTGCGTCCGCAGCTGCTCGACCGGTTCGGGCTGACCGTGGACGTCGTGGCGAGCCGGGAGCCGCGTGAGCGTGCCGAGGTCGTGCGGCGTCGGCTGGCGTACGAGGCGGACCCCGCGGTGTTTGTCACGCGGTGGGCCGAGGCGGACGCGGAGGTCGGTCGGCGGATCGCGGAGGCGCGCGCGGCGCTGGCGAAGGTCGTGCTGCCGGACGCGGAGCTGGAGCGGATCGCCCGGATCTGCGCGGCCTTCGAGGTGGACGGGATGCGCGCGGACCTGGTGACTGCGCGCGCGGCGATCGCGCTGGCGGCGTGGCGCGGGCTGACGACGGTTACGGCCGAGGAGGTGCGGGACGCGGCGAGGCTCGCGCTGCCGCACCGCAGGCGGCGTAACCCGTTCGACGCGCCGGGGCTGGACCAGGAGCAGCTGGAGCAGGCGGCGCAGGATGTGGATCCTGAGCCGGATGGCGGGCCCGGCGACGGGCCTGACGATGACGGGCCCGGCGGACCCGACGGCGGCGACGGTGGCGGCGAGAGCGGCGGCCCCGAAGCCGAGGCGCCGGATAACAGGCCCACCGCTCCGCGAGAAACCCAAGCCCAGCGGAACGACAGCGATGCCAACGACCAGCCGAGTCCGAATCCACCTGCGAGGTCGGGTGCTCCGGAACAGTCCGCCGTCGCGGCTTCCGACCCGTACCGGACGCGGCTGTTCTCCGTTCCAGGCGTCGGCGAAGGAGTTCCCGGGCGACGATCCGCCGGACGTTCGAACGGGCGCGGCCGCACCGTCGGCGCCCAGAAGCCCGTTCCCGGCGCCACTTACGGCCAGGTGATTCATCTCCCCGCGACGCTGCGGGCCGCCGCGCTGCACCAGGCCTCGCGACGTACGTCCGACGCCTCCGACTCCGACGCCCGCGCTGTTCGGCTCAAGCCGGCCGACCTCCGGACCGCCGTGCGCCGTGACCGTGAGGGGAACCTCGTCCTGTTCGTGGTGGACGCCTCCGGCTCGATGGCCGCTCGTGCGCGCATGTCGGCGGTCAAGGGCGCCGTCCTCTCGCTGCTCCTCGACGCGTATCAGCGTCGTGACAAGGTCGGCCTGATCACGTTCCGCGGCTCGGGGGCCGAGGTCGCGCTGCCGCCGACCGGCTCGGTCGAGGCCGCGGCCCTGCGTCTCGCGGCGCTGCCGACCGGGGGGCGCACACCACTGGCCGCCGGGCTGCTCACCGCGTACGACGTCGTGCGGCGGGAGCGGCTGCGCGATCCGCGGCGTCGGCCGCTGCTGGTGCTCGTCACCGACGGACGGGCCACCGGCGGATCCGGCGCCCTCGCCGAGGCTCGGCGGGCCGCCGCGTTCCTGGCGTCCACCGGCGTGGCCAGCATCGTCGTGGACTGCGAATCCGGCCCCGTGCGCCTGGGCCTTGCCGCCGAACTCGCCGTGCACCTCGGCGGGGAGCACGTGCCGATGGGCTCGCTCTCGGCGGACGCCCTGGGCAGCACCGTCCGGCAGGCCACCGGCGGCGACCAGCACCCCGTTCGAAAGGCGGCCTGAGTCCCGATGCCCCAGGGTAAGACAGAGTTCGTCCCCGAGGACGGCCTGACCACCAAGCAGCGTCGCGCCCTGCCGCTGACGATCGTGCACACCGGCCACGGCAAGGGCAAGACGACCGCCGCCTTCGGGCTCGCCCTGCGCGCCTGGAACGCGGGCTGGCCGATCGGCGTGTTCCAGTTCGTGAAGTCGGCCAAGTGGAAGATCGGCGAGGAGCCGGTGTTCAAGACCCTCGGCGCGCTGCACGAGCAGACCGGCCAGGGCGCGCCCGTCGCCTGGCACAAGATGGGCGAGGGCTGGAGTTGGATCCAGCGCGACCTGCACAGCGACCCGGAGATGCAGGCGGACAACGCGCGTGCCGGGTGGGAGCAGATCAAGCTCGACCTGGCCGCCGAGACCTACAAGCTCTACCTGCTCGACGAGTTCACCTACCCGATGAAGTGGGGCTGGGTGGACGTGGACGAGGTCGTCACCGTGCTCCGCGAACGCCCCGGCACGCAGCACGTCATCATCACCGGCCGGGACGCGGCGCCCGCGCTCGTCGACTACGCCGATCTGGTGACTGAGATGACAAAGATCAAGCATCCGATGGACGCCGGCCGGAAGGGGCAGCGGGGCATCGAATGGTGAACGTCGGCACGCCGCGCGTGGTGATCGCCGCGCCCGCCTCCGGTCACGGGAAGACGACCGTGGCCACCGGCCTGATCGCGGCTTTCGCGCGACGTGGCCGCCGCGTGGCGCCGTTCAAGGTCGGGCCGGACTACATCGACCCGGGCTATCACGCGCTCGCGGCCGGGCGTCCCGGGCGCAACCTGGATCCGTTCCTGGTCGGGGAATGCCGCACGACGGGCGTGTTCGCCAGCGGCGCGGAGGGTGAGGACCTGGCGATCGTCGAGGGCGTCATGGGCCTGTACGACGGCGCGTTCGGCCGGGGCGAGTTCGCCTCGACCGCGCAGGTCGCGACGCAGATCGGCGCGCCGGTCATCCTGGTCGTGGACGCGACGGCGCAGGGGCGTTCGGTCGCGGCGCTGGTGGACGGGTTCCGGGGCTTCGACCGGCGGGTGCGCATCGCGGGAGTCGTGCTCAACCGGGTCGGCTCGGAGCGGCATCGGGAGATCCTGGCGGGGGCGCTGGAGGAGGTCGGCGTTCCGCTGCTCGGCGTGCTGCACCGGTCCGACGCCGTCGCCACCCCGTCGCGGCACCTCGGCTTGGTACCGGTCGCCGAGCGCGCGCCGGACGCGGTGGCCACGGTGCACGCGCTCGCCGATCTGATCAGCGAGAACCTCGACCTCGACCGAATCGAGCGGATCGCCGCGAGCGCGACACCGCTGACGCTGGACGACGCGTCCGCCTGGTCTCCGCAGGCTGCGATCGCGGAACTCGGCGGCCCCGTCGTCACCGCGACCGGGGAACGTCCGGTCGTCGCCATGGCCGGGGGAGCGGCGTTCACCTTCTCCTACGCCGAGCACGCCGAACTGCTGGCGGCTGCGGGCGCCGAGGTCGTCACCTTCGATCCGCTGCACGATGCGAAGCTGCCGGATGGCACGTCCGCGCTGGTCATCGGGGGTGGATTTCCCGAGGTCTACGCGTCGGCGCTGGCCGAGAACGCGTCGCTGCTCAAAGAGGTGCGCGAATTCGCGGCGTCCGGCGGCGTGATCGCGGCGGAGTGCGCCGGGCTGCTCTACCTCGCGAAATCCTTGGACGGAGTGCCGATGTGCGGCGTCGTCGAGGCCGAGGCCGTGATGACCGAGCGGCTGACGCTCGGCTACCGCGAGGCCGTCGCCGCCACCGAGTCCGTACTCTGCGACGTGGGCGCACGGATCAACGGCCATGAGTTCCATCGCACGACGCTGACCCCGACCTCGTCCGCGGAACCCGCGTGGCTGTGGCGCGCGCACGACGGAGCGAAGGTCGCCGAGGGATTCGCCTCGACCCGGCTGCACGCTTCCTACCTGCACCTTCACTGGGCCGGTGCGCCGGAGCTGCCACGCCGGATCGTGGCCGCGGCTGCTCGAGGTACGGCGACGCGAGGTGCGGCGTGAGGACACTGATCGGAATCGGCGTCGGCCCGGGCGATCCGGAGTTGCTGACGCTCAAGGCGGCGCGGCTGCTGCGCGAGGCCGACGTCGTGTTCGCGCCGTCCACGTCGCTCGACCGCGAATCCCGCGCGGAGCAGATCGTGCTGGCCGCGACGGGGATCCAGGCGCGTCGGCTGGTCTTCGCACTGGAGGACCAGGGCGGCGTCACGGCCGAGCGCGCGGCGGCGTGGGACGAGGCGGCGCGGACCGTCATCGAGGCTTTCGACGCGGGCGCCGAGAACGTCGCGTTCGTGACGCTCGGAGACCCGAACGTCTACTCCACCTTCGGATATCTCGCGCAGACCGTCGCAGGGTTCGATGACCAGGTGAAGACGGAGAGCGTCCCCGGCATCACGGCGATGCAGGACCTCGCGGCCCGCGCCGACGTGCGTCTCGCCGAGGGCCGCGAGCCGCTCACGCTAGTCCCCGCCACGGCCGGAATCGACGAATTTCGAAAGGCTCTCAACCTTTCTGGGACGGTTGTCGTGTATAAGGGTGGACGGTTCATCGGTGAACTCAAGGCAACGATTGAGGAGACGGGACGGATGCAAGACGCGGTGCTGGGAACCGACCTCGGGCTGCCATCCGAGCGCGTGAGCAGGCTGCGCGACCGTCCCGAGGGCGAACGCGCCCCCTACTTCACGACCCTGATCGTGCCGCCGAGGCGCGGCGGCCGCGGGGAGGCACTGTGAGCTGGGAAGGCACTACGCAGCGCGCCGAACGGAAGCAACGTGAACAGGGTGGCCACCCCACCTGGCGAAGCGGCCTTCGCGTCGACCACACCGGCTTACTGCGCCCAGCGACCGCCGCGACCGGATCGTGTATCGCGACCGGTTCGCTGTGACCGGAGGTGGCGCACTATGACCGCGAGCACCGTGACCGGCAAGGTCACCTTCATCGGCGCGGGGCCCGGCGCGGCCGACCTGATCACCCTGCGCGGCGCCCGCGCGATCGCCGCCGCCGACATCGTCATCTGGGCATCCAGCCTGGTCCAGGCCGAGATCCTGGAGCACGCCGGGCCCGAGGCGCTGATCGTGGACTCCGCCGCGTTGCCGATCGAGGGCGTCCTGCCCTACTACGAGCGGGCCGCGCGCGAGGGCCTGCTGGTCGCGCGGGTGCACTCCGGCGACCCGGCGCTGTGGGGCGCGATCCAGGAACAGCTTGAACGCGCCCGAGAACTCGGCCTGGAGACGGAGGTCGTGCCCGGCGTCTCCGCGTTCTCCGCCGTCGCCGCGCTGGCCCAGCGCGAGCTCACCGTGCCCGAGGTCGCCCAGTCCGTGATCCTCACCCGGCTCGAGGGCGGCAAAACGCCGATGCCCGCCGGCGAGACGATCCGCTCCTTCGCCGCGCACGGCACCACGATGGCCGTCTTCCTCTCCGCCGCCCGCTGCGGCCAGCTCGCCACCGAACTGCTGGCCGGGGGCTACGAGGCCGACACCCCGGTGATCGTCGCCTCCCGCGCCACCTGGCCGGACGAGGAGCTCGTGCATTGCACGGTCGGCACCATGGCCGAGACGGTCAAGACCCGCAAGCTGTGGAAGCACACGTTGTTCCTGGTCGGACCGGCCCTCGACGCCTCCGGCACCCGTTCGCACCTCTACCACCCCGGCCACTTCCACGAGCACCGCCGAGCCGACCCCGAGGCGCGCCGCGTACTGCGCGCCGCGAAGTGACCGGCAGTAGGTTTTCTTCATGAACGATCTCCGCGAGCTCGACCCGCAGCGCACCCTGACGCGGTGCGCGAGCGCGACGGCGTGCGCCGAGGCATTCCCCGGCCTGGTGACACACGCGGTTCCTGGAAATCCCCAAAGGGCGACCCGGGTACGGAAGGCTGATACCGCACGGCAGGTATACGAACTCTGGGATACTGCCGGGGCCCCGCCCGCCGGAGCCGAGACGCCGAGCGGGTGGGTGACGCGGGTCGGTTCGAGCGCACGGGGAGAAGAGGACGGGGATGCACGGCATGGGTGAACTCACGGTCATCGGCTATTCGGGCGCGGAACTGGGCGCGGAGGCCTGCGCGGCGCTGAAGACGGCGACGCTGGTCGTCGGCGGGGCGCGCAACCTCGCGGCGGTACCGGTTCCCGAGGGCGTCCGCACGATCCAGCTGGGCGCGCTGGAACCGGCCATCGACTCGCTGAGCAGGCACGAGGGCCACGCCGTGGTCGTCGCTTCAGGAGACCCGGGCTTCTTCGGCGCCGTCCGGCGGCTGCGCGCGGGCGGCCTCGAGATCGACCGGGTGATCCCGGCGGTCTCCTCGGTGGCCGCCGCGTTCGCCGCGGTCCGGTTGGACTGGGACGACGCCGCGGTGGTCTCCGCGCACGGCGGCGGGTCCACCATGCACAGATCCCTGCGTCGCGCGGTCAACGCCTGCCTCGCGCACCCGAAGGTGGCCGTGCTCACCGGTCCGCGGGCCACGCCCCGCGACCTGGCGAAGTCGCTGCTCGCGGCGGGCCTCAAGGCGAACGACCGGGTCATCTGGGTAGCCGAGCGGCTCGGCACCGACGAGGAGCGGGTGTTGTCCTTCGACCTCGCCGAGGCGGCCAAGGCCCGGACCGAGGAGCCCAACGTCGTGCTCTGCCTCGCGCCCGTGCGGCCGCGCGAGACCTCCGGCTGGCTGGCCGGCGCGCGCTCGGGCGGGGTGACCGCGGGAGAGGCCCCGGCAGCGGCGCTGCCGGACGACGCCTTTGAGCACCGAGACGGCCAGATCACCAAGCAGGAGACGCGCAGCCTGGTCGTCTCCCAGCTGTGGCCGAAATTCGGCGACCTGATCTGGGATCTCGGCGCGGGCTCCGGCTCCGTCGGCATCGAATGCGCGCGGCGCGGCGCGGCGGTGCTGGCCGTCGAGAAGGACGCGGAGTCCTGCGATCGCATCAGGCGTAACGCTGCTAAGCACGGCGGCACAGGACTATATATATGTACGGGCGATGCGGCCGACCTCGCGACCCGGCTGCCCGACCCCGACGCCGTCTTCATCGGCGGCGGCGGGATCGACGTGCTGCGGATGGTGCTAGATCGCCGTCCGCCGCGGCTGGTAGCCACGTTCGCCTCGCTGGAGCGCGCGAGTTCGGTGCTGCCGACCCTGGCCAGCCACGGCTACGCGGCCGAAGGAATGCTGCACCAGGCCTCGCGTTTCTCCGCACTGCCGGACGGCACCCACCGCCTCGCGGCGCAGAACCCTGTCTTCATCGTGTGGGGCGTGCTGCTATGAGCCGCATCGGCTGCATCGCCGCCACCGACTCCGGCCGTGAGGCGGCGACGTACCTCAAGACCCTGTGGCCAGACGAGTTCGAGCTGATCGCCCTAAACTCAGTCGCCGACTCCCTACGCACCGCCTTCCAAGACTGCGACGCGGTCGTGGCATTCCTGGCGACAGGCGCAACGGTGCGGATCCTGGCACCGCTACTAGGCCACAAGACCACTGACGCGCCAGTGGTGTGCGTAGACGAGGGACGGCGCTACGTAGTGGCCCTCCTAGGCGGCCACTACGGCGCCAACGACCTGGCCCGGAAAGTAGCGGCGGCGATCGGCGCCGATCCCGTAATCAGCAACGCCCGCGACGCCGAAGCAATCACCCCCCTCCCCCCGCTACCTGCGGCACCCCCGCCAACCCCTTCCACCAACCGGATCGTGGTCGGCGTAGGCGCCTCACGAGGCGTAACCGCCGAAGAAGTCCTAGAGACGGTCGACGCTGCCCTAGCCCAAGCCGGCCTATCCGCCGCCGACGTCTCCGAGCTAGCCACCGCCGACCTCAAGTCCGACGAACCCGGCATCCGAGAAGCTGCCAGGCTGCGCAACTGGCCCCTCACATGCCATCCTGCTGCCGAGCTCGCTCAGGTCGACGTGCCGAACCCCTCCGAGGTAGTCCGCGCCGCAGCCGGAACCCCCTCCGTAGCCGAAGCCTCCGCCCGCCACGCCGGCCCCGGACGTCAGCCCGGCCGCCTGCTGGTGCACAAAACGAAGTCCGTAAGGGAGTACCCGATGGCGACCGCCGCCGTGGCCGAACACAAGCCCCCCGAAAACACCCCAGGCGACCAAGCCACCACGCTCACCGAGCACGAAGACCACAAAAACAGCTCCGCCGATCTCGCCACCACACCCGACACGTTGGCCGAGCGCGAGGGCCGCGAAGACGTTTCGGGCGTTCTCGCCGCCGCACCTGACATGTCAGCCGTGCTCGGGGATCGCGGGAACAGTTCCGGCGATCTCGTTACAGCATCCGACGCGTTGGCAGAGCGTGAGGGCCGCGAAGACAGCTCGGGCGATCTCGCTACTGCGCCCAACAGGCTTGCCGTAGCCGAGGGGGCCGCGAATGCTGATCAGCGTGTGGCAGTCGGTGTCGACTCGGCTGTTCTTGCTGCGGCGTCCCTAACGCGGGCTAGTGATCGCGGTCGGCTTGCTGTTATTGGGCTTGGTCCCGGTGCGCGCGATCTAACCGCGCCGCGTGCGCTTGCTGAGCTCCGGGCTGCCGAGATCGTTGTGGGGCTTGATCAGTACGTCGAGCAGATCCGCGACGTGCTCTCTTCGGATGTGCGCATCGAGGCCACTGGGCTTGGGGCGGAAGAGCAGCGTGCTCGTAGCGCGGTGGACCTGGCTCGCGCTGGGCATCGCGTGGCGCTGATTGGGTCTGGGGACGCGGGAGTGTATGCGATGGCGTCTCCGGCGCTTGATCATGTTGAGACTGGCGAGATCGACGTGGTGTGCATTCCGGGGATCACTGCGGCGATCGCGGCCTCGAACGTGCTCGGGGCGCCGCTCGGCCACGACCACTGCTCGATCTCGCTGTCCGACCTGCACACTCCATGGCCTGCGATCGAGCGGCGGGTGCGTGCGGCGGCTGAGGGGGACTTCGTCGTCAGCTTCTACAATCCGCGTTCCGCCAAGCGCGACTGGCAGTTGCCCAAGGCTCTGGCCGTACTCGCTGAGCATCGGCCCGACGCAACTCCCGTCGGCTGGGTGCGCAACGCCGGGCGTCCGGACCAGTCCCACGGTCTGACGAAGCTCGCCGAGTTCGATCCGGGCGTGATCGACATGTACACGACCGTGATCGTCGGCTGCTCCCAGTCGCGCATCGTTGCCGGACGCTTCGTCACGCCGCGGGGCTACCAGTGGGCGGCGCAGTGACCCGATCGAGTGACACGGTGAACAGAATGAACCGCGTGATCCATCCCATCGAGCAGGAATCCTTCGCGATCCTTCGCGGCGCGCTCGCGGCCCGCTATCCGGATGCCCCGGCACGACCGCCGTTGGCGCGCGCAGTATTGGAACGCGTCGTTCACGCCAGCGCCGATCTTGAATACGCCGCAGACTTGGTGCTGCCGGACGAGGCCGTACTCGAGAGGGCGGTGGCCGCGTTGCATGAGGGCGTGCCAGTGGTGGCCGACGTGGCTATGGTCGCGGCCGGGATCACGCGGCGCCAGGCGTTGTGCCGCATCACCGATCCGCGTGCGGCCGAGCTCTCGAAGGCCACGGGAATCACCCGCTCGGCGGCGGCGCTTCGGCTCGCGGCTGAGGAGGCTGGTCCTGGCGCGATCTATGTCGTCGGCTGCGCCCCGACGGCGCTGTTCGAGCTCATCGAGCACGCGGAGAGCTACCGGCCGCTGCTCGTGCTGGGCCTGCCGGTCGGCTTCGTCGGCGCGGTCGAGTCCAAGCAGGCGTTGCGGGAAAGTGGGTTGCCCGCCGTGAGCAACGTCTCGGGCAAAGGCGGGTCCGCCGTGGCCGCCGCCGCACTCAATGCTCTGCTGTACTGGGAGTCGGAAAGGTCCGCGTGAGCAAGCTTGCGAGCGAACGAATGGAACGACACGGTGCGTGCACTGCACATGCGCACACGCTTGCTGTGTGTCGGCGAGGTGGGCGTGTGAGCGGGGTGGCTAGCGTGAGTCGACGGGATGGTGCGGGGCTGTTCCGGATGCGGCTGCTTGGTGTTGGCGGGGTGGGCTTGTGAGTGCGTTGCTGATTGTTGGGCACGGGACGCGGGACTCGGATGGGGCCGAGGAGTTTCGGCGGTTTGTGCGGCGGGTTGAGGGGCGGGCGTGTGAGCGGGGCGCGGCGGATGCGGTGGCGGGTGGGTTTATTGAGCTTTCGCCGCCGCCGCTCAAGGACGCCGTGGCCGGGCTTGTCGAGGGTGGGCACCGGGAGTTGACTGCCGTTCCGCTGATTTTGCTGGCTGCCGGACACGCGAAGGGGGATATTCCGGCGGCGCTGGCTCGCGAGAAGGAGCGTCACTCGGGGCTGCGCACGAAGTACGCTCGGCCGCTGGGGCCGCATCCGGTGATCCTTGATCTGTTGCGGCGGCGGCTTCACGAGACGCTGATGGCATCGGACGCGGCGGCTGGGGCGGATGCCGTGCTGCTTGTCGGGCGCGGCACCACCGATCCGGACGCCAACGCAGACCTCTACCGGGCGGCGCGGCTGCTTTGGGAGACGTCGCGGGATCTGGGGATTCGTCAGGTCGAGGCGGCCTTCGTTTCCCTCGCGGAACCCTCCGTGCCGGAGGGGCTCGATCGGCTGCGGGCGCTCGGGGCGAAGCGTGTGGTCGTGCTGCCCTTTTTCCTCTTTCCCGGCGTCCTGCCGACTCGCATTCACACGCAGGTGAGTGACTGGACTGTGGCGAAGCCTGGCGTAGTCGCCACGGTTGCCGACGTCATCGGGGATTGTGACGAGCTTGCCGATCTTGTCATCGAGCGCTACATCGAGGCCGACGGGCGCGGCGCCGCGCCGGTGGGGATGAACTGCGACGCCTGCGTCTACCGGATCTCGCTGCCGGGCTTCGAGGCGCGCGTCGGTCAGGAACAGCGTCCGCACGACCACCCGGATGATCCGGCCCACGCGCATGGTCATTCCCATGATCACCCGGACGGTCAGGCGCAAGCGCAGGCGTACGAGCACAGCCACCTGCACGATCGTGCCCAATCGGACGGGCACTCCGGCGATCCTGGGCACGACTCGGCCGCCGAACCCGGTCAGTCTGGTGAGCACCACGCCCACCAAAACGACCACGAGCATGATTACAACCAGCATTCCCACTACCATTCGAACGATCTGTCCCCCGCGCACACGCATCGGCACGGCACCGCCTCCGATCCGCACACGGAAGTCCGCTCTGCACCGGAAACGCGGCTTTCACGTCCGGTCGGACCACCCACGCCCGCCATGGGATGATCGGACGGTTATGGCTATTGAGCACGAGAAAGGGCCGCTCGGGGCGAACCCGAAGGCCGCCGCGTCCTCACGCGTGACGGTGACGGTCCTCGGCTTCGACGGTTCCCCGCTCAACCCGGCGGCGCGCCGCGCCCTTGAGCGCGCGACCCTCGTCATCGGCAGCATCCGGCACCTGGACCTGCTGCCGGTCCCGGAGGCCGCGCGCCGCATCTACATGGGCGGGCTCGGCGCCGCGCTGACCCGGCTCGCCCTGCACGACGGGCCCGCCGTCGTCGTCGCCTCGGGCGATCCCGGCTACTTCGGCGTCGTCCGGGCGCTGCGCGAGCAAGGTCTGCGGGTACGCACCATCCCCGCGGTCTCCTCCGTCGCCACCGCCTTCGGGCGCATCGGGCTGGCCTGGGAGGACGCCGTCGTGGTCGCGGTGGATCCGCCGACCGACGGCGTGGACAGCGCCACCCGCGACGCCAGCAAGGTGCGCACCGGCGGACGTGCCGCCAAGGACGGCGGTTTCGGCCACGGGCCCGGCGCCAGCCTGCGCGCGGCGGCCAACCTGTGCCGCGCGTACCCGAAGGTCGCCGTGATGTGCGGGGAGGGCGCGGGGCCTCGGGAGTTGGCCGTGGAGCTGCTCGGTCCGGACAAATCAGGACCCGCACGCACCCTGGTCGTCGCCCAGCGCCTCGGCGAGCCCGAGGAATCGGTCGAATGGCTCAGCCTGGACGAAGCCGCCGAACGGCACATCTGGGGCGATCCGTGCATCGTGCTGTGCATCGACGAGGCGCAGGTGCTCGCGCCCGGCGCAGCGGGCTCCGGCGCCGTGCCGGTGGCGGGCTGGGCCGGCCCGAGCGGCGGCTGGGCCTCGGCCGACAACGCCTTCGTCTATCGCTCGGGACGCGTGCTCGGCGCCGAGGCCCGCGCGCTGGTGCTGGCCCGCCTCGCGCCCCGGCCCGGCACGCTGATCTGGGACGTCGGCGCAGGCTCCGGCTCCGTCGGCATCGAGTGCGCCAGGCTCGGCGCCGCCGTCGTCGCCGTCGAGCGGGACGCCGACTCGTGCGAGCGGATAGACCTCAACGCGACGATGCATCAGGTGCGGCTGCGCGTGGTGCGCGGTCAGGCGCCCGAGGCGCTGCTCGACCTGCCGCAGCCGGATTCCGTCTTCCTCGGCGGCGGCGGAGCGGACGTGGTACGCGCGGTCACCGGCCGCGACCCGCGGATAGTCGTGGCGGCGCTGACCGCGATCGACCGGGTCGCCGAGGTGAAGGCGGCGCTGCGCGGGGAGGGCCGGGAGCGGCGCCGCGTGGACGGTGTGCTGCTGCAGTCCTCGCGGCTGGTCTCGCTGCCCGGCGACGCCCACCGCTTCGCCGCCCAGGATCCGGTGTTCGTGCTGTGGAGCGAACGCTCCTGACGGCGCTTCACCCCGCCCCCTGGTACGCCACCCCGGCGCGCCCCCTCGCCACGTATCGCGGGCGAGCGGGCGCTGTCGTGGATTGTGTGTATACGCAGGAGAATTCCGAGCTTTCCGGTATTCCCGAATTGCCGCGAACGCCCCGCGCGCCAGGTCCTTCGGACGGGTGGCGTGCGTCACTCGGCTAGTCGGTTGACGGCTTCCCGGCACCGGCGCACTGCCTGATACTGGGGTCCGCGCGCGTTCCCGGCACCGCCGGGCGGCAATGACGCCGGGCGCGCGTTCCGGGTAGGGTACGTGATCGCCGCGCAGTGGGCGCGATGCGCAGATCCGTCGGTCCGCACGGGTCTTACCGGGGGTGCAAGGCTTCGGCTGCCGCCGACGGCGCGGTGGGTGGACTAGGAACGAGGAGGCACGATGACCGGCACCGACGAGTTCGGCCACGAGCTCGACGCGCAGGGCTACGAGCGCGTGGCCGGCCCTGCCGACGGGGTACGGCCGGACCCGCGTGCGGCCGCTCCGCGTCCTCGCGGGCCGCAGCCGGTCGGGCAGCAAGGGGTGCCGGGTCAGCTGGCCGATGCCGCGCCGTGGGTGGCCGGTGCCGCGCCCGGTGCGGGCACCCCGGGCTACGCCGATCCCGCCTTCGGCGCGCAGCAGCGGCCGCCGGTCGCCACGATGCCGGGGGTGGCGGGCGTGCCGATGCCGCAGCGGATGCAGGCCGCGTCCGGCCACGACGCGCCTACCGCCGAGTTCTTCCCGCTCTACGACGCCGGCGAGCCGGAGGACTACCAGGTCCCGCCCGCCGCCGCGCCGGACGCCGCCCGGCCGATCCCCCGGTTCCCGAACCAGTCGGGTCCGAACCAGTCGGGCCCGGTCCAGCAGCAGCCGGACGTCTTGCAGGGTCCGGGAGTTCAGCAGGGCCCAGGTGTTCAGCAGGGTCTGGGCGTTCAGCAGGGTTCAGGTGTTCAGCAAGGTCCGGGCGTTCAGCAGGGTCCGGGTCAGCCCGGCCACGTGCCGATGCCGCAGGTCGGGCCGATCCCGCAGCAGATGTCTCCGGCGCAGCAGCAGATGGGGGCGGTCCAGCCGCCCGCCGCGCCGGGACCGCTGGCCGGGCTGGGACCTCAGGCCGGGCCGCAGTATCCGCAGCCGCAACAGCCGCAGCAAGTACAGCAGACGCCGCATCTGCAGCAGGTGCCCCAGGCGTCGCTGCCTCAACAAGTTCAGCAGCATCAGCAGGTGCCGCAGCCTCAGCCTGTGCAACAGCATCAGCAGGCGCCGCAGGGCCTACAGGTCCAGGTTCAGCAGAACTCTGATGAGGGCGGTTATTCGGAGCAGGAGTTCGACCCGCTCGCCGGATCCGCCTCCTGGTCCGCGGCTCCGCCGCGCGCCGGAGGCTCGATTCCGCAAGCGCGTCCGGGTCAGGCGCAGCGTCCGGCAGTGCCCGCGCAGCCGATGCCGGCTCCGGCCCCGCTGCCTGAGCGCGGCGCGGCCAGGCCTGGGGTGCGACCCGTCGGCGGGGCGGCTGCGGCCGGAGCAGTGGCGGCGGGACGTGCCGCGGTGCGGCAGCAGGCCGCCGTGCAGACCGAGAGCGATCCGCTGGCCTCCTCGGGGCAGCGTCAGGCGGCGGACGCTGCGCAGTTGGCGCAGATGCCGCAGGCTGTGGCATCCGGCGTTCTGCCCAACATTCATCAGGACGCGCAGCAGGGTCAGCAGTTCGGTGTTCCGGACGCGCAGCAGGGCAACGTGCCGGCTGGTGCGTCGGGTGCGCAGTTGGGGCAGCAGTTCGCGGTGTCGAACGTGCAGTTGGGTGAGCAGGTTGGCGCGTCGAGTCCCGAGGAGGACACGCAGGCGGTCGGGTCGAGCTTGCGGAGCCAGTTGGCAGGTGCGCAGCAGGGGCAGCAGATCGGCGTGCCGAACGGGCAGCAGGCCCCGCAGGCGAGACCGTCGGTGTTCGACCCTGTGAACCCGGTCGGCGCCGCCGCTTCCGAGTCGTATCAGGATCTTCAGGCTCCGGCTGGTCCGCAGTCAGTCCAGCAGCCGCAGGGAGCGGAGTCTCCGGAGGCCAGCGGCGTCCGCGAGACGATGGCGCCCCCGCGTCGCCGGGTGTCCTCGCCGCAGAAGCAGGCGCCGACCGGCGACGACCTGAGCAGCGAGCGGCTGCGTTCGGTCGCGCCCACGGTTCCGGCGCCGCGCCGCGTGCCCGAGGACTCGGCGCAGGACCTTCCCTCGCTGCCGCCGCGTGGCCCGCAGACCGGTCCGGCGCAGGCGTCGCCGCCGCAGCAGCAGCCCGCGCAGTTCGAGGAGGGCGGGCAGGACGCCGACGAGCTCATCGTGCCGTGGCAGTCGGCGGCGCAGCCCGCCACCGAGACCTTCGGCACCGGGCAGGTCGCGCCGCGTGGCACCCGTCGACGGGCCGAGACCTCGGTGGACGAGGTCTTGCCCGAGCCCGTCTCCGCGCCGCAGCCGGTGCTACTCGACCCCGAGCCCGGCGATGAGGAGGCCTTCGCATCACGGGCGACGACCTCGGGCGTGTACGAGCCCGAACTCGAGGATGAGGGTGCCGACGATCCGCTTTCCGGCTCCGGTGCGCACGCACGTCCGCCGCAGCAGGCCCACCAGCAGCCGGTTCAGCAGGTGCAGCCGCTTCCGTTGCAGGCACTCCCGCAGGTCCAGCCTTCGCGGCAGCAGGATGTGCCCAAGGAGGCGGTGAATCCGGCGATCCGCCGTCCGGGCACGCAGGTTCCGCAGCAGTCGGCGACGGAGAGCCCCGCCGTCGTCCAGCAGTCGCCAGAGGTGCAGCCGGTTCAGCAGCCCGAGCCGGTTCAGCGAGTGCGGCCGCAGCAGGGACAGGCCGGTCAGCAGCCGGAGCCGCTTCGGTCGGCGCGGCCGCCGCAGCAGCAGTCCCAGATTGCGGACCCGCCGCAGCAGGAACAGGCAGCTCAGCAGCCGGAGTCGGTTCAGCGGGTTCGGCCGCAGGCGGGACAGCAGCAGACGCAGCCTTCAGCCCCGCCGCAGCAGGAGCAGGTGGTTCAGCAGCCGGAGCCCGTTCAGGGAGTTCGGCCGCAGGCACAGCCTTCGGCCTCGCCGCAGCAGCAACAGACCGCTCAACAGACGCAGCAGTCCCAGCCCGCAGCCCAGCCGTCTCAGCAGCAGCCGCAAAGCCACGCCGAGGCCGACAAGGCGCGGGGGCAGGACCAGGCACAGACCCAGCCCGCCACCCCGACCCCCACCACCCCTCGCCGCACCACCGCGAAGCAGTCGACCAAGGCCGCCGCGTCCTCCGCCGCGACCCCCCGCGCCTCGCGGTCCCGGAGCCAGGCCACCGAACCGCAGCCCACGTCAGCGTCCGCAGTCACGCCCACGGCGCCCCCGATCCCGGTCGCAGCGTCCGCAACCGTCGTGGACATCCCCGCGGACGGCCGTGCACCCGGCTACGGCGAGGAGGCGCTTGAGGCCGTCTACCGCGTCATCCACGAGCGCCGCGACATCCGGAACGACTTCCTGTCCGATGAGCTGCCCACCGATGTGCTCACCCGGATCCTCGAGGCCGCGCACACCGCGCCCTCGGTCGGCTTCTCCCAGCCCTGGGACTTCCTCGTCCTGCGCGACGAGGAGCGGCGGCAGGCGGTGCACGATCTGGCGGTGCGTCAGCGGCGCGCGTACGCGGCGTCGCTGCCCAAGGCGCGGGCTAAGGCCTTCGCGGCGCTCAAGATCGAGGCGATCCTCGAGACGCCGGTCAACATCGTCGTGACCTGCGATCCGACCCGCGGCGGACGGCACACCCTCGGGCGGTACACGCAGCCGATGATGGCGCCGTTCTCCACCTGCCTGGCCGTCGAGAACCTGTGGCTGGCCGCGCGGGCCGAGGGGCTCGGCGTCGGCTGGGTCTCGTTCTTCGATGAGCGCGAGCTGGCCGAGACGCTGGGCCTGCCCGAGCACCTGCAGATCGTCGCGTACCTGTGCGTCGGCTACGTCAAGCGCTTCCCGGCCGAGCCGGAGCTCGCCGGAGCCGGTTGGGCCCGGCGCCGACCGCTGTCCTGGGCCGTGCACGAGGAGGACTACGGCCGTCGCGCGCTTCCCGGCGGCGCCCCGGTCTCGCTGCTCGACGCCACCGTCGACGCGGTGCGCGGGCTGGACGAGACCGCCGTCGCCGCCGCCCGTGAGCGGCAGGGCCGGATGACCAAGCCGCCGGGCTCGCTCGGCATGCTCGAGCACGTGGCCGAGCAGCTGGCCGGGCTGTCCGGCGAGTGCCCGCCGCCGCTGCCCGAGCCCGCCGCGCTGGCCGTGTTCGCCGCGGACCACGGGGTGCACGCGCAGGGCGTCACCCCCTGGCCGCAGGAGGTCACCGCGCAGATGGTGGCCAACTTCCTGGCCGGCGGCGCGGTCGTCAACGCCTTCGCCAAGCAGGTCGGCGCCGAGGTCTGCGTCGTGGACGTGGGCGTGAACGCCAACCTGGGCAACGCCTCCGGGCTCGTCCCGCGCAAGGTCCGCTTCGGCACCGCGGACATGACCCAGGGCCCGGCGATGAGCCGGGATGAGGCGATGGCCGCGATCGAGGCGGGCATCGAGACCGCCCGGGACCTGGTCGGCGCCGGCAACCGCTGCCTGCTGACCGGAGACATGGGCATCGCCAACACCACCGCGTCCGCCGCACTGATCGCCGCGTTCACCGGGGCCTCCCCGGCGCAGGTGACCGGCTACGGCACCGGCATCGACGAGCAGACGTACGCGCACAAGGTGGAGATCGTCCGCCGCGCGCTCGAACTGCACCGGCCCGATCCGCAGGACCCGATCGGGGTGCTGTCGGCCTTCGGCGGACTTGAGCACGCGGCGCTGGCCGGGTTCATCCTCGGCGGCTCGGCCCTGCGCGTCCCGGTGGTGCTCGACGGCGTGATCGCCGGGGCCGCGGCCCTGGTCGCCCAGGCCATCGCGCCCGAGGTGACGGTCGCCTGCGTGGCCGGGCACCGTTCCGCCGAGCCGGGCCACGCGCTCGCCCTCGAGGCCCTGGGCATCAATCCGCTGATCGATCTGGAGCTGCGCCTCGGCGAGGGCTCCGGCGCGGTGCTCGCGCTGCCGCTGGTCGCCGCGGCGGTCCGGGCGCTGCGCGAGGTCGCCACCTTCGACTCGGCCGGGGTCGCCGACGCCAGTTCCGCCGCGGTCGCGCCGACGGAGCGCGGCCGGGACCTGTGAGCACCCGGTAACCCGGACCCGATAAACCCGGCTCACCCGGTCGGCGCCTGGTCGGCGCTCGGTGGCCAGGTTCGGCCGGTGTGCCCCGACCAGCGCTGAGTATGCTCGACATGTCATCGGGCGGGGCCCGGGCGGGGCCGGGATCGGGTCGCCGCGCGCCTCGGACCTCCGGTGGCCGATACGAGAGCGAGAGAGGCACCAGTGGTGAGCACGGCCGAGAACCCGTCAGTTCCGCACAGCGAGGGCTCCGAGGTCTACCCCCTCGGTCTGCGCCTCGCCGGACGCCGGGTCGTGGTCGTCGGCGGGGGACGGGTCGCCGCCCGCCGCGTCGCCGGGCTGCTGCGGGCCGGGGCCCGGGTAGCGGTCGTCTCGCCCGAGGTCACCGCCGCGGTCGAGGGCTACATCACCGCCGGGCTCGTCGAGTGGGCCGCGCGTCCTTACCAGCCCGGCGATCTCGCGCAGGCCTGGTACGCCGTGGCCGCCACCGACGACCCCTCCGTCAACGCGGCCGTGGCCGACGAGGCCGAGCAGGCGCGCGTCTTCTGCTCCCGCGCCGATGACGCCGGAGCCTCCACCGCCTGGACCCCGG
>Ga0302314_10007638_pt1 | contig 19419 bp, 20 predicted proteins | sample III_Palsa_N2_3_FD_200533 | JGI IMG/M metagenome (GOLD analysis project Ga0302314, IMG submission 200533) | Peat permafrost microbial communities from Stordalen Mire near Abisko, Sweden - III_Palsa_N2_3 | ecosystem: Environmental > Terrestrial > Soil > Palsa > Peat permafrost | place: Sweden...
AATAGTTGAAACACCTAATGACGGTCGCGACAGGCCAAAGGGAAGACCATGAAAGTATCGATCGTCGGCGCCGGCATCATGGGCCTCGGCACCGCCTGGGCGCTCGAACGGCTCGGCCATCAGGTGACGATCTTCGAGCAGGGCACCGTGCCGAACCCGAAGGGCTCCTCGGTCGATCAGCATCGCCTGATCCGCTATCCCTACGGCCCGGCCGAGGGCTACATGAAAATGGTCGCCGATTCCTACGCGATCTGGGATCAGGTCTGGGCGGACCTGGGCCAGACGCTGTATCGCGAGACCGGCACACTGTGCCTCGCCCGTCGTGGCGCCAAATGGCATGATGAGTCGATCGCGGCGCTGGAGCGCGCCGGTCATCGGGTCGAGAGCCTGAGCCCGTCCGAACTCGCCAAGCGCTCGCCGCTGATCGAAGCCGCCAATGTCGAGGCGGCCTATTATCTGGAAACCGGCGGCGTGCTTTTCGCCGAACGGATCGTGGCGGCCCTGGCCAGGCGCCTGGCTGAACGTGGTGTCGAGATCCGGACCAACACGCCGGTCATCGAGATCGACCCGGACCGCGGTTTCGTCACCCTGGCCGACGGCACGGTCATCGGCGCCGACGCGCTGGTCGTCGCCGCGGGTCCCTGGGCTTCGCGCCTGGTGCCCGGCCTGCGGCGCCGGGTGAAGCCGTCGCGCCAGGTGCTGGCCTATCTGCTGCCGCCGGACGATCTGAAACCGCTGTGGCAGGCGAGCCCGATGCTGCTGGATATCGATCCGGATGTCGGTTTCTACGCCGTGCCGCCGCGCGACGGCGCGGGGCTGAAGGTCGGCGATCATCGCTTCAGCCTGTCGGGCGACCCCGATGGCGACCGGATCGGGACCGAGGCGGAAATCACCGAGGCGCTGGCCTCCTGCGCCCGGCACCTGAAGCGGTTCGACGAGTACCGCATCGATGCGCTCAAGGCGTGCTTCTACACGGTCGAGCCCGAGGAGAAGTTCATCATTGAGCCGGCGGGCCTGTCGACTTATGTGATGAGTCCTTGCTCGGGCCATGGCTTCAAGTTCGGCCCGCTGCTCGGCAGCGCCGTGGCCGGGGCGATCGATGCCGGCGAGCCCGGCGACATCGCCGCCTGGGCGGCGGGAGCGACGCTATGAACCCGGTCTTTGCCGCGCTCGACACGACCGATCTCGTCCGCGCCAGGCAACTGGCCGGATTGGTGACGCCGCATGTCGGCGGCCTGAAGCTGGGGTTGGAATTCTTCCTGGCCCAAGGCCTGGCGAACACGGCCGCGGTTGCCGGCACGACGCCCCTGTTCCTGGACCTGAAGCTGCACGACATCCCGAACACGGTCGCGGGGGGCGTCCGCGCCGTCGCCGACCTGAAGCCGGAATTCCTCACGATCCACGCTTCGGGCGGCCCGGCGATGATGCGCGCCGCCGTCGCGGCGGCCGACGAAGCCGCCGGGCGGACCGGCCACCGCCTCAAGCTGCTCGGCGTCACGGTCCTGACCAGCCTCGACGATGGCGATCTGGACGCGCTCGGCCAGCGCGGCCCCGCCGCCGATCAGGTCCGCCGTCTGGCGCTGCTGGCGCGGACCTGCGGGCTCGATGGCGTGATCTGCTCGCCGTTCGAGGTCGCGGCGCTCCGTGCCGAACTCGGTGCCGATTTCCAACTGGTCGTACCGGGCATCCGGCCGGCCGGGTCCGCTGTCGGCGACCAGAAGCGGGTGATGGGCCCGCGCGAGGCGATCGACGCCGGCGCCAGCCGTCTGGTCATCGGCCGCCCGATCACCGACGCGCCCGACCCGGCCGCTGCCGCCCGCGCCATCGCCGCCAGCCTGGCATGAGTCTCAGCGTCAAGATCTGCGGGCTCTCGACCGAGGAAACCCTCGACGCGGCGATCGTCGCCGGCGCGGCGATGGTCGGCTTCGTGTTCTATCCGCCCAGCCCCCGCGCGGTGACGTCGGAACTGGTCGCCCGCCTGGTGCGACCAGTGCCGCCGAGCGTGACCAAGGTCGGCCTGTTCGTCGATCCGGATGATGCTCTGCTGGATCGCACGCTGACGCTCGCCGGGCTCGACATGATCCAACTCCATGGCCTGGAGCCACCGGAACGGGTCGCCCAGATCCGCGAACGCTTCCGCCGTCCGGTGATGAAGGCGATCCGCGTCGGCACCGCCGCCGACGTCGAGATCGCCCAGCGCTATTTGGGCGCCGCCGACCGCCTGCTGTTCGACGCCCAGCCGCCCAAACGGGCCGACGCCTTGCCTGGTGGCAACGGCGAACCGTTCGACTGGTCGCTGCTGGCCGGCCGTTCCTGGCCGCTGCCCTGGATGCTGTCCGGTGGCCTGACGATCGCCAACATCGTCCAGGCCGTCCGCACCACCGGCGCGTCCGCGATCGACGTCTCCTCCGGCGTCGAGACCAGCCCCGGCATCAAGGATGTCGGGTTGATCCGCGCGTTCATCGCCCTGGCGCGGACATTGGGCTGACGTGGTAGGATAGGTTTCCCGATCTCTCAGCAGGAGGACAGTATGCCGAACAGTCTGTTTTCCGACGCGACCGCCTTGGCCGCCCTATGCAGGCGCCACCATATCCGCCGGTTGGCGCTGTTCTGTTCGACCCAGCGCGGGACGAGCCGGCCGGATAGCGACGTGGATCTGTTGGTCGAGTTCGAAACGGGGCAGGAGCCAGGGTTTCTGCGGCACATGATCGAGGCGGCGCTTAACCCGCCATGAGCCAATCCCGGGGCGGGTTTGACGTGGGACCGCTTGATGCGCTGCGCTGACGGCTATAGGGTCCGGGCTCCCGTTCCTGGCGAGATGATTCCGGCATGACGCATCCGATCCCGAACAGCTATCGCACCGGTCCCGACCAGGACGGCCATTTCGGCCCCTATGGCGGCCGGTTCGTGGCCGAGACCCTGATGCCGCTGATCCTGCAGGTAGAACAGGCCTACGCGGCGGCCAAGGCCGACCCGGCGTTCCAGCCGGAGCTGGATTATTACCTGGAGCATTACGTCGGCCGGCCGAGCCCGCTCTATCACGCCGCCCGCCTGACCGAGCATTTCGGCGGCGCCAAGATCTATCTGAAGCGCGACGAGCTGAACCATACCGGCGCGCATAAGATCAACAATTGCATGGGCCAGATTCTGCTGGCCCGCCGCATGGGCAAGACCCGCATCATCGCCGAGACCGGCGCCGGCCAGCATGGCGTCGCGACTGCCACGGTCTGCGCCTTGTTCGGCCTGCCCTGCGTCATCTATATGGGCCAGACCGATATCGAGCGGCAGGCGCCGAACGTGTTCCGCATGAAGCTGCTGGGCGCCGAGGTGCGCAGCGTGACCTCGGGCACCGGCACGCTCAAGGATGCGATGAACGACGCCATGCGCGACTGGGTCGCCAATGTCGACGACACGTTCTACATCATCGGCACGGTCGCGGGTCCGCATCCCTATCCGGCCATGGTGCGCGATTTCCAGTTGGTGATCGGCAACGAGACGCGTGCGCAGATGCACAAGGCCGAGGGCCGGCTGCCCGATACGCTGGTCGCCGCAATCGGCGGCGGCTCCAACGCCATGGGCCTGTTCTTTCCGTTCCTGGACGACCCGTCGGTCAAGATCGTCGGCGTCGAGGCGGCGGGCCACGGCGTCGAGACCGGCAAGCATGCGGCCTCGCTCAATGGCGGCGTGCCGGGCGTGCTCCATGGCAATCGCACCTACCTGCTGCAGGACGACGACGGCCAGATCATCGATGCCCATTCGATCTCGGCCGGCCTCGACTATCCCGGCATCGGGCCGGAGCATGCCTGGCTGCATGATCTGGGACGGGTCGATTACGTCTCGATCACCGACCGGGAGGCACTTGACGCCTTCCAGCTCTGCGCCAGGCTCGAAGGCATCATCCCGGCCCTGGAGCCGGCTCATGCGCTGGCCCATGTCGCCAAACTGGCGCCGACCCTGCCCAAGGATCATCTGCTGGTCATGAACATGTGCGGCCGGGGCGACAAGGACATCTTTGCCGTCGCCGAACATCTGGGTGTCAAGCTGTGAGCCGGATCGAACGTCGCTTCAAGGCATTGAAATCACAAGGCCGCGCCGGCCTGGTCACTTTCGTCACCGCCGGCGATCCCGATCTGGCCACGGCCGAGGCGCTGCTGGCGCGCCTGCCGGCGGCCGGCGTCGACATCATCGAATGGGGTATGCCCTTCTCCGACCCGATGGCCGATGGCCCGGCAATCCAGGCCGCGGGCCTGCGCGCGCTGCAGGCCGGCACCAAGCTGGCCCAGATCCTGGCCGCGGTCGCGCGCTTCCGGAAATTGGACGATGAAACGCCGATCGTGCTGATGGGCTATTACAATCCGCTGTTTCGCTATGGCGTCGACCGGTTCTGCACGGATGCGGTCGCGGCCGGCATCGACGGCATCATCATCGTCGATCTGCCGCCGGAGGAATCCGACGAACTGACGCCGCAGGCGCGCGCCGCCGGGCTGGATTTCATCCGGCTGACCGCGCCGACCAGCGACGACGTGCGGCTGCCACGCGTGCTGGCCTCGGCCAGCGGCTTCATCTATCACGTCGCCATTGCCGGCATTACCGGCACGCGCTCGGCCGAACCGGCCGACGTCGCGCTGGCGATCACCCGGCTGAAGCGCCATACCGATCTGCCGGTCGCGGTCGGATTCGGCATCAGGACGCCGGAGCAGGCCGCCGCCATCGCGCGCGTCGCCGATGCGGCCGTGGTCGGCTCCGTCCTCGTCGATACGATTGCCCGCCATCTCGACGCGGACGGCAAAGCCATGCCGGGTCTGGTCGATGCGGTCGTGGCTCAGGTCAGCGCCCTTGCCGCCGGCGTCCGCGCCGCCCGCACGGTCTGAAAAAAGACAAGAGAGAGACCTGCCATGAGCTGGCTTACCAACGTCGTCCTGCCCAAGATCCGCGCCGTGGTTTCGGCCAAGCGCGAGGTGCCGGACAATCTCTGGACCAAGTGCCCGGCCTGCGGCCAGATGCTGTTCCACCGCGAGCTGGAAGCGAATCTGAACGTCTGCCACGCCTGCGGCCATCACATGCGCATCGACGCCAAGCGGCGGATGGCTGTGCTGTTCGACAAGGGCGAATATACCCGCATCGAGTTGCCGAAGCCGGTGGTCGACCCGCTGAAGTTCCGCGACAGCAAGCGCTATGTCGATCGCCTGAAAGAGGCACAGGCCGTGCACGGGCCGAACCGCGACGCGATTCTGGTCGCCCATGGCAAGATCGGCGGCAATGACGCCGTGGTTGCCGTGTTCGAATTCGGCTTCATGGCCGGGTCGATGGGCATCGCCGTCGGCGAGGCGATCGTGGCCGCGTCGCGTCTCGCCGTGCTGCAGTCGGCCGCCCTCGTCATCGTCCCGTCGTCCGGCGGCGCCCGCATGCAGGAAGGCATCCTCAGCCTGATGCAGATGCCGCGCACGACCATCGCGGTCGAAGAAGTCAAGGAGGCGGGCCTGCCTTATTTCGTGCTGCTGACCGATCCCACGACAGGTGGCGTCACGGCGTCGTTCGCCATGCTGGGCGACATCCAGATCTCCGAGCCCGGCGCCGTCATCGGCTTCGCCGGCGCCCGCGTCATCGAAGAGACGATCCGCGAAAAGCTGCCCGAAGGCTTCCAGCGCGCCGAATATCTGCTGGATCACGGCATGGTCGACATGGTCGTCCGCCGCCATGACCTGGCCGAGACGATCGGCCGCCTGATCGGCCTGCTGCGCCGGCCGGTGATCGACGTGCCGAAGGCGAAGCGGGCGTAAAAGCCAAACCCTCTACCGCTTCGCGGGAGAGGGTGGTGAGCGGAGCGAACCGGGTGAGGGTGCCGAAAGCCGCGCGACCCTCACCCTCCCCAGCCGAAGGCTGGGTCCCCTCCCTCTCCCGCGAAATGCGGTAGAGGGCGATAAAGGTGTCCTATGACGCGCTCCCCCGATGCGGTGCTGGCCCGGCTTGCCGGGCTTTATCCCAAGGCGATCGACCTGTCGCTCGGCCGGGTCAAGCATCTGCTGGACCGGCTCGGCAACCCGCAGGATCGGCTGCCGCCGGTCGTGCATATCGCGGGGACCAACGGCAAGGGCTCGACCGTGGCCACGCTGCGCGCGATCCTGGAAGCGGCGGGCTATCGGGTCCATGCCTATACCTCGCCCCATCTGGTGCGGTTCAACGAACGCATCCGGCTGGGTGGTACCCTGATCGAGGACGAGGCGCTGGTCGGATTGCTCGACGAGATCGAGCGGACCAACGATGGGACGCCGATCACGTTTTTCGAGATCACCACGGCGGCTGCCTTTCTGGCCTTCGCGCGGCAACCTGCCGATATCGTGCTGCTGGAGACCGGCCTCGGCGGTCGGCGCGATGCGACCAACGTCATTCCGCGTCCGGCGGTGACGGCCATTACGCCGATCTCGATGGACCATATGAATTTCCTGGGCGACTCGCTCGGCGCCATTGCCGAGGACAAGGCCGGCATCATCAAGGCCGGCGTGCCGGTCGTGATCGATCCGCAGCCGGCCGAGGCGATGGCGGTGCTGGAGACGGAAGTGCGAACGGTCGGTGCCAGGTCCTATCGCGCCGGGGCCGAGTGGCGGGCCGAGGCCACTGACACCGGCTGGCGGTTCGAGGGGCGGCGCTGGTCGTTCGATCTGCCGCTGTCGCGCCTGCCCGGCCGGCATCAGATCCTGAACGCCGGCGGCGCCGTCGCCTGCCTGGAATGGCTCGATGATTTCCGGATCGATCGCGACGCCATCGCGCGCGGCCTGGGCGCGGTCGAGTGGCCGGCGCGGCTGCAGCGCTTGACGCGCGGCCCGCTGGTCGAACAATTGCCGGCGGGATGGGAACTCTGGCTCGACGGCGCCCATAACGAGGGCGGCGGCACCGTGCTGGGCGAGCATCTGTCTCATTGGACCGACCGGCCGACCCACCTGATCGTCGGTGCGCTCAACACGCGCAATCCGGCGGATTTCCTCGGGCCGGTGGCACCCTATGCGGCCTCGGTCCAGGGCGTCGCCATCCCCGGCGCCGAAAACAGCCATACGGCCGAAGGGATCGTCGCCGGTGCCGCAGCGGTCGGGCTGAAAGCCGAGACGGCCCAATCGGTCGATGCGGCGCTCGCCCGGATCAAGGCTGTGGCCGGGCCGGGTCCGGCGCGGGTGATGATCTGCGGCACGCTCTATCTTGCCGGCTGGGTCCTCGCCGAAAACAGCTGAACCGGCTAAGGTCTCGGCGGGAGGAATCATGACGACCCTGCTCTATACCCATCGCGCCTGCCTCGACCATGATCCCGGCCCCGGCCATCCGGAATGCCCGGCCCGGATCGAGGCGGTCTGGGCGGCACTGGACGCGCCCCAATTCGCCGGGCTGATCCGGCGCGAGGCCCCGCGCGCGGCCGTCGAGGCGCTGGAGCGGGTGCATCCCAAGGCCCATATCGACCGGACGCTGGCCGCGATACCGGCGCAAGGCTACGCCCCGATCGATGGCGATACCTTCGTCTCGCCGGGCTCGGGCGAGGCGGCGCTGCGCGCGGCCGGCGCGCTGACCGCCGCGGTCGATGCCGTCGTGGCCGGAGACGCGAAGAACGCATTCTGCGCCGTCCGCCCGCCGGGCCACCACGCCGAACCTTCGACCGCCATGGGCTTCTGCCTGTTCAACAACGCCGTGGTCGGCGCGCTGCATGCACGCGCGGTTCATGGGTTGCGCCGGGTCGCGATCGTCGATTTCGATGTCCACCACGGCAATGGCAGCCAGGCCGTGGCCGAGCAGGATGCCGACCTGTTCTATGCCTCGACCCATGAGTGGCCGCTCTATCCCGGCACCGGCCGGGCCAGCGAGACCGGGCTGGGCAACATCGTCAACCGGCCGCTGCGCCCCGGGTCGGGCGGCGCCGACTTCCGCACCGCGTTCGGCGAATGGATCATGCCGGCACTCGGCCAGTTCGCGCCCGACCTGGTCATCGTCTCGGCCGGGTTCGACGCGCACCGGAACGACCCTTTGGCACAGCTCAATCTTGACGAGAGCGATTTCATTTGGGTGACGGAGCAGCTCGTGGGATTCGCCGCGCGCTATTGCGGCGGCCGGCTGGTATCCACCCTCGAGGGTGGTTACGATCTGGACGCGCTCGCCGCCTCGACCGCGGCTCATGTCCTAGCCTTGATGGCGGCCTGATTCTCCCTGACCGATCGACCGGCGGGCGGAAAATCCGGCCCGGTTCTTGCCGATATGCTCTCGAAGCGACCTCTACAAACGAGAGAGCAGAACATGGCCGATCAAACTGCAATGCGTCGCGCGACGGAGCATTTCGAAAACGCAGTAACGGCATTGCGATCGGCAACGACGCACTACCATAAGGCATCGAACGGGCAGCCCTGGCCCGTGGTTCGGGCGGCCATGGAAGAGATGCTGTCCGCGCAGGAGCGCTACGACAAGGCCGAGGGCGTGCTGCGTCAGCTCGTGGCCGACCGGCAGTGCCGATTCGCCTGACCCCACCGATGGCCCCCGTCTGATCCGGCGGCGCCTGCGTCCCAGGGTTTCGTCGCCGGCCATTGCTCCCCACCCGTCGGGCCGCATACACTCGCGCCCGCGCGCCGAACAGGCGTCGAGGATTCATGGGGAACCGATGGCCGAGACCCAATTGCCCGAGATCGCCAGCCTGAGCTTCGAGGACGCGCTCGAGGAGCTGGAAGCGATCGTGCGTCAGCTCGAAGCCGGCCGCGGCCGGCTCGATGACGCGATCGGCTCGTACGAGCGCGGCGCCGCTTTGAAGCGCCATTGCGAAACCAAACTCAACGAAGCCAAGGCGAAGGTCGAGAAGATCGCGTTCGCGGCCGATGGGTCGCTGAAGACGGAGGCACAAAATCTTGATTAGCTCGATCTGGTCCCAGCCCGGCCACCTGCCGACGGCGCTCGCCGAATCGGCCAGCGCGGTCGATCAGCTGATCGACCGGTTGCTGGCCGTGCCCGATGGCCCGGAGGCCCGGGTCTACGAGGCCATGCGCTATTCGGCCCAGGCGCCGGGCAAGCGGTTGCGGCCGTTCCTGGTGCTGGCCAGCGCGTCGCTGTTCGGCGTGAAGCTCGCCAGCGCGCTGCAGGTCGCCGCCGCGATCGAGATGGTCCATACCTATTCGCTGATCCACGACGATCTGCCGGCGATGGACGACAGCGATCTGCGCCGCGGCCGACCGACCTGCCACAAGGTCTATGACGACGCGACCGCCATCCTGGCCGGCGACGGCCTGCTGACCATGGCGTTCGAAGTGCTGGCCGATGCCGACACCCACGGCGACCCGGCGGTCCGCTGCGAACTGGTGTCCTACCTGGCGAAATGCGCCGGGCCGGCCGGCATGGTCGGCGGCCAGATGATCGATCTGCAGGCCGAGCACGATCAGACGCTCGATATCGGCGCCATCACCCGGCTGCAGCGGCTGAAGACCGGCGCGCTGATCGCCTTCTCGTGCGAGGCGGGTGCGATCCTGGGCAAGGCCTCGCCCGAGACGCGCAAGCTGCTGCATGCCTATGCCCATGATATCGGCCTCGCCTTCCAGATCGCCGACGATCTGCTGGACGCGGAAGGCACCGAGGCCGAGACAGGCAAGTCGGTCGCGCGCGATGCCGAGGCCGGCAAGGCGACCTTCGTGTCGATCCTGGGCCTCGACGGCGCCAAGACCCAGGCCCGCGCACTGGTCGATCAGGCGCTGGGCCATCTCGACAGCTTCGGCGATCGGGCGGAACTGCTGCGTCAGGTCGCTCATTTCGTGATCCAGCGCCGCTCGTGAGTATGCGGGTCGAATAGATCATGACCGGTACCCCGACGCCGTCCGGGCGACCGAGCCGGCGTCGGGAGCTGACCGAGATCCTCGGTCTGGCCGCCCCGCTCGCCGTGGCTCAGGTCGCCACCATGCTGATGTCCATCACCGATTCGGTGATGCTGGGCCATCTGTCGAGCGACGCGCTGGCCGCGGGCGGGTTGGGCACCAACATAGCCTTCATGCTGATCGTCCTGATGCAGGGGCTGCAGGCCGGCATTCAGCCGTTGATCGCCCAGGCGCGTGGTTCCGGCGACCATCGGCCGATCGGTCGCGCCATGTGGGGCGGTTTGATCATCGGCGTGCTCGCCATCCTGCCGATCGTGCTGATCCTGCTCCGGATCGACGGCTTTCTGCGCCTGATCGGCGAGCCGGCGGACATGGCCGCCTCGGCCCAGGTCTATGCGCGCGCCTTCGCCTGGAGCATTCCGGCCGCCGCCCTGGTCGGCATGCTGCGCTATTTCCTGTCGGCGATGGAGCGGCCGCGCGTGACGGTGACGGTCGCATTTGTCGGGGTCGGGACCAATCTGCTGCTGAACTGGGCGCTGATCTTCGGCCATCTGGGCCTGCCGGCCTGTGGTCTGGCGGGCTCCGGCTATGCGACCTCGATCACCTGGGCGCTGATGGGCCTGGCGCTCGCCGCCTATGTCGGCCATGCCCGGCTGTTGCCCGCGGGCTTCTGGCGGCTGGCCTGGACCGAGCGGCGGGCGGGGCTCAAGGCCGTGTTCCGGCTCGGCTGGCCGATCGCGGGGCTCTATGCGGTCGAGGTCGGCCTGTTCTCGGCCTCGTCCCTGCTGATGGGCCGATTCGGTGCCGTCGCGGTCGCCGCGCATCAGATCTGCCTCGGCCTCAGTGGGCTCACCTTCATGGTGCCGCTCGCGATCGGCCAGGCCGCGACCGTGCGGGTCGGCTTCCACATGGGTGCCGGCGCCGTGGCGCGGGCGCGGCTCGCGGGCTTCACGGCGGTAGCACTCGGCGTCGGTTTCATGGCTTGCACGGCCATTGCCATCGCATTCGGTCGGCATCTGGTCTTCGCTTTCTATCTGGACGCCGACGATCCGAACTACGATGCCGTGGTCAGCCTGGGCATGAGTCTGCTGGCGGTTGCCTGTGTGTTTCAGACGTTCGACGGGGCCCAGGTCGTGGCGGCCGGTATGCTGCGCGGGGTCAAGGACACGCGCGTGCCGATGCTGCTGGGCGCGTTCGGCTATTGGGGCATGGGCATGACGCTCGGTGTCGTGCTCGCCTTCTGGGTCGGGTTGGGACCGGTCGGGCTCTGGTGGGGCTTCGTCTGCGGCCTCGCCACGGTTTCGGTGCTGTTGACCCTGCGGTTCCGCACGCTGATGAACCGCTATCTCGCGGTCCAGACCCGGCATGGTCTGGCCGGCACCCTCGCCCGGCAGGGCTGAGATGGACAGCGAGCGCCGCCGGCTGGACCAGGCGATGGTCGAACGCGGGCTGGCCGACAGCCGCAGCCGGGCGCGCGCCTTGATCGAGGCCGGTCTGGTCACGATCGACGGCGCCGCCGCCGACAAGCCGTCACGCACGGTGGCAGTGGGTTCGGTCATCACGCTCACCGGCCTGGACCATCCCTGGGTCTCGCGCGGCGGGGTCAAGCTGGTCCATGCGCTCGATCATTTCGCGATTCCGGTCGCGGGGCGGGTGGCGCTCGATATCGGCGCCTCGACCGGCGGGTTCACCGACGTGCTGCTCGCCCGCGCGGCCCAGCGGGTCTATGCGGTCGATGTCGGCCATGACCAGTTGGCGCCCAGGCTGCGCGCCGATCCCCGGGTCGTGGTGCTGGAGCGGGTCAACGCGCGCCATCTGACCGCGGCGGAGGTGCCGGAGTTGGTGGAACTGCTGGTGTCCGACGCGAGCTTCATCGGGTTGGAAGTCCTGCTGCCGGCCTGTCTCGACCGGGCGGCGCCTGGCGCCGATCTGGTGGGTTTGATCAAGCCGCAGTTCGAGGTCGGTCCGGGTCTGGTCGGCAAGGGGGGCGTGGTCAAGGATCCGGCGCTGCACAAGGCGACCTGCGATCGCATCTCCGCCTGGCTCGACGCCCGGCCCGGCTGGCGCGTGCGGGGCCTGACCGAAAGCCCGATCCGCGGGCCGGACGGCAATGTCGAATTCCTGATTCACGCGCGCCGCACCGATGGAGAAGAGTTATGAGGGGACGACCCCGTCCGACCGGTCGCCGGCCCGACAAGGCGCCGGCGCGCGAACTCGAGCTTCATATCGATAAGCTCGGCAGCGAGGGCGTCGGCGTCGCGCGGGTCGATGACCAGGTCGTCCTGGTGCCGGGCGCGCTGCCCGGCGAGCGCGTGCGCGCCCGGATCGAGAACGGCCAGGGCGCCATCACCCAAGTGATCACGCCCAGCCCGTTCCGGATCGACCCGGCCTGCCATCATTTCGGCAGCTGCGGTGGCTGCGCGCTGCAGCATCTGGCCTGGCAGCCCTATCTGGATTTCAAGCGGGACCTGGTGCTCGAGGCGTTGCGGCGCCAGGGGCTGGGCGACGTGCCGGTCGGCGCCATCCTGGCGAGCCCGCCCGGCAGCCGCCGCCGCGCGACGCTCGAGGCGAAACAGGCGGGCGGGACACTGTTGCTGGGCTTTCACGGCCGGGGCAGCCACCACATCGTCGATCTGGGCGAATGCCCGGTGCTGGTGCCGGAACTGGTGGCGCTGCTGGCGCCGATCCGCAAGCTGCTGAAGGTCCTGCTGCCGGCCGGGGCCGGGACGACGGTGCAGCTCGCGGCGGGGCCGGGTGGCGTCGATATGGGGCTGATGCTGCCGGCGGTCCCGGATATGGATCAGCTTGAGCGGCTGTCGGCGTTCGCCGAGGTCAAGGATCTGGCGCGGCTCTGGTGGCGCGCTGACGGCATGGCGCCGGTGCCGGTGGCGCAACGCCGCTCGATCGGACTGAAGTTCGGCAGCGTGCCGGTCGATCCGCCATCCGGTGGGTTTCTGCAGGCGACCGAGGCCGGCGAGGCGGCCTTGACGGCGGCCGTGGTGGATGCGCTGGCCGGCGCGGAGCGGGTCGCCGATCTGTTCTCGGGCTGCGGCACGTTGGGCCTGGCGCTGGGGCAGCGCGCCGAGCTTCATGCGGTCGAGAATGATCCGGCGGCGCTAGGCGCCTTGGCGGCAGGCGCGCGCCGCGCCGGCCTGGGGTTCGTCACGACCGAGCGCCGTGATCTCGAAGCCCGGCCTTTGCTGGTGGCGGAGCTGAAGCGGTTCGACGGGGTGCTGTTCGATCCGCCGCGCGCCGGCGCCAAGGCCCAGGTGCTCAATTTGGCCGATTCGAGTGTGCCCACCGTCGTCGGGGTCTCGTGCAATCCCGCGACGTTTGCCCGCGACGCGCGGATCCTGGTCGATGGCGGCTATCGGCTGGACAGCGTGCTGCCGGTCGATCAGTTCGTCTGGTCGCCCCATGTCGAGCTGGTCGGTCGGTTCCATCGTTCCTGAAAAGCGCAATCGATAATCATTCTCATTGCGATTGCGAGTGAGTGTCGCTAAGAGAGAACGATTGATCGTTTTCTCGGAGCCTGACCCCATGCGCCTGTTCCTCCGTTTTTGCGGCCTGATGCCGAAGGCCGTCTTCGGTCTGGCACTCGGGCTGATGGCCGGTACTGCGCTCGCGGCGCCGCCGCTGGTTCAGGCGCCGACTGAGGAAGACCTGCAGACCGCCCAGGGATCGACCGGTCTGTTCGGCTTCGTCGATAATATGGAACGCAGCGGTTATCTGCTGGGCGACATGTGGGGCCTGCGCACCCAGCTCGCCCGCGCCGGCATCACCTTCGCACTGTCGGAAACCAGCGAGGTGCTGGGCAATGTCACCGGCGGCGCCCATCATGGCTTCGACTATGACGGCCTGACCACGATGGCGGTCCAGCTCGATACCAAGCGTGCGTTCGGCTGGTACGGTGGCACGTTCAACGCCAGCGCCCTGCAGATCCACGGCCGGAACCTGAGCGCCGACAATCTCGATAGCTTGCAGACCTCCAGCGGGATCGAGGCCGATCGCGCGACCCGGCTGTGGGAGCTGTGGTACCAGCAGAAATTCCTCGACGAGGACCGGCTCGACGTGAAGCTCGGCCAGCAGAGTCTGGACCAGGAATTCATGGTCAGCCAGAACGCGCTGTTGTTCGTCAACACCATGTTCGGCTGGCCGATGCTGCCGTCGGCCGATCTGCCCGGCGGCGGCCCGGCCTATCCGCTGTCGGCGCTGGGTGTCCGCGTCCGCGCGCATCCGACCGATTCGATCACCGTGCTGGCCGGCCTGTTCAATGGCAGCCCGGTCAACAACCCGAACGGTGATCCGCAGCAGGTGAACGCGTCGGGCACGAGTTTCGCGACCAACGGCGGCGGGCTCGCCATCGCCGAGCTGCAATATGCCTACCCGTCGCTCGGCACCATGCTCTATGCCGACCAGCCGGAGCCCCTGGCGCGAACCTACCGCCTGGGCGTCTGGTACGACACCGAACGCTTCGCCGATCAGCGCTTCGACAGCATCGGCCTGTCCCAGGCCAATCCGGCGACGAGCGGCATCGCGGCGACCCATCGCGGCGACTACGGCATCTATGGCGTGGTCGATCAGATGCTGTGGGTCGATCCGGAAGAATCCGATCGCAATGTCAGCGTCTTCGCCCGCGTCATGGGCACGCCGGAGGTCAACCGCAATCTGATCAGCTTCAGCGCCAATCTGGGCGTGAACTTCAAGGAGCCGTTCCTCGGCCGCGATGACGATACCTTCGGCCTGGGCATGGGCTATGCCAAGGTCAGCAGCGGGGCGGCCGGGCTCGACCGCGATACCCAGGCCTTCGGCGAAGGCTATACGCCGGTGCGCAGCAACGAGACTTTTGTCGAGGCGACCTATCAATATGAGGCCGCGCCTTGGCTCCAGCTGCAGCCGGACGTCCAGTACATCATGAATCCGGGCGGTGGCGTCGCGAACCCGACCAGCGTCGATCAGCGCATCAAGAACGAACTGGTCTTCGGCCTGCGCACAAACATCCTGTTCTAGCGGCCATTCGTCCATCGCGCGTGACAGCGCAACTCATTCGCATTATCTCATGCCGGATCGCTTGGCGTTCCGGCCCAGACGAAAAGGACCCAAGTCCATGGCGCATTTGCTGAAATGCACATCGACCCGAGCTCTCGGGGCTCTCGCCATCACCGGCTTCGCCCTGTTGGCCCAGCCCGCGCGCGCCCAGGAAAACCGGGCGTTTCTCGAGACCGTCCGCAAGCATACGACCTTGACGACGACGGTGCCGGACAATGGCGATCAGAATCCCTATGCCATCGTCGTCGCCCCGGTCTCGATCGGCAAGATCCAAAAGGACGACGTTCTGATCGATAATTTCAACGATCTGTCGAACCTGCAGGGCCTGGGCACGACGATCGTCGACTATAACCCGACCACGAAGCAGACCACGCTGTTCGCCAGCGTGCCGCGCCATCTGCCGGCCTGTCCGGGCGGCGTCGGCCTGACCACGGCCATGACCATGCTGAACAGCGGCTGGGTCATCGTCGGCAGCACGCCCAGCAACGACGGCACCACCCGGACCAAGGGCGACGGCTGCCTGCTGGTGTTCAGCCCGACCGGCGAGCTGGCCGCGACCTGGACCGGACCCGAGATCAATTCGCCCTGGGGCAATATCGCGACGGTCGATCATGGCGCTACCGCCAGCCTGTTCGTCAGCATGTCCGGCTTCGACGTGCCGGCGCCCGACGTGCACGACCCGGCGACCGGCCTGTCGGTGACCATCGCCAAGGCGACCGTGCTCCGGCTCGACCTGACCATCGCCGACGGCAAGCCGCCGGTGATCGCCAAGCGCACCGTGGTCGCCAACGGCTTTGGTCAGCGTGCCGACAAGGACGTGTTCATGATCGGGCCGACGGGTCTGGCCATGGGCGCCGACGACACGCTCTATGTATCCGACGCTTTGGAAAACCGCATCGTCGCGATCCCCGAGGCTACGATGCGCACCAGCAGCGCCGGCACCGGCAAGGAGGTTACCCGCGACGGGTTGATCGCCCGGCCGCTCGCCATGGTGATGACGCCGAACGGCCATCTGCTGGTGTGCAATTCCAAGAACGGCAAGGTGGTCGAGATCGACCCGGTCGCGGGCAAGCAGATCGCGGCGCAATGGATCGATACCGACCAGGCGCAATCGCCGCCCGGCAGCGGCGATCTGTTCGGCATCGCGCTGACGCCGGACGGCAAGGGTTTCTACTATGTCGAGGATGACATGAACACGGTAGTGGAGGCACGGTGACCGGGCCCAAGGACAAACTACCGCGCCCGTCCCGGCGCGGCTTCCTCACCGCTGCCGGCAGCCTCGTGGCCGTCGGCAGCGTCGGCTTGGGGGCCGAAGCGGCGACGGCGCCCAAGCCGGCGACCGAGCCGTTCTGGGGTGCGCGCCAGGGCGGCATCCTGACGCCGACCCAGAGCAGCACCTATTTCGCCACCTTCGACCTGGTCACGTCCAAGCGCGCGGATGTGGCGAAGCTCCTGCGGCTCTGGACCGAGGCGGCGGCGCGGCTGACCCAGGGCCAGCCGGCCGCGGCGTTCGGCGCGGACCAGAGCGTGCCGGCCGGCGATTCCGGCGAGGGCATCGGCCTGCCGCCGGCGCGCTTGACGATCACCTTCGGTTTCGGCGCCGGCCTGTTCATCAAGGACGGCCAGGACCGCTATGGTCTGGCGGCGCAACGGCCCGACGCGCTGGTCGATCTGCCGCGCTTCAACGGCGATCAACTGGTGCCGGCGCGGACCGGCGGCGATCTGTCGATCCAGGCCTGTGCCGACGACCCGCAAGTGGCGTTCCATGCCGTCCGTCAGCTTTCGGCCATGGCCTACGACATCGCCGAGACGCGCTGGGTCCAGTCCGGCTTCAGTTCTCAGCCGGTGGGCGAGAAGACGCCGCGCAACCTGATGGGCTTCAAGGACGGCACGCGCCAGCCGGACAAGATCGACCCGGTGGTTTGGGTCGGCGCCGAGGGGCCGGACTGGCTGCGCGGCGGCAGCTACATGGTCGTGCGCCGCATCCGCATCTCGCTCGAGCATTGGGATCGGATGAACGTCGATTTCCAGGAAAAGACCATCGGCCGGCATAAATATTCCGGCGCGCCGCTCGGCAAGAAGGCCGAGTTCGACGAGGTCGATCTGGATGCGGTGGACGCGGACGGCAATCCGGCGATGCCGGAAAATTCCCATGTCCGCCTGTCCCATTCGTCCAGCAACGATGGCGCCCAGATCTATCGGCGCGGCTATTCCTACAACGACGGCGTCGCCTTCACCGCCGAGCGCTGGCCGCCATGGAAGCAGGGCATGCTGTATGACGCCGGCCTGCTGTTCGTGGCCTATCAGCGCGACCCGCGCACCGGCTTCATCAAGATTTTCGGCAATTCGTCGAAGTTCGACATGATGAACCAGTTCGCCACCCATGTCGGCAGCGGCCTGTTCGTCTGCCCACCCGGGGCCAAGCCGGGCGACTATATCGGCCAAGCTCTGTTCGAGACGGTCTGAAGGAGATTTCATGACGCGCGTAGCGCTCGCGGTGGCCTTGCTGTGCCTTGCGGCACCGGCCCTGGCCGACGAACCGACCCAGGTCGAGCTGATCATCAAGGATCATCGCTTCACCCCGGCCGAGATCCATGTTCCGGCGGGCAAGCCTACGATCATCACGGTGCGAAACCAGGACGAGACGGCCGAGGAGTTCGATTCGACCGCCCTCAAGATCGAGAAGGTCGTGGCCGGCGGCACTTATGGGACCGTCCGATTGCGCCCGCTCGGCGCCGGGCAATATCCATTCATGGGCGAATATCACGCCGATACGGCCCAGGGCGTCGTCATCGCCGACCCTTAAAAAAATCCCCGGATCCGTGGGGAGCGGATCCGGGGTCAGGCGGGGAAGCGGGTCTTGCGGGTTAGTGGTTGTAGTTCTTGGTCGGCAGCCCGAACAGTTCCGGCAGGCCGACCACGAACTTGAAGCCGACGACGAACGTGTCGGGGATGTTCGACTTCTGGCTCGGCTCCGGCAGATTGTCCGGGTTGATGATATATTGCAGGTTGGGCACGACGCGCAGCCAGGGCGTGATCTGGGCGCCGTAGTTCACTTCCATCATGACTTCGTTCGGGTTCTGCGTGGTGGCGCTGCCACCGGCGGCGACCCGCGAGTCGCGCAGGAAGTCCTGAGTAAGCCCGCCGAAATGCAGATCGGTCACGACGAAGCCGATGGTATCGTCCGGGCGATCGGACCAGGGACCCTTGTCGAGCAGACCACCTTGCAGGAAGAAGTCGGTGGTCTGGGCCGACTGGGTGCCGGCGGTGACGCCGCCGAAGATGAACAGACCGCGCTGGGACGCCGAATCAGGCTTCCAGATCATCTGGTCGAACAGGCCATAGACCGAAGTCCGGCCGCTGTGCTGTTCATGCGCCAAGCCGGTCAGAGCGGCCGAGTTGTGGTTGATGTCGTAGAACGGGTCGTTGAAGTCGCCCGAATCGTAGAAGGCGCCGACCTTGTAATGGCGCGGATAGGCGTCGGACGAGAAATTCGTCTGGTAACCGAACTCGACCGGGACGACATAGCCGGTCGCGCGGTCGACACCGAAGTCGAAGCCATGGGTGCTTTCGTCACCCTGGTTCGGGTCCTGCTCGTAGGCGCCGATCTGGCCGTACAGGGTCGGTGTCGGCTTGACGGTCACGCGACCGCCCCAGACCCCGACCGGATAGTAATTCAGGCTGTTGTCCTGGCCGAACAGGCTGGAATTGCCGCAGGTCGAATTGGTCTGGAAGTTACAATAGAACGACGAGGCCGCGAAATCGCCGGGCGAGTCGGTCCGGCCGATCAGATATTCGACATGGTCGTTGAACAGTGCCTGGTCCCAGGTCAATTCGGTCAGACGATAGGTCTGGCCGCCGCCGTAGACTTCCTGCACCGACACGCTATTGCCGATATTGGTCTGGGCCAGGTTCTGGCCATGGCGATCGCTGAACGTCAGATGGATCACCGAATTGCCGAGGTTGGCGATCTTGTTCATGTCGAAATCGGCGCCGATGTCGACCTGGCCGGCATAGCGCGCGCTTTGCGAATTGCCGCCCGACGGATTGGCGGCGAATTCACCGACATAATGGCCGCGCAGGAAGATGCCGTCGTCCAGCAGCTGGTTGCCGAAATCGCTCAAAGCCGTCGGGTTGGCCGTCGGATTGACGACGACCTGCGCCGATGCCGGCGCTGCCAGCGCGACCAAGGCCGCGGCCGCGAACCCGCCGAGTGCAGCTCTCATTCTTGTCCCTGCCATCTTGTTTTCCCTCCCTGAAAATCGATCGTCTGTTTTGGGCAAAGCCCACCCTATCGCGGCCGAAACGCTTCGGCGCGTGGGGATGTCGTTTGTTTTTCCGGCCTGGGTCCTAAGCCGCGACGGCTGGGGACCCGTTAAGTGCTTCTGTTCCGGTGGGCGATCTGCGCGTCTCCTCTTATCCGGGCGATTCTAGGCTGCGATCTTCGGGCGTTTCCCGAGGATGATCATGCCGAGCACGTCGTCCTGGGTCACGTCCTGGGTCCTGACCGTGCCGACCAGCTTGCCGTTCTTCATCACGCTGATGC
>Ga0302314_10007640_pt1 | contig 19416 bp, 15 predicted proteins | sample III_Palsa_N2_3_FD_200533 | JGI IMG/M metagenome (GOLD analysis project Ga0302314, IMG submission 200533) | Peat permafrost microbial communities from Stordalen Mire near Abisko, Sweden - III_Palsa_N2_3 | ecosystem: Environmental > Terrestrial > Soil > Palsa > Peat permafrost | place: Sweden...
GGCGCGGATGCCGGCCCCGGCGCGGATGCCGGGGCCACAGCGGACGCCGGGGCCACTGCGGACGCCGGGCCCGCGGCGGAGACCGCCGCGCCGCCGGAGGAGCAGCTCGACCGCCCGCTGCCGGAGGGCGTGCGGCGGCGGGTGGTGGGCATCGCCGCCGACGCGCTGGCCGCCGTCCCCTCCGCCGAGCTGCCCGCCCGGCTGCGCCCGTACGCCAAGTTCACCCCGGTCCAGCGGGCCCGGCGCGGGGCGACCGCCATCGCCGCCGCGCTGGAGGCCGAGCCGCAGTTCCGGCTGCGGATAGCGGACCGGGTCCGGACCGGCCAGCCGGACCTGGTCACCGCGCTGGAGTCGGGCCTGGTCCCGGCGGCGGTCGACCCCCAGGACGTCGCCGCCGTGGCCTACCTGCTGCGCCCGGCCGGCTGGAGCAAGCTGGTCGCGGACGCGGGCGAGGAGGTCGAGCGGGCCGAGTCCGAGGGCGCCGCCGCCGAGTCCGCCCGGCTGATCGAGAAGCTGCAGGCGGAGCTGTCGGCGCTGCGGGAGACCACCCGGGCCGAGTCCGAGCGGAGCCGGATCGACCTGGAGGCCGCGAAGAAGGACGGCGACGCGCTCCGCCGCAAGCTGCGCAGCCTGGAGGCGGACACCAAGCGGGCCGAGGCGGCCACCCGCAAGGTGACGGCCGAGCTGGACGCGCTGCGCTCCTCCGGGGCGACCGAGCGCGGCTCGGCCGACAGTGAGCTGCGCCGGCTGAAGCACCGGCTGGCCGAGTCGGAGGCGGCACTGGAGGCGGCCAAGCGGGCCTCCCGCGAGGGGCGCAGCGCCGAGGACATGCGGCTGCGGCTGCTGCTGGACGTGGTGCTGCAGGGGGCGCAGGGGCTCCAGCGGGAGCTGGGGCTGCCACCGCTCTCGGGCCGTCCGGCGGAGTCGGTGGAGGCGGTACGGCCGGTCACGGCCTCGCCGCACGACGTCGCCCGGCGCGCGCTGGACGCCGACGACCCGGCGCTGCTGGACCAGCTGCTCCAGCTGCCGCTGGTGCACCTGCTGGTCGACGGCTACAACGTGACCAAGACCGGCTACCCCTCGCTGCCGCTGGAGAAGCAGCGGGCGCGGCTGCTGAACGGCCTGTCGCTGCTGGCGACGCACAGCGGGGCCGAGGTGACCTGTGTCTTCGACGGCAAGGACCTGGACGCGCCGGTGCCGATGGCCCCGCCGCGCGGGGTGCGGGTGCTGTTCAGCCGCTCGGGGGAGACGGCGGACGAGCTGATCCGCCGACTGGTCAGGGCGGAGCCGGAGGGCCGCCCGGTGGTGGTCGTCTCCACCGACCGGGAGGTGGCGGACGGGGTGCGGAAGGCGGGCGCCCGGCCGGTGCCCTCGTCGATGCTGCTCAGGCGACTCGTACGCACCTGATAGGTCAATCCCGACATTTGACGTATATACAGACTGTTTTCGCCCCGAGGGCGACAGATTGAGCCGGTCTCACTAGTCTCTGCTCTCGAACCTCTGTCCTGACGATCGCCCGGCCGGGTGACACGGGGGTTCCCGTCCTCGTCCTGGGCGCCGCATCGGGGGATGCGCCATGTCGCCGAGCGACGGTTGCCGGAAGGGAACCGAGCCTCCGTGGCCTCACACCGCCGCCCCAAGCAAGCCAGCCGTGCCCGCGTGACGGTCCTCACCGCGGCCGCGGCCACGGCCGTGGCGCTCTCGGCGCAGGCAGCGGCGCAGGCTGCGCCGACGCTCACGCTGAGCCAGGCGAAGAGCGAGGTGGCGGCGGACCGCCAGGCGGCGGACGTGGCGACGCAGAAGTACGACGACGCGCAGAGCCAGCAGCAGGCGATCCAGCAGAAGGTGACGCTGCTGCAGAACGAGATAGCCGCCCAGCAGGCCTCGATCAACAAGGAGCTGTCGCAGCTCGGCGGCGAGGCCGCGGCCCAGTACCGGGACGGCGCGGTGGACCCCGCCGTCCAGCTGATGCTCTCCTCGGACCCGAGCGCCTACCTGAACCAGGCCTCGGCCCAGGGCGAGGTCGACTCCACCCAGGCCGCCCTGCTGTCCAATGTCACGGCGGCGGAGGCCATCCTGGCCCGGGAGAAGGCCGAGGCCACGGCCGAGCTCCAGCAGCAGCAGGCGCTGCTGTCCACCATGCAGTCCACCAAGGCCACCGCGCTGGGCAAGCTCAAGTCGGCGCAGGCGGTGCTGGACGCGCTCACCCCGGCCGAGCAGGACCAGGTCGGCGGGGGCGGCGGCTACGGCACCATCGCCCACAACGGCAGCACCATGTCGCCGAGCCAGGTCGACCTCTCCGGCATCTCCTCGGCCGCCGCCACGGCCATGCGGGCGGCGCTGAGCAAGGTCGGGATCGCCCCCTACGTCTGGGCCGCGGCCGGCCCCGACTCCTTCGACTGCTCGGGCCTGGTGATGTGGTCCTACGCCCAGGCCGGCATCCAGCTCCCGCACTCCTCCTACGCGGACGAGTCGGTGGGCAGTGCGGTCTCGCTCTCCGACATCCAGGTCGGCGACATCGTGGTGCTGGAGAACGGCGCCCACGTCGGGATGTACGCCGGCAACGGGATGGTGGTGAACGCCCCCGAGTACGGCTACACCGTCTCCATCATGCCGATCAGCGACTTCGGCGGGATCGTCGCCATCCGCCGGGTCTGAACCCCTCCGTCGAGTCCGGGCGGCCGCTTCCCCCTCCGTCCCACGGTGTGACGTGCGCCACAGCGATTGTGACTGCTGTGGCGTTCCGTCCTTTTTGGTCCGGATGTCGTGGGCATACGGTCATACTCCGACTGCGTACCGTACGGGAGTCGGTACCCCTACGAGTCATCAAGAACTTCTTTCTTCCAATGATTTGAACGGATCACGGTTGGGTCACTAGTGTCGACTCCCGAACCACCGCTGAATCGACCGCCCACCTCGGGTGGCGGCGGGGTTCCCGCCGAGTCCGAGGCGTGGCAGGGGTGCGCAGGGCACCCGTCAGGGGAGTGCCGACAACTCGGAGCCGGGGAACCACTCGTTCCTCGGGGTGAATCGACGTCAGGCCGGTGCGGTTGCCGGTGAGGCGTTGTAGGGCGATCTTCCAGCCCGAACCCGTCAGCTCACCCGGTAGGCGGATCGAGGAAGAAGGAGCTCGCCTTCGTGGCGTCCCATCGTCGTCCCAAAGCGCCCAGCCGTACCCGGGCCGTGGTCCTCACGGCCGCCGCCGCCACCGCAGTGGCGATCTCCGCGCAGTCGGCAGCGCAGGCGGCGCCCAAGCTGACCCTGGACCAGGCCCGGAGCGAGGTGGCGGCGGACCGGCAGGCGGCCACCACCCAGGGCGAGCAGTACAACCAGGCCCAGGGCGAGCAGCAGGCGATCCAGCAGAAGGTCTCGCAGCTGCAGAACGAGATAGCGCGCCAGCAGGCCGCGGTCAACGCGCAGTTGGCGCAGTTGGGCGCCCAGGCGGCGGCCCAGTACCGCGACGGCGCGTTCGACCCCTCCATGCAGCTGATGCTCTCGTCGGACCCGACGGACTACCTGGACCAGGCGTCCACCCAGGGCGAGCTCGACGCCACCCAGGCCAACCTGCTGGGCAGCGTCAAGGCGCAGCAGACCGTCCTGGCCCGGGAGAAGGCCGAGGCCACGGCCGAGCTCAAGCAGCAGCAGGCGCTGCTCGCGCAGATGCAGAAGGCGAAGTCCAGCGCCCTGGCGAAGCTCGCGGCGGCGCAGAGCGTGCTCGACTCGCTCACCGCGGCCGAGCGGGCCCAGGTCGCGGCGAGCGCCGGCGTGGGCGGCGGCGGCACCAAGGCCGGTGGCGGCACGACGGCCGGTGGTGGCACGAGTTCCGGTGGGAACGGCGGCAGCGGCTCCGTGGGCGGCATCAGCCTGGACGGCATCTCCAGCGCGGCGGCGACCGCGATGCGGGCGGCCATGAGCAAGGTCGGCAACGCGCCGTACGCGTGGCAGGGCTCCGGTCCGAACGAGTTCGACTGCTCGGGCCTGGTGATGTGGGCCTACGCCCAGGCCGGGATCACGCTGCCGCACTACTCCTACTCCGACGAGACCGAGGGCAGCCCGGTCGCCTCGCTGGCCGACGCCAAGGTGGGCGACATCATCGTGCTGGAGAGCGGCGCCCACGTCGGCCTCTACGCCGGCAACGGCATGCTGCTCAACGCCCCGGAGTACGGCTACGACGTGTCGGTCCAGCCGATCAGCTGGTTCGGCCAGATCGTCGCGATCCGCCGGTTCTGAGGGATCTGACGAACCGTTCCACCAGTGGCTCCGCCCCGGGCTCCCCGCCCGGGGCGGAGCCACTGTCGTCCCGTCATGTGACAGATGGCACACAGATAACGACAGTCATGGTGATCTGACCGTTTTGGCCGTCATGTCGTCGGCGTTCGGTCATAGAGTGACCTCGGTGCGTAAGGTGTCGGCCGGTTGATCGGTCGGCCGTCGCCTTTTTGCTGACAATGATTTGAACGGATCACGGTTGGGTCACTAAGGTCGATCTCCGAACCACCGCTCAGTCGACCGCCCAGCACGGGTGGCAGCGGCGGTTCCCGCCGAGTCCGAGGCGTGGCAGGGGTGCGCAGTGCGCCCGTCAGGGGAGTGTCGACAACTCGGAGCCGGGGAACCACTCGTTCCTCGGGGTGAATCGACGTCAGGCCGGTGCGGTTGCCGGTGAGGCGTCGTAGGGCGATCTTCCAGCCCGAACCCGTCAGCTCACCCGGTAGGCGGACGTAGGAAGAAGGAGCTCGCCTTCGTGGCGTCCCATCGTCGTCCCAAGAATCCGAGTCGTACCCGGGTCACCGTGCTCACCGCCGCTGCCGCCACCGCCGTCGCCATCACCGCGAACGCGCAGTCGGCGCAGGCCGCGCCGCAGCCGACCACCGCCTCGCTCAAGGCCCAGATCGCCCAGCTGAACACCGCCGCCGACACCGCCATCCAGAAGTACGACGGCGCCCAGCAGCAGCAGCAGGAGCTCCAGGCGCAGGTGACCACGCTGCAGAACCAGGTGGCCCGGCAGCAGGCGGCCCTCAACGCCAAGTCCGCCAGCCTCGGCGCCGTGGCCGCCGCCCAGTACCGCAGCGGGACGGTGGACGCGTCCATGCAGCTGCTGCTGGCCGCCGACCCGACGGACTACCTCGACCAGGCCTCCACGCTCGCCCAGCTGAACAGCAGCCAGGCGTCGGAGCTGTCCCAGTACAAGGCCCAGCAGGCCACCCTGGACACCGAGAAGAGCCAGGCCGAGGCCAAGCTCACGGCCCTGGACTCGGTCAGCAACGACCTCGCCGCCGCCAAGGCGACCGCGCAGACGAAGCTGGCGGCGGCCCAGGCGCTGCTGAACACGCTCACCGCGGCCCAGCAGCAGGCCGTGACCGGTGGCGGCGGCAGCGGTGCCGTCGGCTCCCCGGGCGGCGCCGACTACGGCCCCACCGCCGACCTGGGCAGCTCGGCCCCCGGCGACGCGCTGGAGGCCCGCGCCTTCGCCGCCGCGCAGACCCGGATCGGAAAGCCGTACGTCCTCGGCGCGACCGGCCCGGACGAGTTCGACTGCTCGGGCCTGATGATGTGGGCCTACGCCCAGGCCGGCGAGGACATCACCCGCACCACCTACAGCCAGATCAACGAGGGCACGCCGGTCAACAGCGTGGCCGACCTGCAGGTCGGCGACCTGATCTTCTTCAACGGCGATGCCCATGTCGGCATGTACGCGGGCAACGGCATCGTGCTGCACGCCCCGCACCCCGGCGCGGTCGTCCGCTACGAGGAACTGGCCACCGTCGGCTCCATCTACGCGATGCGCCACTTCTGAGCGGAGCGCCGCCGGGCAGAACACCCAAACGGCCGTACGGGCCCGACCTCTCCCGAGGGGTCGGGCCCGTGGCGTTACCACCCGTCAACCCCCGTGCGACGTGCGATTTCAACCCCATGAGCGTATTTCGCACTGATTTTCGTAGTGCGGGGGGTTTGGACGCGATACGTCCGAGTCGCTAACGTCTGCGATCGGCCCTCCGCAGCGTCGACCGCCCTCCCCGGGCGGCACCGGGGGCGGCCTGGTCCGAGCGGACGCAGCCGGCGTCCCGCCCCCGGGCCGGGCACCGGACGAATGGAGTTCGCCCAGGTGGCGTCCCACCGACGTACCCGAGCACTGGGACGGCTTTCCGGCGTGGGATCACTCTCCCGCACCGCCGTGACCCTCGCCGCCGCCTCGGCCGCCCTGGTGGCCGGCGGTGGCAGCGCCCTCGCCGACCCCGGCGCACCGACCACGCCGGACGGGGTCAAGCAGCAGGTCGACGCGCTCTACGGGCAGGCCGAGGTGGCCGGCCAGCGCTACGACGGCGCGGTCGAGCAGGAGCACGCGCTGCAGCGACAGGTCGCGCTGATCGAGCAGCACGTCGCCGACGAGCAGCAGGACGTCAACCTCCTGACCCAGGGCATGGGTTCGCTGGCCGCCGCGGAGTACCGGCAGGGCGGCGGCCTCGACCCGCTGATGGACCTGATGTTCAGCTCCGACCCCGAGCAGTACCTGCAGCGCGCGACCGCGCTGCAGCAGGCGGACGGCTCGCTCGCGGCGGTGCTGCAGAACGTCCGCGACGAGGAGCGGCAGCTGGCCGAGGACCGGGGGGTGGCGCTGTCCGAGCTGGACCGGCTGGAGCAGGTCCGGCAGGTCATCGCCGGCAGCAAGGCCGAGGTGCAGCACCGGCTCGGCCGGGCCCAGGCGCTGCTGTCCACCCTCAGCGGCAGCGAGCGCGACCAGCTCGCCCAGGCCGAGGACTCGGCCGCGGCCGCGGCCGCGCAGGCCGCCGGGGTGGCCCTGCCCGGCGACCAGGGCCCGGCCAGCAGCGGCGCCGCGATCGCGCTGGCGGCGGCCCGCAGCGCCATCGGCCGGCCCTACGTCTACGGGGCGACCGGCCCCGGGGCCTTCGACTGCTCGGGGCTGATGTACTGGTCCTGGCGGCACGCCGGGGTGGCGCTGCCGCGCACCTCGCAGGGCCAGGCCTTCGCCGGGCGCAGCATCCCGTTCGGCCAGGCCCGGCCGGGCGACCTGGTGATCTTCTTCGGCGACCGGCACCACGTCGGGATGTACGCGGGCAACGGGATGGTCATCCACGCCCCCTACCCTGGAGCCCGGGTGCGCTACGAGCGCGCCGCCGACATGCCGATCGCAGAGGTGGTCCGAGTCTGATGGTCCGAGTCTGATGCCGATACCCGGCGCGCCCTCGCGGCGCGGGCTGCTGCTGGCCGGCGGCGTCGCGGCGGCGGGCGTGGTGGCCGGCGGGGCGCTGCTCCGGCACTCCGGCGGCAGCCGCGCGACCGCTGCCGCCGGGATCCAGGCGGCGCTGGACCGGCGCGCCGCGGCCGTGCTGCGACGGGACCCGGCCGCGCTGGCGGCGACCGTGCTCCCCGGGTCGGCCGGGCTGCGCACCGCCCAGCAGCAGTGGCTGGGCAACCTCGCCCAGGTCCCGCTGGCGTCCTGGCAGTACCGGCTGCTGGCGCTGGACGCCTATCCGCTGCCGCCCGCCCTCGGCTCCGGCGCCCGACAGGCGGCCCGGGTGCGGCTGGACTACCGGCTGGCCGGATTCGACAGCGAACCGGTCACCGCCACCTGGTATCCGACCTTCACCCAGCCGAGCAGCGACAGCTCGGGCGACTGGTACCTCGGCTCGGACGACGACCACCCCGGCGGCGACGTCGAGCTCTGGGACCTCGGCCCGGTCACCGCCGTCCACGGCCGCCACAGCCTGGTGCTCGGGCTGGGCGGAGCCGCCGGGCTGCGGTCGCTCGCGGCGCTGGCGGACCGGGCGGTCACCGACGTCAGCGCGGTCTGGGGCGACGGCTGGGGGCAGCGCACCGTGCTGCTGGTGCCCGACACCGCCGCCGGGTTCGGCAGCCTGCTCGGGGTCGACCCGGCCGACTTCACCGCCGTCGCCGCCGTCACCAGCGGCGAGTACGGCGCGGCCGAGGCCGGGCGGACCGAGCGGATCACCCTCAACCCGCCGGTCTGGGCCACCCTGAACGACCTCGGCCTACGGGTGGTGACCACCCACGAGACCACCCATGTGGCGACCCGGGCCATCACCGACACCTGGACCCCGCGCTGGCTCGCCGAGGGCGCCGCCAACTGGACCGGCTACCTCGGCACCGGCCGCAGCCCCCGGCAGATCTGCCCCGAGCTGGCCGCCGACCTCGCCGCCGGCCGGGTCCCGGAGGCCCTGCCCGCCGACGACGCCTTCGACGGCACCGCCCCCGACCTGGCCGCCCACTACCAGCAGGCCTGGTGCGCCTGCCGGAGCATCGTGCTGCGGCACGGCGAGCCCGGACTGGTGGCGTTCTACCGGGCGGTCGCCGCCACCGGCGGCAGCGGCGGGCAGCAGGCGGCCGTCGACACCGGGCTGCGCCGCTCCATCGGCACCGGGCTGGCCGACTTCACCGCGCTGTGGCGAGCCGATCTGCTCGCGGCCCTGCGCTGACCGCCGGCTCCGCCGCGACGCTGCCGCGCCACAGCCGACGGCAGGAGAGCAGCGCCGCCGCCGCCAGCAGCAGGTTGCGCAGCACCAGCGCCAGGCTGCCGAACAGGCCGAAGTTCATCACCTGGCCGAACAGCAGCGGGAACTCCAGGAAGGTCATCGCGCCCGCCGCCAGCAGCAGCCAGGCCACCGGCCGCTGGGTGGTCCGCCGGTGGGTCAGGCAGACGGCGGCCAGCCCGATCAGCCAGACCAGGTACTGCGGGCTGATCACCCGGCTGGTCACCACGAACAGCAGCAGCGCGGCCAGCGCCGCGTCGGCCGGCGTGGCCGCGCTCCAGCGCCGGGACCTGGCCCGCCACAGCAGCAGCCAGCCGAAGCCGCCCAGCGACAGCGCCACCATCGCATGGCCGACCAACGCCACGCCGGGGCCGAGGAGTTCGACCGAGCCGTAGTTCATCGCGGCGGTGCCGGGCCAGCCGAACAGGTGCGCCGCCTCGAACGGCAGCGCGCCCAGCGACTCCACCTCCACCCCTCGGTCGGCCTGGAATCGGAGGAAGGAGAAGGCGCCGTTCATGGTCACCGCGCAGACGAAGCCGACCGCCAGCGCCGAGCCGGCGACGGCGGCCCAGGCGTCCCGGGTCCGCCGCCCCCGGGGCAGGCCCAGCACCGTCAGCAGCGGCCAGACCTTCAGCATCGCGCCCAGCCCGGCCAGCACCCCGCCGAGCACCGGCCGCCGGGCCGCCGCCAGCAGGCCGGCCATCGCCACCGCCGACACCACCAGGTCGAAGCGGCAGTACACGGTCGGCCCGAGCAGCGGCACCCCGGCCACCCAGAGCCACACCCCGGCGCCCGAGCCGCCGCGCCGCGCGGCCCGCAGCAGCAGCGCCCCGGCCAGCGCGTCGCAGACCACCACCAGCACCAGGAAGCCGGTGAAGTACGAGCAGGGCAGCCATCCCGGCGCCACCATCACCAGCGCCGCCAGCGGCGGATACTGCCAGGTCATGTCGTCCAGCGGGAAGGTGCCGGTCTGCAGCACCTGGGCCCAGCCCTGGTAGATCACCTTGACGTCGCTGGTGAGCGCGAGCCCGCCGAACGGCAGCACGTCGGTCACCGCGAGCAGCAGCAGGGTCCGGCTCACCGCCCAGGCCAGCGGCGGCGCCCACGGGCGGCGGACGAGGGACCGGACGGCGGACTGACTGGCGATGGTTCCTCGCTGACGGTCGGGCCGACGCTCGGGCCGGCGGTCGGTGGGGCGGCCGTGCTGCCCTATCGTACGGATCAGCCACCCCCGCTCCGAGGACCTCGAAGGGCAAGCCGCCGGACCATGCACACCACGCTGATCGTCACCAACGACTTCCCGCCCCGACCCGGAGGCATTCAGACCTTCGTCCACAACATGGCGGTGCGGATGCCCGCCGGACGGATCGTGGTCTACGCGTCGACCTGGCGGGACGGGAGTGAGGTCGCCCGCTTCGACGCCGGGCAGCCCTTCCAGGTGGTCCGCGACCGGAGCTCGATGCTGCTGCCCACGGCCCGGGTGACCAGGCGGGCCGCCGAGATCCTGCGGGCGGAGGACTGCGGCTCGGTCTGGTTCGGCGCGGCGGCGCCGCTCGGTCTGATGGCGCCCGCGCTGCGCCGGGCCGGGGCGGAGCGGCTGCTCGGCATGACGCACGGTCACGAGGCCGCCTGGGCCCAGCTCCCGGGCTCCCGGCAGCTGCTGCACCGGATCGGCGCGGGCACCGACACCCTCACCTATCTGGGCGAGTACACCCGCTCCCGGATCGCCGCGGCGGTCGGCCCGAAGGCCGCGTCCCGGATGGTGCAGGTGCCGCCGGGCGTGGACGAGAAGACCTTCCACCCGGACTCCGGCGGGGCCGAGGTCCGGGCCCGGCTCGGGCTGACGGACCGTCCGGTGATCGTCTGCGTCTCCCGGCTGGTGCCGCGCAAGGGCCAGGACACGTTGATCCGCGCCCTGCCCGGGGTGCTCGCCCGGATCCCGGACGCGGTGCTGCTGATCGTCGGCGACGGCCCCTACCGGGCCGACCTGGAACGCCTCGCGGCCGGGACCGGCGTGGCCGGCTCGGTCCGGTTCACCGGCGCCGTGCCCTGGGCGGAGCTCCCGGCGCACTACGGGGCCGGCGACGTCTACGCCATGCCCTGCCGGACCCGGCGCGGCGGCCTCGACGTCGAGGGCCTGGGCATCGTCTACCTGGAGGCCAGCGCCACCGGCCTGCCGGTGGTGGCCGGCGACTCCGGCGGCGCCCCGGACGCGGTGCTGGAGGGCGAGACCGGCTACGTCGTCCCCGGGCGCGACCTCCAGGCGCTCACCGAGCGGCTGCTGACGCTGCTTCAGGACCCGGAGCTGCGCGCCCGGCTGGGCGCGCGCGGCCGGGAGTGGGTCGAGCAGAACTGGCGCTGGGACCTGCTCGCCCACCGGCTGGAGGGTCTGCTGTAGCGCGGCCCTCCGCAGGCCTCAGCGCTTGGTGTAGAGCGCCTCGATCTCGGCGTCGAAGTCCTTCAGCACCAGCGCCCGCTTGAGCTTGAGCGAGGGGGTGAGGTGGCCGGACTCCTCGGACAGGACGCTGTCCAGGATGTGGAACTTCTTCACCGCCTCGGCGTGCGAGACCGCCGCGTTGCCGTCGTCGATCGCCGACTGGACGGCGGCCAGCAGGTCGGCGTCCTGCAGCAGGTCGGCCACGGTGGCCCCGGCCGGCTTGTTGTTCAGCTTCTTCCAGGTCGGGAAGAAGTCCGGGTCGATGGTGATCAGACAGGCGATGAACGGGCGGCGGTCGCCGACCACCATGCACTCGCCGATCAGCGGGTAGGCCCGGATCCGGTCCTCGATCACGGCCGGGGCGACGTTCTTGCCGCCGGCGGTGACGATGATCTCCTTCTTCCGGCCGGTGATGGTGAGGTAGCCGTCCGCGTCCAGGTTGCCGACGTCGCCGGTGGCGAACCAGCCGTCGTGCAGCGCCTCGGCGGTGGCGGTCGGGTTCTGCCAGTAGCCGGTGAACACCTGCGGGCCCTTGAGCAGCACCTCGCCGTCCTCGGCGATCCGGATCGAGGAGCCCGGCAGCGGCTGGCCGACGGTGCCGATGCGCGGGGCGTCGTGCGGGTTGAAGGCGGTGGCCGCACAGGTCTCGGTCAGGCCGTAGCCCTCCAGCACGGTGAAGCCGACGCCGCGGAAGAAGTGGCCGAGCCGCTCGCCCAGCGGGGCGCCGCCGGAGATCGCGTGGGTGGCCCGGCCGCCGAGGGCGGCCCGCAGCTTGCCGTAGACCAGGGCGTCGTAGAACTTGTGCTGGATCTTGAGCGCCAGCGAGGGGCCGCCGTGGTCCAGGGCCCGGCTGTAGGCGATGGCGATGTCGGCGGCGCGGTCGAAGATCCTGCCCTTGCCCTCGCTCTGCGCCTTGGCCCGGGCCGAGTTGTAGACCTTCTCGAAGACCCGGGGGACGCCCAGGATCAGCGTGGGCCGGAACGTCGCCAGTTCGGCGACGACGTCCTTGATGTCGGGCAGGTGGCCGAGCCGGACCGGGGCCATCGCGGCGGCGATCTCGGCGATCCGGCCGAGGACGTGGGCCTCGGGCAGGAACAGCAGCACCGAGGACTCGCCGGTGCGGAACAGCGGGGTCAGCCGGGCGGTGACGTTCCCCAGCTCGGCCAGGAAGTTGGCGTGGGTCAGCTGACAGCCCTTGGGGCGGCCGGTGGTGCCCGAGGTGTAGACGATGGTGGCGATGGTGTCCGGGCCCAGCGTCGCCCGGCGCTCCTCGATCACCGCGTCCGGGACCTCGGCGCCGAGCCGGGTGAGCTCGGCGACGGCCCCGGACTCGATCTGCCACAGCTCGCGCAGGGCCGGCAGCCGCTCCCGGATCTCGCCGACCACGGCGTCGTGGCGCGGCAGCTCGGTGATGCAGGCGACCGCGCCGGAGTCGCCGAGGATCCACTCGACCTGCTCGGCGGAGGAGGTCTCGTACACCGGGACGGTGATCCCGCCGGCGCACCAGACGGCGAAGTCGAGCAGCGTCCACTCGTACCGGGTGCGGGACATCAGCGCGACCCGGTCGCCGGCCTCGACGCCGGCCGCGACCAGGCCCTTGGCGGCGGCGCGGACCTGGGCCAGGAACTCGGTGGCGGTGAAGTCCTGCCACCGGCCGTCGATCTTCCCGCTCACCACGGCGACGTCCGGATGGCGCTCGGCGTTGCGGTGGATGGAATCGGTGAGGTCTGCGCCGCTCGGCACCTCGTAAAGGGCCGGAAGGCTGAACTCGCGCACGACTGCTCCTCGGTCTGCGACGCTGCGGGACGCCAGGACGTTACTTCCCAGTAGGCATGCTCGGGTAGGGGCTCAGGCGATTGTGTTCCAAGTGTCACATTCGTGTGAGCGGCAGGTTTCCGGTGGTCCGGACCCCGGACCGGCTCCGGGACCACCCGGGGACGACCGTGCATGCGCCGTGTCGAACAGTACGGCAGGAGGGAGGTGACCTGCCGGTAAGAACCCCGGGCGCTCTAGGGTGGCCGCCATGAGGGTGCATGTGGTCAGCGACGTACACGGCAACAGCGAGGCGCTCGCCAGGTCGGGGGAGGGCGCCGACGCCCTGCTCTGCCTGGGCGACCTGATCCTCTTCCTCGACTACGCCGACCACTCCCGGGGGATCTTCCCCGACCTCTTCGGCGCCGAGAACGCCTCCCGGATCGTGGCGCTGCGGAACGCCCGGCGCTTCGACGAGGCGCGCGACTTCTCCCGGGCGCTCTGGGCCGGTCTGGAGATCGACCGAGAGCAGGCCACCGAGGCCGCCGTCCGCCGGCAGTACGCGGAGCTCTTCGCCGCCTTCCCGACCCCGACCTACGCCACCTACGGCAATGTCGACATCCCCCGGCTCTGGCCCGAGTTCGCCCACGACGGGGTGACCGTGCTCGACGGCCAGGTGATCGAGCTCGGCGGACGGACCTTCGGCTTCGTCGGCGGCGGGCTGCCCTCGCCCATGCGCACCCCCTACGAGGTGGACGAGGAGACCTACGCCGCCAAGATCGCGGCGGTGGGCGCGGTCGACGTCCTCTGCTGCCACATCCCGCCCGCCGTCCCCGACCTCACCTACGACACCGTGGCCCGCCGCTTCGAGCGCGGGAGCGAGGCGGTGCTGGACGCGATCCACCGAAACCGCCCAGGTCACGTGCTGTTCGGCCATGTCCACCAGCCGCTCGCCCGGCGGATGCGGATCGGCCGGACCGAGTGCGTCAACGTGGGGCACTTCAGGTCGACGGGACGGCCATGGGTCATGGAGTGGTGAGGCGATAACCTTCCAGGGTCAAGCCAGGCATGACGAGACGCGGAGGCCACCCGATGGCGGAGCACACCAGGTCGAGTACCACGATCGACGCGACCCCGGCCGAGATCATGGCGGTCATCGCGGACTTCGCGGCCTACCCGGCGTGGACCGGCGAGGTCAAGGAGATCGAGGTGCTCGCCGAGCACCCGGACGGCCGCGCCGAGCAGGTCCGGCTGCTGCTCGACGCCGGGGCGATCAAGGACGAGCACGTCCTCGCCTACACCTGGGACGGCGAGCGCAAGGTCAGCTGGACCCTGGTGAAGAGCCAGATGCTGCGGGCCCTGGACGGCTCCTACAGCCTGGCCCCGGCCGGGCGCGGCGGCACCGAGGTGACCTACCAGCTCGCCGTGGACGTCAAGATCCCGATGCTCGGCATGATCAAGCGGAAGGCCGAGAAGGTCATCATCGACCGCGCCCTCGCCGGGCTGAAGAAGCGCGTCGAGTCCGGGGCCAAGTCCGCCCCCGGCGCCGAGGCCTGATGACCGGCACCGGATCCCCGGCCGTTCCGCCCCGCACTCCCGCCGGCGCCCCGCGCACCGTCCTGGTCAGCGGCGACGGCGGCAGTGGACGCACCACCGTCGCCGCCGCCACCGCGCTGCTCGCCGCCGGGGAGGGCCGCCGCACCCTGCTGCTGGCCGCCGCCGACCCGCACCGGACCCTGGACCGGCTGCTCGGCGCCGAACTCGGCACCGCCCCGGCCGAGCTGCGGCCCGGCCTCTTCGCCGCCCGGCTCGACGAGCAGACCGCCTTCCGCGACGCCGCCGACCGGGTCCTCGGCCGTGCCAAGACGCTGTTCGACCTGCTCGGCGTGGAGCCGCTGGACCGGGAGGAGCTGAGCGCCCTCCCCGGCGCGGCCCACCTGGCCCTGCTCGACGCCCTCCGCACCCACGCCGACGACGCCCGCTGGGACGCCGTCGTCATCGACGCGCCCCCGGTCGCCGAGCTGGTCGCCGCGCTCGCCCTGCCCGAACAGCTCGACCGCTACCTGGCCCGGCTGCTGCCCGAGCAGCGGCAGGCCGCCCGGGCGCTGCGCCCGGTGCTGGCCGCCTTCGCCGGGGTGCCGATGCCCGCGGACTGGCTGTTCGAGGCGCGGGCCTGGGCCGAGGCCGAACTCGCCGAGGTCCGCGCCCTGGTCGACGCCCCGGGCACCACCGTCCGACTGGTGGCCGACGCCCCCGCCGGACCGCTGGCGGTGGCCGCGCTGGGCGCGGCCCGGGCCGGCCTGGCGCTGCACGGCCGACCGGTCGAGTCGGTCCTGGTCGACCGGCTGCTCCCGGCGGGCGAGGGCTTCCTGGGCGCGCTGCACGACTCGCAGCAGCAGCAACTCGCCGCCCTCCGCGACGGGTGGGACGTGCCGGTGCACGGTCTCGCCCACCTCGGCCACGAACCGCAGGGCTGGGCCGACCTCGCCGCGCTGGCCGAGGCCCACGCCCCGGCGCTGGCCCTCGGCCCCGGCGGCGGACTGCCCGCCGAGTGGCCGGTCGAGGACCTGCTGCGGACCCCGGAACAGGTGCTGGTCTGGCGGATCCCGCTGCCCGGCGCCACCCGCCGGGACCTCGACCTGGTGCGCCGGGGCGACGAGTTGGTGCTCGGCGTCGGCCCCTACCGGCGGACCCTGACGCTGCCCTCGGCGCTGCGCCGCTGCACGGTGGCGGGCGCCGCGCTGCGCGAGGGCGTGCTGGCGGTGCGGTTCGCGCCGGATCCCGGGCTCTGGCCGCGCTGACGCGTCATGGCGCGCCGACTTCGGGGTACCTGACAGTTGGGGGAGCAGCGGAACCTCCGGCGGCTCTCAGCGGTTCAGTAAGCGTCCCACCCTCCCTTTCCAGGAGCACTCGCAGAAGGAGCAGCACTATGACGACTGCCGACGACCGCCACGGCGAGGACGTATGGGCGGAGGCTGTGGCGGAGGATGCCAAGCAGCAGGAGCAGCAGGCGGAGGATGCCCGCCGGGCGTCCCGGTCCGAGGACGGCGCGAAGTCCGCTGACGGTGCCGGCGCCGGTGCCGGTGCGGAGCAGCCGAAGTCACCGGTCGAGGAGCTCTTCGGCCCCGGCCTGGCGCCGCTGGTGGAGGAGGTCCGCAAGTTCGCCTCGGCGGTCGGCGGCAAGGTCGACTCGGCCTCGTCGGTGCTGGGCGGCGACGGGATGCAGGGGCTTCAGCAGTTGGCGGCCCCGCTGCGCAGCAAGCACCCGGAGGTCTACGGCCACCTGATCGCCGCAGGTGGCGAACTGCTCGCCGCCTACCGGGCGGCAGTCAGCGCCTCCGAGCGCCGTTGGGCCTCGGAGAAGCCCTCCGGCAACGAACGGATCGATCTCGACTGACAGCGGGCCGGAAGCGGCCGAACCTTCCCATTGCGTAAAACTTCTGAAGGCGCGCTGGGCTAACTCAAGACCTCTGTCTTCGGCTAATGTACCCACAGGCTCGTACAGGCGCCCGTGCGTGCGGGGACCGTGCCGGCCAGCGGGGAAGCCAGCGGAGAAGCCAGCGGAGACTGAGGGGCACATGGGACTGACCATCGGCGTGGACGTCGGGGGAACCAAGATCGCGGCCGGTGTCGTGGACGAGGCCGGCACGATCCTGGCCCGCACGCGTGTGCCCACCCCCGCCGATCCGCAGTGGGCCGTCGGGGCCATCGCGGACGCGATCAAGGAGCTCCGCGCCGAGCACGAGATCACCGCGGTCGGCGTCGGTGCGCCCGGCTACATCGACCGCGGTCGGTCCACCGTGCTGATGGCACCCAACATCGACTGGGAGAACGAGCCGCTCAAGGCTCGGATCGAGGACCTGGTCCACATCCCGACGGTGATCGAGAACGACGCCAACGCCGCCGCCTGGGGCGAGTTCCGCTTCGGTGCGGCCGCGACCCACGACGACATGATCATGATCACGGTGGGCACCGGCATCGGCGGCGGCATCGTCCTCGAAGGCCGGATGCACCGCGGCAGCTTCGGCGTCGCGGGCGAGATCGGCCACCTCAACATGGTCCCCGACGGCCTTCCCTGCGGCTGCGGCAGCAAGGGCTGCTGGGAGCAGTACGCCTCCGGCCGGGCGCTGCGCCGCTACGGCCGCGAGCGCGCCGCGGCCGACCCGGTGCTGGGCAAGCGGCTGCTGGAGCTCAACGAGGGCGTGGCCGAGACCATCACCGGCAGCCAGATCACCCAGGCCGCCGAGGAGCGCGACCCGCTCGCCCTCGACGTCTACGACGAGCTCGCCGACTGGCTCGGGCGCGGCATGGGCGACCTGGCCTCGCTGTTCGACCCGGCGGTCTTCGTGCTCGGCGGCGGCGTCTCCGACTCCGGCGCGCTGCTGCTCGACCCGGTCGCCAAGGCCTTCGAGAAGTACCTGATCGGCGGGGTGCACCGGCCGCGCGCAGACGTGGTGCTGGCCACCCTCGGCTCCTCGGCCGGCATCGTCGGCGCGGCGGACCTGGCGCGCCAGCACTGATCGTCCCGGACGTCTTCCCGGACACGGGCAGGAGGAACTGCCAGAATCGGTGCATGGCCGCCGACGACCCGACCGAACTCCCCGCTTCCGGACCGCAGCCCGACGGCTCCGAAATCGTCCGGCTGCTCAGCTACAACATCCGTTCGCTGCGCGACGACCGCACCGCGGTGGTGCGGGTGGTCCGGGCGGTCGATCCGGACCTGGTCTGCATCCAGGAGTCGCCGCGGTTCTGGCTGCCGCGTCAGCAGGCGGCCTGGCTGGCCCGGTCCACTGGTCTCTTCGTGCTCTCCGGCGGCCCCAGCGCCTCGGGTCCGCTGCTGCTGGGACGGCTGCGCGCGGTCCCGGTCTCGGTCCACGACCTGCTGCTGCCGCGCACGCCCGGACTGCACCAGCGCGGCTTCGCGACCACCCTGCTCCGGATCGGCGGGGCGGCGCCGTTCTCGGTGACCAGCTGTCACCTCTCGCTCAACGCCGAGGAGCGGCTGGCCCAGTGCGGGATGCTGCTCGACCACCTGGACGGCCTGCGCGCGGTCGGCGCCCGCTACTCGGCCGTCGGCGGGGACTTCAACGAGTACCCGGGCGACCCGGGTTGGGCGCTGCTGGCCGATCGGCTGCAGGACGGCTGGGCCACCGCGCCCTGGGGCTCCGAGTTCACCTCCGTCCCGGACAACCCCTACCAGCGGATCGACGCGGTCTTCGCCACCCCCGGGGTGGAGGTGCTGGCTTGCGGCGTCCCGAGCCGGCTGCGGGGAGTGCGGGCCAAGGACCTGCAGGCCGCCACCGACCACCTGCCGCTGGTGGCGGTCCTGCGGATCCCGGCCCGCTGACCGGCTGGGCCGCTGACCGGCCGGGCCCGCTCGCCGGCTGGGCCGGCCTACCGGCCCGGCGCTAGACCACCGCGCCGTTGTCCGGGTCGTCGTCGTCCTCGTCCTCGTCGTCGACCTTGAGCCGGGCGACCAGCGTGCCCGCGCCGCCCAGGAACATGGCCGCGCCGAGGATCCCGCCCATGCCCTGGAGCTGGCCGGACATGTAGAGCGAGACCAGCACCAGGCCGCCGACCAGCGCCGCGACCGCGAGCCTGGTCTGCGCCGCGGTGCGCGGCAGCGGGGGCGGCGGCGGGGGGACGAAGTGGTCGTCGTCCGGGTCCTCGGCCGGCGTCCAGGTGCGCGGGTCGACCGGCGGAATGGCCCGGACCACCGGCAGCCGGACGATGGCCGGACGCGGCCGGGGAGAGGGCGCCAGGTCGCCGAGGTCGGCCACGTCCTCGGCCTCCGGCCAGGTCCGCGCCTGCTCGTCGACCGGGTCGTCGAAGCCCGCGATCAGCTGGGCGAACAGCTCGTCGTCGGTCGCGGCCGGGTGCGCGGCCGACCCGTCCGGCAGGTCGGCGGGCCGGTCGGCCGGACGGTCGGCGGGCCGGTCGCCCTCGGGGAGCTCGGGAACCTCCGGGAGCTCCGGCACCGCGCTCACCCTTCCACCGGGGCGCTGAGCCGGCCGATGAAGCCGATGCTGCCCTGGATGATGGAGTCGGCGTCGTAGTCGAGCGTGGCGACGTGGAAGCTGCGCTCGCAGAGCCGCTCCTCCACGTCGGTCGAGGAGATCCGGGCCAGCAGCATGGCACTGCTGGCCGGCTCCACCACGTGGTCCTGCGGGCTCCGGAAGAGCAGCAGCGGTTGGGTGATCTGCGGCAGCTCGGCCTGGACGACCCTGGTGAACTGCGCCATCGAGTGCGCGGCGTGCAGCGGGGTGCGGGTGTAGCCGCCCTCGTCCACCCCGGGCCTGGCGACGTCGTTGGCGATCCCGGGCAGGCTCGGGACCAGGTGCCGGACCAGCGGCAGCGCCCGGTGCGACTGTCCGGGCATCCGCACCAGCGGGTTGACCAGGACCAGGCCGGAGACGGCGGCGCCGCGCTGCGCGGCGAGGTGGAGCGAGAGCGCGCCGCCCATGGACAGGCCGCAGACGAAGACCTGCTCGCACTCCTTGGCCAGCAGGTCGAACTCGCGTTCGACGGTGGCGTACCAGTCCGGCCAGCGGGTCGTGTTGAGGTCGCGCCAGTGGGTGCCGTGGCCCGGCAGCAGCGGCAGGGAGACGCTGTAGCCGGCCTCGGCCAGAGCCTCGGACCAGGGCCGCATGGAGTTCGGGGAACCGGTGAACCCGTGGCAGACCAGTACGCCGACGCGGCCGCCTTGGTGGCGGTACGGCT
>Ga0302314_10007643_pt1 | contig 19411 bp, 19 predicted proteins | sample III_Palsa_N2_3_FD_200533 | JGI IMG/M metagenome (GOLD analysis project Ga0302314, IMG submission 200533) | Peat permafrost microbial communities from Stordalen Mire near Abisko, Sweden - III_Palsa_N2_3 | ecosystem: Environmental > Terrestrial > Soil > Palsa > Peat permafrost | place: Sweden...
TCCGACCGAACGCCTCCCGGTCGCCGCAGACGGCCAGCGCCCACAACTCCCGGTCCGACATCCGTCCGACCAGCGCGGCAGCACCAGCCCCGTTCAGTTCCATGCCCTAGATGTGTCCGGCACCCGACCGAAGGTTCCCGCCGAACCTCCCTCACTTCACCGAGCACCCCGCACTGACCGCAACAGCCGCCAGGACGCCCATGCCCTTCCGCGTCCCGGAAAGCCCTGAGGGGCACCCGCACAGGCCAGCCGACCCCACAACTGAAGAGTCGCAACAAGATGTGACCGTGTATTTGAACTGGCGGATTTCAGCACTCTTGTTGGCGGCCGTACCTCGGCCGTATGACTGCGGGTGCCGATGAGCAGCGGTCGGTTACGTTGGCTACGGCCGTACAGCACCCGGCTGTCCGTGTGCTCGTGGGGGGAGCCCTCCTGGCCGGATTCGGCTGGGCCGTCAAGACAAGCAGGGGCGTGTGGACAAGGTCAGTCGGTTTGGTGGCTTGTCTTCATGGCCGATGGGTTCAGCGCGACTGCCGGAACCTTCGAGTCGTCTTCGTACGTGTCATCCGGGCTGGTCGCGCCGATGTGGGCTGCGTAAAGGTAGTAGGCCAGGGCACCGAAGACGAGGCCGACAAGCCAGGAGATGTCGGCGCCGCCCATGCATGCGGCCAGAGGGCCTTCATAGACGCTGCTGTTGACAAAGGGCACCTCGACCGCGATGGCGAGGAGGAAGACCACGACGGCGCCCCAGTTGCACCGCCCGTAAGGGCCGTTCTTGAGGAAGAAGGCCTCGACGTCGTAGCGGCCGTGTCGCACGAGGTAGTAGTCGGTGAGATTGATCGCGGTCCACGGGATCAGTAGGTAGAGCAGGATCAGGATGATGTTCTCGAACAGGCTCATGGTGTTCGAGCCGACCAGGATCGCCAGCCCGGTCGTGATGGCGGTGAAGGCGAGCGCGAAAACGGCGCGGGCGCGCGGGCCGGCGTTCGTGCGACCGCGGGGTGAGACGGCGCTCAGCGCGGTCAGGAAAGCACCGTAGGGACTCTGCGCGGATCCGGGTACCCCCCCGATGATCAGAGCGGCGACCAGTAGCCAGGACACGGCCGGGAACTGGTGGGCCAGAAAGCCGATGGAGTCCTCGCCCAGGGCGTTGCCGCCGATGACAGCGGCGAAGGCGCCGATCACCATGATCCAGGAGCCGCCGACAGCCGCTCCGAGGTAGGTCCACCAGAAGGTCCGCCTGGGCTGGGTGTCCTCGGGCAAGTAGCGGGAGTAGTCCGAGACGTAGGGTGCCCAGGTGATCTGCCATGAGGCGAAGATGGAGATGGCGAGCAGCACGGTACCAGCGTTGTCCGAGGTGCCGTGGTAGTGCGCGGGCAGATGGGTGCCCAGTTTGACGAAGAGGGCAGCGAAGAGCAGTCCGGAGACGAGCGAGAGATACTTGCTGACGGTGTGGATCAGTCGGTAGCCGACTACGGCGACGGCGAGGGTGACCAGGTTGGAGAGGATCACGGCGGCCGGGTACGGGATGTGCAGCCAACTGGCGACCGCGTGGCCGTTGATGACGGCCCCCTCCAGTGCGAAGCCGAAGTACATGGCCACCACGATGGCCACTGGCAGGATCGCGCCGTAGAAGCCGAACTGGGCACGGCTCTGGATCATCTGCGGGATGCCGAGCTTGGGGCCCTGGACAGAGTGGCAGGCCATGAAGACGCCGCCGAGCAGGTTCCCGACCAGGATGGCGAAGATCGCCCAGGGGAGGTCGAGGCCGACGGTGATGGCGAGGGCTCCGTTGACCAGTCCGGTGATCTGCACGTTGGCGGCGAACCAGAGGGTGAACAGGTGCCACGGTTTGCCGTGGCGTTCCTCCGTCGGGACGTAGTCGATCGACCGGTGCTCGACCGAGCTGGATCTCCTGGGCTGTTCTGCCATGGCTGTCTCCGATGGTAGGGGCGTCAGCGGGCCGGTCGTCGGCCGTGGGGGTGCCGCTCGCGGGGGATGGTTTCAGCGGGGGATGGAGCCGTTGACGCGGGTGCGGGTGTGCTCGTGGTCGAGTCGGCGCAGCGCGAGAGCGGCGTACAGGGCAGCGCCGTCGGCGATCACCTGGTCATCGAACACGACGTGCGGGGAGTGATTGCCGGGCGCGCTGCGGTGGTCCTGGCCCGCTGGGCCGGCGCCGAGTTGCACGATGGTGCCGGGCACCTGCTCCAGGATCCGGGAGAAGTCCTCCGAGGCTGTCAGGGGTTGAGCCATCTCCTGGTAGCGCTGCTCTCCGAACAGCTCCTGGGCGAGTTCGGCGGCGAAGCCTGCTTCGTCGGGGTTGGCGATGGTGGCCGGGTACTCGACGGTGTAGCGGGCCTCCGCGTGGACCGCGTGCGCCGTGGCGACTGCCTCGCACAGCTGGACCAGGCCGCGCGAGAGCTGGTCGCTGGTCTCGGACTGGAAGGTGCGGACGGTCGCCTGGAAGTGCGCGGTTTGCGGCACGACGTTGGCGGCGGTTCCGGCGTTGATCGTGCCGACGCTCAGGGCGACAGGCTGAAGTGGGTCGACCGCGCGGGCGAGGTAGCCGTGGAGTTCTCCGATCATGGCGCAGGCTGCGGGGATGGGGTTGCGAGCGTGGTGGGGGGCCGAGCCGTGGCCACCGACGCCGTGGACTGTGACGTCGAGCCGCGCGGAGGCGGCCATCAGTGGCCCGGGCCTGGTGGCGAAGCGGCCGTTGGGCCAGTGCCGAGAGCTGACGTGGAGAGCGTAGGCGGCGATCGGCCGGGTGCCCCCAGCCTCCAGAACGCCTTCCTCGATCATCAGGCGCGCGCCGTCATGCCCCTCCTCACCGGGCTGGAACATCAGCACGACTTGACCGGTGAGCCGATCCTTCTGCTCCGCGAGCAGGTGCGCGGCGCCGATCAGCATGGCGGTGTGCAGGTCGTGGCCGCACGCGTGCATGCGGTCTGCGAAGCGGGAGGCGAAGGGGAGGCCGGTCTGCTCGGCGATCGGGAGGGCGTCCATGTCGGCACGCAGCAAGACGCTCGGGCCGGGCCGGCGGCCTTGCAGCACGGCGGTCACCGAGGAAAGGGACCGGCCTTCAGTGACCGCCAGTGGCAGGGAGTCGAGGGCGCCGAGGACCGCTTCTTGGGTCCGGGGCAGGTACAGGCCCGTCTCGGGTTCCCGGTGCAGGGCCCGACGCAACCGAATCAGGTCACCGGCAAGCGCTCCGGCGTCGTCCACCAGGATCATCGCACTCCCTTCGATGGGTGCTCGGCGTGTCCCGTGATGGGAACGATGATCTGGGGGCCGACTCATGTTTGGCATCGATAGGCTCAATCAGCCATTAGCAGCAGATCAACAGGGATAATCGAGCATGATCGGTGAAGAAGAGCTGGCTTTCGTGCACGCCTTGCAGGTACGGCCACGTGCCACGTGGGCCGAGCTGGCCACTGTCCTGGACTGCACGCCCGCGACCGCCGCCCGCCGCTGGGAGCACCTGCACAAGAGCGGTACGGCGTGGGTGTCGGCGGTTCCCGGCCCGAACGCCTCTGCCTTCGTCGCCTTCGTCGCGCTGCGGTGCGCACCGGGACGGCGCGAGGAGGTGGCGACGGCTCTGTCCCACGACCCGTTCGCCGTCACCGTGGAGATCACCGCCGGTAGCCACGACCTGCTGGTCGAGGTCATCACACCGGGGCCGGCGGCCTTCACCCGCTACCTCCTCGACCGCATCGAGCGGCTGCGCGGAGTCACCTGGTCCACAGTGACCATCGCCACCACCGTGGTCACCGAAGCAAGCCGATGGCGGCTGGACGCACTGAACCCCGGCCAGTCCCAAGCCCTGAGAAGAGCAGCAGCCTCCGGGGCCGGACCGGGCACGGTCACTGGACCGCCCACCCGGCACCTGTCAGAAGTGGACCGCAGGTTGCTGTCCGAGCTGAGCCGGGACGGCCGGCTCCCCTGGCAGCAACTCGGAGAACTGGTCGGCACCAGCGCGGCCACGGCCCGGCGGCGCTGCGAACGGCTGCTGGCCACCGGCGAGGCAGTGCTGCGATGCGACGTCGCGGCACCGCTGGTCGAGCGTCAAGTGACCGCCTCGCTGTGGGCGCAGGTCCCGGCGCCGGACCTGGACCGTGTGGCACTCGCCCTGAGCGCCCTCCCCAGCGTCCGGTTCATCGCCACCACCGCAGCCGCCCACAACCTGCTCGTCACCGTCTGGCTGCGCTCAGTCGACGAACTGCACCACCTGGAGATCGACCTGGCCGCCAGATGCCCGACCCTGTCCGTCCTGGACCGTACCGTCGCTCTGTACCCCGTCAAGCGCATGGGCCACATCTTCGACGCCCAGGGGCGCAGTACCGCCACCGTCCCAGTCGGCCCATGGGCTACTGCGAGCTGACGTCCGTTATCTCCGCGGTGCGGCACCCCGACGCCGAACAGCTCTGACCCGAGAAGCCGACCTCAGCAGCCCTTGGGCCAGGCTGAGCACAGCGTCCGCCAAATCTGATGCACATCCGCCAAATCAACTGACGAGTCACACAAGACCGGGCTGGCCTTGGGGTGGGAAGCCGGACTAGTGTGAACATGTGTTCGATTCGATCGAAAGCCCAGCACCCCAGCTCCTGCCCGGAACGACCGCCTCACCTCGGCTCCGGCTTCACAGCGCGGGAGCTCCGGAAGCGGACGACCCGCGCTCCACCCGAGCCCGACGGGTGCTTGTCGCAGCTCAAGGAGTTTGGACCGTGGCGACGGTCACGGAGTGGTCCTGGAACAGCCACGGGCATCCCGTCCAGTGGCGCTGTCGCCTCGACCTCGGTATCGGTAGTGCCCCGACCTGGTTCCTCTACGACGCGCGCTGGATCCGTCCGCTGGACTCACTGCTGTGATCAGCGGCGAGGAGAGCAGGCCTGGGGCACGCGATGCGACTCCCCTAACCCCCGGCGGTCACCAGCTCGCTCGATATCTCTCCGCAACGCTCAGCCTCGTCGGGCAGTGCCGCCACGCGGTGGACGAGGGCGACTGGGTCAACCTGGCGAACCTCGCCGGCTGCCTGAGCCTGGCAGCCGATGAACTCAGCGCCGCCGCAAGCCTGGTGACCACCGAGGCCACACCAACCGGACCTGCCGCTCTCCGCGCCGCCATGGAAATGCCCGGCTGCTGCGAGGAGTGATGCCCCCAGGGGCATGGAACGGCCAAAGGACTGCGTCGCCCCGCTGCGGGAATCCAGCGGGGCGACGCAGTCCAGGCTTCGCCGTAGTCGTGTCGAGCGATGCGGGCCCGCACGAGGGGCGGTCTAGGTGTCTCCCTCCACGAAGTCCTTCACGATGGACCTGGCCAGAGTGCCGCAGTCGGTGCGCACCCACTCGTCGGCTCCAGGGCGGCGCCGCCGCCACCGGACCTTCACGCGGCCCGGGGCAACGTCCAGGATCTGTCCGCGCAGGTAGAAGCCGTCCCCGTCTTTCGACGTCGAAAGCCAGAGATGACCGATCCAGCGGCTCGGGGGTTGTTCGGCGTAGCGGTCGAAGGTTGTGTTGTTCACAGCTTTGCTCCTGCTTCTGAGCGACGGGTTCTCGTCGCGCTGGTCGGTTTGCTGATCGACTCGGCGGAAGCGCCGAAGCCAAGGGCGGCTGAGCGCAGGCCCCGAATCCGTCTGCATCGGATTACGTCTCAGGGGACCGCGACTCAGCTGCGCTCCCCCTGCTCGCGGCCTCTCCGTCCGGCCTGGACGCCTCTCGCACCCCGTCCACTTGCCAGGCGCGAACATCGGACGGCCGGTATCGGCGCGAACCTTCCGCCAGGACATAGCGGGGCCCCCTGCCTTCCACCCCAAGCTGCCTAAGAACAGCAACGGGGATTCCCAGCCGCCCGGCTGCGTCATCCGCCGACCACCAGGGGCGGCTGCTCGGCGCTGTGCCAGCGCCCCGACGGCTCACTTTTCCGCCTGCGGCTGGGAAGCGTGCCGATCCAACCAGGCCCGCACATCCGCCGGGGCGTACTGGCGGTAGCGACCCACCCGGAAGGAGCGAGGCCCAGTGCCTCGCCAGTTCATCTGGTATAGCGAGCCCGTAGGTATGCCGAGAAACTCGGCCGTCTCCTTGAGGCTCCACAAGCGTTCCATCTCAGTCATATGCATCCAGCTCTCATTTCCTGTCGATTCGACAGTCTTGCCTGTCGTTTCGGCGCTTGAGGAGAGCTTCATCGACGCCGCTCTCCCCTGTCAAGACGACAGTAAAATCTGTCGATTAGACAGCAAAGCTTTGCCTGGGAATGGTGCCACGAAGGCCTACAGCACTTCACTGGGATGCATCTGAGCCATCTCCCGCAGCTCAGGTTCAACCTCGGACACCGGGGCTAGGCATCGTGGACTTACTGTCAATACGACAGGAAAACTAGTCAAAGATTCCCCTCCCTGTCGATTGCACAGATCGCGAGGCTGCGGGTAGGGTCGTCAATACGACAGGAAAGGAGGTCCGCATGGCTACCAGCGGATCGGCTCAGCAAGAGCTGTCGGTCAGCGATGTCGTGGCCATCCGACTCAAGGAAGCCCGTGGCCGTCGCGGTTGGACGGCCGAGCAACTGGCCGAGCAGTGCGCGAACCGCGGTGCCCCGAAGATCACAACCTCAGTGATCAACAACATGGAGTCGGGGCGGCGTGACCGCGAAGGCCGCCGCAGACGTGACCTGACCGTGGACGAGGTGATGACCTTGGCCTTCGTCCTGGACGTGGCACCGATCCACCTCATGGGACTGCCCGAGGACCAGGGCCAAGGGCCGACCGTCAGGATCGCGGCCGCATGCCTGGTCTCAGACCAGGAAGACCTTCTGCTCTGGATCCGCGGCGACAAGCCGTTGCCGGACACCAACTCACGGCTCTACTACGCCTCCGCGCTCCAGCAGTTGCCGGAGCCGGACTCGAAGCGGACAGCCGCCGACTTCGCCCGCACCGTCCTCCAGGACCGGGCGAAGGAGCTGCTGGAGGGCTTCAACCAGCAGACAGCAGCGCTGGCCGCCAACGCATCAGCTCAGATGCAGCAGTTGGTCGGCGAGGCCGAGAAGGCACTCGCCGAGGGTGCCAGCCCCGAGGACGTCCTCAGCCTGCTGAGGAAGGCCACCGAGGGCTAGCCACAGCAGCGCCGCCGCTCCAGGAGCGGCGATAGATCCGAGGTACGGCGCCTGAGAGCTCAGCCGCCGCGCCATCTTTGCGTACCCAGATTCCCGGTGCGCCGGGCTTACCGCCCTTCGTGACCACCTCTCCATTACCGGGCATCGCCACTCCTCTAATTGGCATGCGCGCATCACGAAAGTTTCAGCAAAATGGCACGTGTTTGGATCGAAGACCGCATCAACCAGGCCGACTACCAGGAGGCAGTAGCGAGGGCCAAGAAGAGCAAGAGGAAGGCACCCGGCCGCTACCGAGTCCGCTGGTACGACCACAGCAACAACGACCGCATGAAGACCTTCGAGAAGAAGGTCGATGCCAGCAACTACCGAACCCAACTGGAAACCCGCCTCGGAGACGGAAGCTATAGAGACCCCGCGGCCGGTAAGGCACTGCTGGCCGAGGTGGCCGAGGACTGGTTCAGTGCGCAGATCAACTGGGCACGCTCGACCCGGGCACGCTACCGCGGAGTTCTGGACAAGCATGTCCTCCCCCGGTGGGGCACGACTCAAGTCTCCCGCATACAGTTCGACGACATCGCCCAGTGGATGTCGCAATTGCTGCGGGAGTCCATCGAGCAGGGGAAGCCCCTCAGCCCAGCCGCCCTGAAGAAGATCCACGTCGTGCTGCGAAGCATCCTGGCGTACGCAATCCGCTCGAACAGGATCGCCTTCAACCCCGCCTTGGGTGTGCCTCTCCCAAAGCACATAGCCAAGGAGCACATCTACCTCGACAACGTTCAGGTGGAAGCCCTGGCCAACGCCTGCGCCGAGTACCGGCTACTGGTCCTCTTCTTGGCCTACACCGGTGTCCGGTGGGGCGAGGCAACCGCCATCCGAGTCAAGCGAGTTGACCTGCAGGCGCGCCGGGCGAGGATCACCGAAGCCTGGGCCTACGACAAGGAGCTCTACCTCAGCCCGACCAAGACCCACGCCAACCGCTCGGTGCCCCTTCCAGCCTTCCTCGCCGAGGAGTTGCGGGTCTTGGTCGACAGGCGTGACGGGGACGACCTGCTCTTCACGGCTCCGCGGGGTGGCACCCTGATGCTGCGGAACTTCCTGCGGCGCCACTTCACGAAAGCGATCAAGGCAGCCGGCCTGGAAGGGCTCGGAATCACCCCGCACAAGCTGCGGCACACTGCGGCGTCCCTGGCCATCTCCAGCGGGGCGAACGTCAAGGTGGTGCAGACGATGCTTGGCCACAAGACGGCCACCATGACTCTGGACGTCTACGGCCACCTCTGGCCGGACAGTCTGGACGAAGTGGCCGACAAGCTGGACCAGCAACGCACAGGAGCGCTCTCCCAGGCCCGGAAGCGCGCCCAAGAGGCCGCCGCAGAGGCCGCGCGACTCGCTGCTGAACTCGCGGAGCTTGAGGCCGCTGCCTAGGTCGCGCGCCTAGGCTCTTCCGTTGGTATTCCGTTGGCGGAGGGCCGGTACCCCGATCACCCTCCGCTCACGGTGCCGCTGACCTGCGGTTTCTCTGTGCCCCAGGCAGGATTCGAACCTGCGACACCGGCTTTAGGAGAGCCGTGCTCTATCCCCTGAGCTACTGGGGCGGGGATATGTCGGAAAATGTGTCAAAAACTCTGAGGCGGCGAACCCTGAGCTCTTGATCACTGACAGATCCACTGGGCAGGGGCACGAGACCCCTTCCTGGGCATAGTATAGCGGGTCGCCCTGCGGGTGATCGACGGCTTTGAGCCCACGCTGCTGCGCCCGCGGACGTGCGGTGCCGTCCCGGGCGCGGCCGGGTTTGGGCCTGAGATGGCGGACCCGGTTCAGACCCTGCCGGCGTAGGCACGGGCGATGGAGTTGGCAAGCCAGGCGTAGCCGAAGTAGATCGCGAGGCCTCCGTCGGAGCCGTAGGCGGGGACGTGCTTGTGGCGGTAGGACTGGTCCCAGGTGGAGTGCTTGGATTCGCTGTCCTGGCGGAATCCGGCGAGTCTTGCTCCGGCTGAGGTGCCGGGGTAGATCATGCGCAGGTGGTGGGTGCGGTTGAAGCGTTTGCGGCCGTTGCTCATGATCTGCCGGTCCTGTGCGGTTTCGTCGACGCGGATCATGGCGGTGTGCGGGCCGTAGCGGCAGGGGATTCCGATCTGGTGGTAGAAGCGGTACCGCTTGCCGGGGCGGGGGTGGAAGCCCAGGGCGGGGAGCGGGTTGTAGATGATCCGGCCGCCGTCGGCCGGCAGCAGGCGTTCGCACACGCGCCCGGCGGCGGCGTAGAGCTCGTGGACGCAGTGCTCGTGGGTGACTGTTTGCAGGGGTTGCGGTTGGAGGTTCTCGACCTGGGGTGTGTAGACGCTGATTCCGGCGGCGACGAGGGGGGCGCGGTGGACGCCGTGGAGGGCCTTGTCGTAGGTGAAGGCCAGTCTCCCGGCGATGCGCTTCCTGATGCGGAGCATGCCGGCGACGGCGGCGTCTCCTTCGAGTTCTTTGTCGGGGTCCGCGGATTCCTTTTTGAAGCGGAGGGCTTGCAGGTCCAGGACGATGCGGCTGTGCGGCGTGTTGGCGGCACGGACGGCGAGGCTGAGGTACTTGTTCCCGTAGACGACCGTTCCTCCGCCTTCGGTGGTGTAGGTGGCGTCGGGGTCGACTCGGCGGTTCTTCATGCGTCCGGCGCGGTCGGGGCTGGTCTGCTGGGTCTGGCTGGATGCAGGGTGGGCGACGGTGGCGTCGCCGTGGACGGTCTGCCCGCAGGCGGGGCGGACCCAGGTTCCCTCGTCCATTTCGAGCAGGCCGCTGTCGAGTGCCTGCTGCAGCCACAGTTCTCGGCTCTGCTCACGCAGGGCGGCGAGGTTTGGCTTGAGGTGCCGGGCGAAGAAGTAGCTCCAGTTCCCGCGGGTGGGGCCGCGGTCCAGCAGTGCGTCCGCGTCCTGGTCTCCCATGACGGCGCGGACTCCGTCTCGGATGATGGCCCAGAATTCGGGTGCGGCCAGGTTCGACTCGGCGGCGGTGGCGGAGCCGAAGAGGGTGATGGCGCAGTCGTAGATGAGGTAGATGTAGGCCGGGAATTTCCGCGGGCGGCCGGGGGTAGGACCTTCGGGGGTGAGGAAGACGTCGGCCGCCGCCCGGTAGATGTCCGGATTGGCGGCGACGGCGCGCAGCCGGGCGGGGATGCTCAGGTGAGGGGCTCGTCGGCTCTTGGGCTCCGGTGGGTCTTCGGCGGAGCCGAAGATGTCGTCGGGGATGGGGCCCAATTCCCAGCCGAGTTCTTTAGGTGTCTTGGCGGCGGTCTTGCGCGGGCTGGGGTGTCGCTTAGGGGCGGTCATGGCGTCGGCCCGGTGGGAGGCTGGTCCTGCCAGGGGTGTCCGATGGCGGCAGCGGCCGAGTCCAGCGAGGTCAGGCCGAGGGCGCGGGCGACTTCCGGGAGGCTGCCGGTGCGCGCCAGGATCATGCGGCCGTACCAGGCGGTCACATCGCGCATGCGTACAGGGTTGCGGCGGGTGGACAGGCCGGCCCGGTGGGCGATGATGCTGAAGCCCGCGCCTATAGAGGCCTGGGCGTTGCGGCCCGGGGCGGCGTCAGTGGCCAGGCGGTGCGGGCCGGGGCCGCGAGTTCGCTGCAGGTAGAGGACGCGGTCGGTGACGGCGCGTGCAGACCAGCGGTCCAGGGCGCTGGTGCGGGCGAGGGTGTGGGTGGAGCCGTCGGTGGTGATGGTGCCGGTTTCGGGATCGTGGTCCGCGCTGGTGGCGCGGGCGATCTCGGCGCTGGACTGTCCGGTGAGCAGCAGTGCGAGCAGGGCCGCGTAGCGGGCACGGGGTGCGCCGTAGCCGGCGTGGAAGCGCAGGGCGTCGATGTCCGCGTCGGTGGGCGGGTGCCCCTGGCGGCGGGGGGTGCGTGCGATGGGCGGGGAGTCCATGAGCGGGTGGTGGGCGGTGAAGTGCAGGGCGCGGGCGTCGGTGAGGAAGCGGGCCACGGCGGCGCGGCGCTGGCGCCGGGTGGTGTCCTTGATGGTGATCTGGCGGTTCGCGCGCCGGTCGAAGCCAGGAGCGTCTTCGAACGCTCGGACCAGGCGTGGCGGGATCTCGTCGAGTCGGGTGATGCCGTGCAGGTGTGCGAATGCACGGAAGTCCTTGGTGAGGCGGGTGAACAACTGCACGGTCTGGGGGCTCAGTTCGCCGGTCAGGGCCATGGAGGACCAGTGCAGGGTGACGGCGTCGAAGGCGTCTTCGATGGTGATGGTGCCGGGATCTCGCGGGGCGGATTCCCGGTCTTCGGTCCGAGGGTTCCGGGATGTCACGGTGCGTCCGGTGCGATGGGCGGGTCTGGCGCTAGGGTGGGTTTGCTCCCCTGTGGGGGCATGCCGAAGCCCCTCTCTTCGCGAGTGCGTCCTGCGAGGTCAGTGGTGGAGGTGGGGTCCGGGGCGCCGCCCTGCCAGGGGAATTGGGCGCCTCGGACCTGCTCAGTCGGGGGTGTCTGCGGTTGGTCGGCGGCGGGCCGCGATGATGATCGTGGCCAGTCGGGTCAGGTGCTGCTGTACGCGTTCGTGGTCGGCGGGGGTCAGGCGGATCAGGTCGGCGGCGCGGATGGGATTGGCGAGAAGTTCCTCCACTTCGCTCCAGTCCGCCTCGCCGCGGCGGGGATCCGGCAGGGGCGGCGCGGGTTTCCCGTGGTCGCGGCCGCTGCGCTGTTGGGGGTGGGGCGGGCGCAGGGCGACCAGGCCGGGCCTAGGAGTCTGCAGGAACCCGATGTGGGCCAGGATGTCGATGAGGACTTCGACTTCCAGGCGTCCGTGGGGCCCGGTGCGGGCCTGAGTGAACAGGTGTGCGGCCAGGTCCTGTGCGGTGACCGGTCCGACCTGCAGATGATGGCGCACGCATCGGATGAACCAGGTCTCCTCCCATGCCTCGCGCAAGGCCGCGTGGCCTTCGTCGTTCCCGTGAGTCCAGCGCTGGCCGACCTTGCGGCCGGCGGCGGTGGCCCGGTGGAGGCGGCCCGGGGCTGCCTCGATCAGGCCGGTGCCCCGGGGCAGGCGCAGGGCATGGGTGATGCGGGCCGCCGCGATCCCGACGAGGAGGCTAAGGTCCTTCGCGGCGAAGGGGCCGGGCTGCGCACAGGCGATGTGCAGGACGTCGACCTGGAGGACGGCGCGGACCAGTCCGCTGGGCAGCGGTGGCGCGGGCGACTGTTCGGGCGGTCGGTCAGATGGTGTGCGCATACTGCGTACGGCTCCTTCGTGAATAGACCTCAGCGCAAGGGGCATGACGAACAGCCAGGTCAGGAGGGCGTCGCGGGAAAGGCTTCCTTCGACGACCAGGATCTGCTATATTTGTAGCAGAGGTGGGGTGGGTGCGCATCCTCGCCCTCCTTCGGTCACACTGTTCGCGTGCCTGGAGGAACCGAAGATGCCGTCCGTCCGACCAGACGCGCCCAGAAGCCGCGCTCCTACATCGAAGCTGGCCCATGGCCGGTGGCCGTGATGGAGCCGCACCGCGGCGCGCAGGTCGCCCAGGCCGTGGCCCGTGCACTGGCCGAGGCGATGGCTAAGCAGAAGCTGAGCGCGAACAAGCTGGCGATCAGCAGCGGCGTCAACCGCCAGGTGATCACCAATATCCTCGTCGGGGACACCTGGCCGGACCTGCTGACCATCGCCACGCTGGAGCAGGTCCTCAAACAGCGGCTGTGGCCCGACCATCTCGCGTGGCCCGAGAGCGGCGACCCGGGCGCCGGCCCCGGCGCGACGGCGTAGGCGACCCCGGCTCCCGCATAGGCGCCCCTCGTGGCCAGTCCGCTGTCTCACCGGCGGCCGGCCCGGTCCTGCGGCTGCCACGTCGGCACGCCTCCGTCCAGGGTGCGGTGATGCGGTAGGAGGTCCGCTCGACCCCGCCCTGGACACGATGGGTCTTGGTCAGGACGTTCTTCTTAAGGAGGTAGTCAAGTCCGGCCCTGGCGATCCTGGCGCCGTGCGCGAGGTCGTCGCCCAGTCCGTACTCCTGGGCGACCTCCTGGGCCGTCCAGATGCGGTCGGTGTCGCTGGCCAGGATCCGCATCAGCGCGATCGAGCGGGCACCGGTGATCTCCACGGGCTCCCGATCCTCGGCGTCCGTCGGCTGGGAACCGTCGACCGGGGCGTCCAGGTCCCCGCCGAGCTCGACCAGTTCGTTGCGCAGGCCGCGGCAGGTCTCCCACGCCATGGCGATCCGGTCGAGTTCAGCCTTGACCCTGATCTGCAGGCCGACGAGGCTCGCGATCCGGTCCTCGGCGCGGGACAGGTCCTTTCGCGCCTGATCAGCCTCCCCCTTGGCCTGGTCCAGGGGCTTCTCGATGCCCTCCAGTGTCCGTAACAGGCTCGCGGCGACTGCGTCCCGCTTTGCGGCGCTCTCCCTGCGGGTACTCATGGACCGACCTCGCGGGCGGGGGCCGTGGCGGCAGCCGTACGCGGCAGAAGCTGCGGCAGCGGCCTGCTTGCTCGTATGGGCTCAATTCGCATATGGCTTCGACCTCTTGGCCACTGGGGCAGGGCGAATCGGGCCGAACGCCGGACAGCCCGCCCGACCGGCGGGTACTGTCGCATGTGAAGGCCCGCCACCTTGCATGCTGCACTGTCGCGGGTGTGACCGCCGCCCGTTCCCAGTCTGGCGCTCGAATTCCTGACCTGGAGCGGGCGGCGGAGTCTTGCGTTCCTTTCGTCTCGTACCGGTGCTGCTGCTGGAGGTCTGCGGGACTGGTCAGCCGACGGCTGACCAGGGGGCGCCGACCTTGAAGTACACATGCGCGCGGTCCTCGGGGACCGGCACTTTCACGAGCGCACCGCGCTGGAAGATGTGCTCCAGATTTGCTCCTACGCGGTTGCGGCTCGTGTCGACCGTCTGCTGGAGGACCTCGGTGACCTGTCCGACGCTCCACGGCGCGGTCCGGCCGGGGTCGGCCTCCATGAGGGTGAGGATCGCAACGGAGATGCTGCCCGCCTTGAAGGTGATCGGCTTCGACTCCGGCGCCGCGGCACCGCACTCCGGCACCTCTTCGCGCACCACCCGAAGCGGCGCCGGCTTCGGCGCACCGCCGTCCAGTGCCTTGCGGATCGAATCCATGAACTCCGGCAGGCCCGCCAGATCGCCGAGCCTGGCATCGACCTCGGCCGTCAGACCGGCATAGAACGCCAGCATCGCCTCGCACTCCGCACGCAGGGCCATCAACTCGGCCCTGCTGGAGGAGTCTGCCAGGTACTCGGCATGCGTGCTCATGGCGCAAGCATAGGGCTGGCCCCCGCACCCTTGGAGGGCTTTGGCCCACAAGGCACAGATTGGTCACACCACGTCAAGATCGTTTGCTTTCTTCCAAGTTGTCATGCCAGGTCAGCGACGCAAGCGCGGTGTGCCCTGACCTCCCTCGGGGATCGCAGCTAGGCCAAGGGCTTTGCAGCAGCGTTCCATCCAACTCGGTCATTTGGCTCTGATATAGGACTTGGAGCTATTGAATCCGGTACCTGGGAGTGGTCGTATGCCTGCCGTGTGTCCCGCCGGGTTCTTGCTTGACCACGGCACAGGACCAACACTCGCGGCCGTCGGGGCGAGTATTGGTGGTCGGAGCACAGGGAGTTGGGTACCCGGGGCGCGGTTGGCCGGCTCACGGCTCGGCCCCGGATCTTGACCCCGGCCGTCAGGGCATCGGGGAGAACAGGAGGCCGGTGAGTTCCTCGCTGCCGTCGTCAATCGCCCGCAGTGCTGCGTGGGCGACCAGCAGGACCAGAGAGGCGACGGACCCGCCGGTGCGCGCGTGCAGGTCCGGCGCCATCGCCGTGAGCGTCCCGGGCCGGTGACCGCGCAGGCGCAACTGGTTTTCCAGGTCAGCGACCAGGCCCTGCCACAGCGGTCCCGGCGGCACGGGCTCGCCGTGCACATGCGTCAGCCGCGCACGCGCCTGCGCCGAGACCTCGCCCAGGCCGGCGCGCTGACCCGCGAAGACGAAGACCGCGGGGACCTGGTCGGCCAGAAACCTCAGGACGTCCATGGCGGACGGAGAGCTCTGGGGATCGAACCACTCCACCTCGTCGACCATCACCAGGCCGGTACCGTGGCGCACTAGCGCATCCCGCAGCAAGTCGCACAGCTGGGCGGTACCGCGGCCCGCCGCTGGCAGCCCAAACTCCTGCACGGCGTCCGCTAGATACTGGCGCACACTGCTGCCCGGACGCACCCGGGTGTACAGCGTGGGGACGCGGTCGGACCGGCCTGGGTGCAGGCGGGGGTCCCGCTGTTCGAACTCCCGGGCAAAGCTGATCAGCGCCGTAGTCTTGCCGACGCCGGGAGCACCGGTGACGAGCAGGGACCGGTGTCCTCCGTGGCCGTGCGTGTTCAGGAGCACCAGTGTCCTGGCGGCCCTGTGGACTGCCTCAAACAGCGGGGCTCTGGACAGCAAGATTCGCGTGTGGTGGGCCAGTCGGTCCCGGTGCCCGGGCGTACCTGGCGGCCCCCAGAAGTCGTAGTCCTCCTCGCGGACCGGCCGGGATCTGCGATCCGGAGCGAGGGCCCCGAGGGAACGGGCCTGGATGAGGGAACCGGGTCTGGCGGCGCCCGAGAGTGTGTTGGCGAGGGGGGCCCGGTCCGGGACCCGCCGCGGCTGGCGGGGTACACCGTGCAGGTCGTGCACTGCTGCCACCTCGGTCCAGCCGCGGCCGGACGGGAAGATCCACACCCGGGACACGTCGGCGGGATCGAAGGAGACCCGAAGCTTCTCCGGTCCCTTGCCTTCCCGGTCAGCGGCCGGGAACGCAGGGGACCGGAACTCCTGCAGAACCACGCTGTTGTAGTGGCAGCCGTTGACGCGCACCCCACGGCCGGTGACCGATCGCAGAACGCTGGGCAGCAGCGCGAGCGTGGTTCGCGGATCGTAGGGCAGGTCCAGGCAGCGGTCCTCGTCGGTGAAGTGCCGGGCCCACTGCTGGTCCGGACTAAGCCGGCTGCGGGTCGACGCCGGCGTCGTCTGCCACACGTCGGGAACCCACCGGTCCACGAAGCGCTGCATCTCGGCGCACCCGGCCATGGACTCCGCTTCCCGCCCTGTCCACCGCCCCTCCTCGCCCGCCAGGTCGTGGGCCAGCCGTCGGATCAACGCGCGCTCACGCGCCTCCCACCAGCCGCTCCGAGCCGCACCGCCGGCCGCCACCAGCTCCACGCCCAGGGTGCGGCAGGCATCGCGGAATGCAGTCGAGCGGCTGAGCGGCCCGTGGTCGATCACCAACTGCCGTGGCCGGATCACCGCCGCCGCGGGCCGCCGCGGCGGTGATCCGGCCACAGTGTCGCAAAGGCTGGGCAGCAGGGCTGCAGGAGTGCACATCCGGGCCAGTAGCGCCGGGCCGTCCGCCACACTGCCCGGCGGATGCACCACCACCGCCAGAGCGCTGCCCGTCGCCTCGTCCAGGGCAACCGTCACATTCAGCTCCGCGATCCGGTCCACATCCCCGGCCAAGCGCACCCCAAGCACGGAGGTGTCCACGAAGACCCGCCCGCCCGGACGAATCCGTTCCTGATCCGCGGGCAGACCCCATGCCTCGGGACGCCCCGGATCAGCGCTGGCCTGTGCTTTGGCGACGATCCGGCGGATCGTGGACCGCGAGGGCACCTGCGGCATCTGATCGGGGTACTGCTGCTGCAGCTCGAAGATCACCGCGCGCCGCCATGCCTCCCCCGACAGTGCCGTCCTGCCCTGCCGCAGCCCGATCGCGAGCAGCGCCCGCAGGACCCGGGGGTCCACACGGGCTCCGTTCGGCTCCGTCCGACCTGCCCTGCCGTCGAGCAGCGCCTCGAAGCCCTCGGACTGATAGCGCAACCGCTTGCGGCGCACCGTGCGCGCCGAGACGGTGCCGGACGGGAGAAGGGGGGACAGCTCGGCGGCCTTGGCCGCCTCGCGCTGGGCCAGAGTGGTCGTGCCCGGGTCGTACTGAGGCTTGGGAGGCATCACCGCCCCCGGCCGCTCACCGCTGATCACCTCGCTGAGGTGCTGCTTCCAAAAGCGGGCCTGTTCCCATGCCTCCTCGCTCACGGCACGGATGTCGTGGGGTGTCCGCGTCGCCTGGGCCGACGGCGCGCAGGCGGTGATTTCCACGTCGGTGGACAGCACCTCCAGCACGGAGACCTCCCGTGTCCGGCCGAACCGGTCCGACAGGTGCAGCCGCCCGCCCGTCACGGAGGAGAGCACGCATGGCAGCCCCTGGAACCGAATCTGGTCTCCCACGCAGATCTGGGCAGGCCAGGGGTCCCTCTCACCCGTGTCCAACCATCACCGCCAACTTCCGTGGCCTCAGGGCCGACCCAACGGGCGCGGCAGAGCGAGTCGCGCCCAGGCGGCACCGTAGGCTATTACGCCCGTAATAGCCTACGGTGCCCCCGCGCGACACGGGAGGGCTTGTTGATACTGCGAGGAGCCTCCGTGCGTGGTGGTGAACCGGGTGGTGTTCGGTGGGACCAGAGCGGGGCCGGAGGAAGGAGCGGAAAAGATCAAGATCTCCCCGCTACGATCGAGCCCGCGAGCGGTCGACAGTCACTGCAAGTCAGGTGGGCTGGGTGTGTCCGCCGCATAGACTTCTCGCCCTCGCTTGGGGAGGCCGGGTTTGCTTGATTGGCAGCAAATCGTCGTAGGACGTGATCAGTTGGTCCACCAGGACTGGAGCAGCGACCGCCGACTGACCGCGATCGGCAGGAACCGGCTGTCGGTCCCAGCCAGGCAAGCGATCGCCGACAAGCAGATCCTTCCAGGGGACTCCGTACTGGATTTCGGCTGTGGCCGCGGAGGCGACGTGCGCGCTCTGCAGGAAATGGGCTGTGAGGCGACTGGATGGGACCCCTTCTACGAGCCGAATACCCACCTTGACCGGTCACATGTCGTTTTGCTTACTTATATTCTGAACGTCATTGAAGACCCCGAGGAGCGGCGCCGAGCGCTTGAGCGGGCATGGGAATTGGCGGGAACGGTTCTAATTGTCTCCGCTCGCCTGACCTGGGAGCGATCCAAGGTCACCGGTTCGAATTTCAACGACGGGCTACTGACAAGTCGGGGGACGTTCCAACGCCTCTTTGAAGCACGTGAGCTCCGGTCTTATGTTGAGGATGTCACCGGGATCCGAGCGGTGTCTGCGTCGCCAGGGATCATCTACACGTTCAAGGACGAGAGGGCCAGGCTGGGCTACCTTGCCCAGCGGGTCATTTCGGATGAGCAGTGGCTGGCGTCGGGGGACACGATGTCGGCGATCGCCGCGCTGATCGACTATGTCGAGCGGCGCGGCCGGCTTCCACAGCTTGAGGAAATGCCGCTGTCGATCGCCCAGCTGCTGGCACATCCGAGACAGAGCGAGATACGGCGCCTGGTGCGCGATTCCGCGGCACACGACAAGGTTTCGCATGGCGCAAAGCGCACCACACTCAACACGCTCTTGTTCCTGGCTGTAGAGCTATTCCACGGCCGGGGGCCGTTCTCCAGCCTCCCGTCATCCGCGCAGTTGGATATCCGCGCATTCTTCTCCTCCTACAAGGAGGCGTGCTGGCGTGCCGATCGCCTGCTGTTCAAGCTGCGTGACGACGCATACATCCGTGGTGCAATGAACGCTTCGGCCGTCGGGAAGGTGACGCCTACAGCTTTCTACGTCCACAGAAGGGCGCTGGAGCAGATGCCTACCGTGCTGCGGCTGTACGAACACTGCGCTTCGATCGCCGCTGGTCGGCCACAGTCATGGACGGTGGCCAAGCTCCGGCACCAGGGTCGACTGGTGAGCTGGTTGGACTACCCGGACTTCGACAGCGATCCCCACCCGCGACTGCTGTCGTCCTATCAGGTGGATCTCGGGACGCTGGAGACCGAGCACCAGTCGCACCACGACTCCGACGACCGGCCGTTACTGCACCGCAAGCAAGAGTTTCTCCACCCGGAGGATCCGGACGCGGCCAGGTACTTGCGCCTGAGCCGGCTCGAGACCCAGGCCGGGCTGTACGACAACCCGCACCTGATCGGCAGTGAGAGCGGCTGGGCCCAGGAGCTGGCCCGCTGCGGGCGGGCCCTGCGCGGGCACCGCCTCGTACGGGCGCGGGATTAAGGGGTCTGGCTACGTGCTCGGTTGCAGCTTCCCGACGATGCGCGCAAGCTCGCTCATATCGAGGTCCTGGGCCTGATTCGGGAACCAGGAGAAGCGGAGCCCGTTCGAGGCCGCGTCACCGGACAGCCCCATGGCCCTGAGGACGTGGCTTGGCGTGTACGAGGCGCTCGTGCAGGCGGACCCGGTCGCGACCGCGACCGTATCCTTGAGATTGACGATGAGCGCCTCGGCGTCCACGTCCTA
>Ga0302314_10007644_pt1 | contig 19410 bp, 18 predicted proteins | sample III_Palsa_N2_3_FD_200533 | JGI IMG/M metagenome (GOLD analysis project Ga0302314, IMG submission 200533) | Peat permafrost microbial communities from Stordalen Mire near Abisko, Sweden - III_Palsa_N2_3 | ecosystem: Environmental > Terrestrial > Soil > Palsa > Peat permafrost | place: Sweden...
TGCTTGGCGGCCACCTCGACCGCGTCCATCACCGCGGAGAGCTGCGGCACGCCGACACCGGCGACGATGCGGGTCGTGCAGATGGTGCCCGGTCCGATGCCGACCTTGACGGCGTCGGCGCCGGCGTCGATCAGCGCCCGGGCCGCATCGCCGGTAGCGATGTTGCCGGCCATGACCTGGGCGTAGTTGCTGCGCTTCTTGATGGCGGCGACGGCATCAATGACGCCGCGCGAATGGCCGTGGGCGGTGTCGACCACCACCAGATCCACGCCGGCGTCGATCAACGCCTCGGCGCGCTCCATCCCGTCCTTGCCGACGCCCGTCGCCGCACCGACGCGCAGGCGCCCCTTATCGTCCTTGCAGGCGTTCGGATAGGCCTGGGCCTTTTCCATGTCCTTGACGGTGATCAGGCCGATACAGCGAAAGGCCTCGTCGACCACCAGCAGCTTCTCGATACGGTACTGGTGCAAAAGCCTGCGGGCCTCTTCGGCCGGCACGCCTTCGCGGACCGTGACCAGGTTTTCCTTGGTCATCAGCTCGGCGACCGGCTGCTCGCCATTGGTGGCGAAGCGGACATCGCGATTGGTCAGGATGCCGACCAGCTTGCCATTCCCGCGCTCGACCACCGGAATGCCGGAGATGCGGTGATGCGCCATCAGCAGCCGCGCCTGGGCCAAGGTCTGGTCGGGATGGATGGTGACCGGATTGACCACCATGCCGCTCTCATAGCGTTTGACGCGGCGGACCTCTTCGGCTTGTGCCGCGATGTCGAAATTCTTATGGATGATGCCGAGGCCGCCGGTCTGAGCCAGGGCGATCGCCAGCCGGCTTTCCGTGACGGTGTCCATGGCCGCCGAAATCAGTGGAATGCCAAGCTCGATCGTGCGGGTCAACTTCGTGGAAGTATTCGCCTGCGCCGGCAGCACACTGGATTCGGCAGGCACCAGAAGCACGTCGTCGAAAGTAAGGGCTTCTTTGATCTGCAATGCCGCCTCCGAGAGTGGGGGTGTTGGAGTTGGCGGCGTATCATACACAGAAAGCCCCGCGTCTCAAGGACCATCACAGGAGCGTTCCTGGGCGTTGCCAAGACAAACCCCTCCGAAACCCCTATAGTCGCGATCACACCGTCGGCGACAGCGAGGATGGGCATGAAGCTGGAAGTACTGCACACACCCGCCAAAGCCGCAGCCAGCCTTCATCCACCGGTCCTTTTCGTGCATGGATCCTACTGCTCGGCGCGGATCTGGGAGCCGCGCTTCATCCCCTATTTCAGTGAAAACGGGTATGGCTGCCATGCGCTGTCCTTGCGCGGCCATGGCGAGAGCGAGGGCATGCTGAGCTGGGCGGCACTCGCCGATTTCGTCGATGACGTGGCTCAAGTGGTCGAGACGCTCGACGACGCGCCGGTGCTGATCGGCCATTCGATGGGCGGGCTGGTGGTGCAGCATCTGCTGGCCCGGAAGAAGCCGCGCGCCGCGGTGCTGCTGGCGACGGTGCCGCCCTCGGGTCTCAGTTCCTCGGCCATGCATATGTCGATGCAGGCCCCCGACGTGCTGTGGCAGCTCGGCCTGCTGCAGAGTCTCGGCCCCGAGGCGGTGTCGGCCGAAATCATGGCCCGCGCCATGCTGTCGCCGGGCGGCGCGCCCGATTCGGGGCGCAAGCTGCTGTCTTATCTTCAACGGGAAAGTCCTCGCGTCGCCGCGGAATTGCTGGCGCCCTCGCAGCCGAAGCCGGTGCGCGGCGACGACAAGCCGCCGATCCTGGTCTTGGGCGGCGACGCCGACCTGTTCCTGCCGGTCAGCGCTTTGCGCGAAACCGCCACCTTCTTCGACACCGAACTCAAGATACTGCCCGGCGCGCCGCACGGGCTGATGATCGACGAGACATGGTGGAAGCCTGCGGCGGATGAGATTCTGGCCTTTCTCAAGCGGTCGTCCGCCTGAAGCCAAAACGCAGGGCTGGTTGAAGCATCATACTTTTGGCGCTTAGGCTGGTGGAAGGGTTGCGCCTTGAGGAGCATTGGACAAGTCCAACGCTCCTCAAGGCGCCCGGAATGCCGCCTCGGCGCCCCTCTACCGCCGCGCCCTTTAGGCCATAATCGTCCGTCTCACCTGATGAAACGCCCACAGCGTCGCCCCAAACAGCAGAAACGCGCACAGCTGGTGCGTCACCGCCAGCGGGATGGGCACATAGAACAGCAGCGTCGAGATACCCAGCGCCACCTGCACATTCGCGAGCAGAATCACCAGGCCGATCTTGGCCCGCAACGGCGCCGGGATCATCTGCTTCCTGAACACCGCCGGGATCAGCCCCATCGCCGTGGTCCAGGTGAAGAAGGCCAGGACGCGGTGATCGAACTGCACCAGCGCCGGATTGGCGAAGAAATTGATCCAGCCGGGGCTCATCTCGAAAGCGTCGGAGGCTATCAGTCCGTCATCGCCCATCAGCGGGAAGGTATTATAGATCAACCCGGCATGCAGCCCCGCCACCAGCGCGCCGGCCGGAATGGCGAAGCAGAGCAGGATCAGGATGATGCGCAGATGCCGCTTGGCGCTGCGCAGTCCCTTATTGAGCGGACGGCTCTCGGGCCCGGCCAGCCGGTCGAAGCCGGTCCACAGCAGCGCGGCATAGAGAATGAGGGCGGCGAACAGATGGGCAGCCAGGCGGTAATGGCTGACCTCGGGGCGGTCGCGCAGGCCGCTGGCCACCATGGCCCAACCCAGCACGCCCTGCCCCGCGCCGAGGGCGAACAGCAAGGCCAGGGTCGGGATTTCCGCGCGGGTGATGATCTTCTTCCAGATGAAGAGCAGGAACGGGATCAGGAAGGCGAAGCCCAGCAGCCGTCCCCAATTGCGATGGATGAATTCCAGCCAGAAGATGTCCTTGAACCCGGCCAGGTCCATATGGTCGTTGACCAGCTGGAATTGCGGCGAGTCCTGATATTTGGCGAACATGTCGGCCCAGGCGCCGTCCGTCAGGGGCGGCAGCACGGTCAAAGGCTGCCATTCGACCATCGACAGGCCGGAACCGGTCAGACGGGTCAGGCCGCCCAGGACGACATTGACGAGAATCATGCCGGCCAGGGTCAGCAGCCAGACGCCGACGGTCTTGCGGCGTTTCTCCTCAATCTTCAGCGGACTCATCAGACTCTACCCTCTTCACCCTGAAATGACTTAGGCTTTCAGAAAATCTGGGAGACGGACAGCATGGGGTTGGTTACGCGTAAATGCGAACTGGGCTTTTCCCTCGACTTCGCCGACCTCTATGATCGGGCCGGACTGGAAAAGCTGGATGACGCCTTTCTGACCCATCTGAGCGAGATCGAACCCGATCTGGCCCAACGCCTGCTGGCTGCCCGCTGCGCTCCTCCCGCCTCCGCTCACGAAGAATCTGAGCTTCTGCTGGCTTTAGCGCCGCATGTCGAGGATTTTCTCGGCCGCCTGTTCGGAATCGGCGGCGAGATGGTCGCGCTGGCCGAGCGCATCGACACGCTGGCGCCGCTGTTCTCCTGCAAGCGCCTGTTCGTGCAGCGCCGCGCCCTGAAGGCGATGAAACCCGAGGAAGCCGAGAGCGTCGACGGCGAAACCCTGGCCGGGCAGCTGACCGCGCTTCTCGGCGGTCCCTGGGACGAGCTGGACTTCGCGCGCGCCGTCACTGGCTGGCAACAGGACGAGACCACCCACGCCTCCTCGCTCGATCTGGCCGCCCGCTACGCCGCCTGGGCGCTGATGTCTTCGGCCGGCAAGGCCAAACATCGCCTGGGCCGGCTGTTCAAGGCGCCGGCCAAGTACGATCCGATGAAAATGGTGCCCGCCCATGCCGAACTGGTCGATGGCGTGCCGCAGCTGCTGATGTCGGGCTCCCACTTGCGGTCTCGCGACGGTTTCGACCTGACCGATCCCGGCACCGATCTCAAGGGGGCGATGGACGAGGTCAATTACTGCATCTTCTGCCATCACCAGGGCAAGGACAGCTGCTCGAAGGGCCTGCCCGATCCCAAGACCGGCACTTTCGCGAAAAACGCCGTCGGCGCCAACCAGACCGGCTGCCCGCTGGAAGAGCGCATCTCCGAGATGCACGAGGCCAAGGGAAAGGGTCTGTCCCTGGCGGCGCTGGCGATCGGCGTGGTCGACAATCCGATGATCGCCGGCACCGGCCATCGCATCTGCAACGATTGCATGGCGGCCTGCATCTACACCAAGGCCAACAAGGATCCGGTCAACATCCCGGAGGCCGAATCGCGCATCCTCAAAGACGTGCTGGAACTGCCCTGGGGCTTCGAGATCTATTCGCTGCTGACCCGCTGGAATCCTCTCAACATTCAGCGCCCGCTGCCCAAGGCGGCAAGCGGCCGCACGGTGCTGGTCGTCGGATTGGGGCCGGCCGGCTACACCCTGGCCCATCACCTGATGAATGACGGCCATTCGGTGGTCGCGGTGGACGGGCTCAAGATCGAGCCGCTGCCCGAGCGCCTGTCGAGCGTCGCCGTCACCGGCGAGCGCGTGCGATTCGACCCGATCCAGGACGTGTCGGATCTCTATGAAAATCTGTCCGAGCGCGTCATGGCCGGCTTCGGCGGCGTCGCCGAATACGGCATCACCGTCCGCTGGAACAAGAACTTCCTCAAGGTGATCCGCCTGGTGCTGGAACGCCGCGCCGAGTTCCTGATGCTGGGCGGTGTCCGGCTCGGCGGCACCGTCACCCTGGACCAGGCGTTCGAGATGGGTTTCGACCATGTCGCCCTGTGCATGGGCGCGGGCAAGCCGACCGTCATCACGATGCCCAACAATCTGGCCCGCGGCGTGCGCCAGGCCTCCGATTTCCTGATGGCGCTGCAACTGACCGGCGCCGCCCGGACCGACAGCCTGGCCAATCTGCAGCTGCGCCTGCCCGTGGTGGTGATCGGCGGCGGCCTGACCGCGATCGACAGCTGCACCGAGGCGCTGGCCTATTATCCGATCCAGGTCGAGAAGTTCCTGACCCGCTACGAGGCGCTGGCCGCCAAAAAAGACGAAGCCGCCGTGCGCGCTTCCTACACCGAGGAAGAGGCGCTGATCGCCGACGAGTTCCTCGCCCATGCCCGCGCCATCCGCGCCGAGAAGGCCGAAGCCCTGCGCGCCGGCCGCCTGCCGCGCGTGCTGGACTTGCTGCAGAGCTGGGGGGGCGCCACCATCGCCTATCGCCGCACGCTGACCGAGAGCCCGGCCTACCGCAATCACGAGGAAGTGACCAAGGCGCTCGAGGAAGGCATCCGTTTCGCCGAGCAGCTGTCGCCGGTCGCCGTCGAAATCGACCGCTTCGGCGCCGCCGCCGGCCTCAAGGTCAAGACCGCCGAGGGGAGCGAGACCACCCTGCCGGCCCGCTCGATCATCGTCGCCGCCGGCACCGTCCCCAACACCGTGCTGGCGCGCGAGGACGGCCGTATCCATCTCGACGGCAAATATTTCCAGGCGCTCGACGAGGAAGGCGCGGCGGTCTCGCCGCAACGCCTGACCAAGCCCGACGTGCCGCAGATGCTGGTGGCCAGCGACGGCTTCGGCTCCTCGGTCTCCTTCTTCGGCGATCTGCACCCGTCCTATGTCGGCAATGTCGTCTCGGCGATGGGCAGCGCCAAGCAGGGCTATCCGGTGATCAGCCGGGCCCTGGCCAAAAAGCCCGCCCCCGCCATCGCGCCCGCCGAGATCTTCGCCGAGGTGAACGCCAATTTCCGCGCCGTGGTGCATAAGGTCGAGCGCCTCGGCCCGACCATCGTCGAGGTGGTGATGAAGGCCCCGGCCGCCGCCCGCGCCTTCAAGCCCGGCCAGTTCTACCGGCTGCAGAATTTCGAGACGGTGGCCAAGCGTCTGGACGGGACCCTGCTGGCGATGGAAGGTCTGGCCCTGACCGGCGCCTGGGTCGACCGGGAAGCGGGCCTGGTCTCGGTAATCGTGCTGGAGATGGGCGGATCGTCCGATCTCTGCCAGATCCTGCTGCCCGGCGAACCCGTCGTGCTGATGGGCCCGACCGGCACTCCGACCGCCACCCCCTCCGGCGAAGTTGTGCTGCTGGCCGGCGGCGGCCTGGGCAACGCCGTGCTGTTCTCGATCGGCCAGGCCCTGCGCGAGGCCGGCTCGAAGGTGCTCTATTTCGCCGGGTACCGTACCCACTCCGACCGCTTCAAGACCCTTGAGATCGAGGCGGCGGCCGATGTGGTGGTGTGGTGCGTGGATCGCGGCGAGGCCTTCACGCCGGACCGTCCGGGCGACAAGAGCTTCGTCGGCAATATCGTTCAGGCGATGGCGGCCTATGCGGAGGGCAAGCTCGGCGACAAGCCGGTATCGATGTCGGAGGTGGATCGCGTCATCGCCATCGGCTCGGACCGCATGATGAAGGCGGTCGCCGCCGCCCGCCACGGCGTGCTGCAGCCTCATCTCAAGCCCAAGCATCGCGCCATCGGCTCCATCAATTCGCCGATGCAATGCATGATGAAGGAAATCTGCGCCCAATGCCTGCAGCGCCACCGCGATCCGGAAACCGGGGCCGAACTGGTGGTGTTCACCTGCGCCGACCAGGACCAGCCGCTCGATTCCGTCGATTTCGACAATCTGCGCGACCGCCTGTCGCAGAATTCGGTTCAGGAGAAATTGACCCGCCAATGGATCGCCCGCAGCCTCGGCGTCCTTGGCGTGACGTAAGTGCCGCCGATGCTTTCAGGTAATAAAAGCTAGCCAAATCCCGAAGCACTTGGCAGATTTGTCTGTGTCATCTTCAGAGGCTAATGGCGAAGGGGAAGCCTGTGTCTCAACCACAGTCCAAATATGATTCGATCAAGGCGGAACGCGACCGATACGTGTCGCTGGCGTTCACCTGGGCCGACCTGCTGTTCGAATTGGATCGCGAATTCAATATCGTGTTCGCGGCGGGCGCGACGCGGGCCTTCTTCGGCCAGTCGAGCGACGCGCTGACGGGCGGCTCCTTCCGTGAGCTGGTCGCGCCGCCGGACGTGCCGAAGATCGGCGAAACGCTGAAGAAGATTCTCAATACCGGGCGCATCCAGGAAGAATATATCCGCGTCGTCGGACCGGATAAGAGCTGGCTGTATGTCGCCTTGTCGGCTTATTGCCTGGGCGGCGACGAAGACAATCTGTTCGTCGCCATGCGCAAGGCCAGCGCAGCCGCCGCGCGCGCCGCCTCCCCCGACCAGCGTGACGAGAGCGGCCTGTTCGACAGCTCGAACTTCGCCGACGTCGCCGCCAGCCGCATCAAGAAGCTGCAGGATAGCGGCGAGGAAGCCGACGTCACGGTCGTGTCGCTGCCCGGCATCAGCGATATCCAGAAGCGCATCGACGCCAAGGAGCAAAACAATCTCGAGAAGGCGGTCGGTCAGATCCTGCAATCCCACTCGGTGGGGGGCGATACGGCGGCCAAGATCGGCGACGGCGTGTTCTCGCTGCTGCACGGCACCGGAACGCCGATCAGCGAGATCGTCGGCCAGCTGGAACAGATCACCAAAAAGATGGATCCGGCCGGGCGCGGCACCAAGGTGGAAGCCGCCACCGTGCCGATGGCCGAGATGGGGGTCGTCTCGGAGGAGGATCTGGTCAAGGGCCTCGGCTACATGATGACCAAATTCTCCGACTCGGTCAGCGCCGGCGTCGGCCTGCAGGACCTGGCCACCAACATGACCTCGCTGATCTCGGAGGCAGCCACCAAGGTCACCCAGTTCAAGCAGATCATCGCCCTGTCGGAATTCTATGTCGCGCTCCAGCCGATCATTCACATCTATACCGGCGAGATCCATCATTACGAGGCGCTGTGCCGCTTCGACAGCAAGCCCGGCGAATCGCCCTTCAAATCGATCACCTTCGCCGAGGAAACCGGGCTGATCCACGAATTCGACATGGCGATGGCCAAGAAGACCATCGACTGGCTGGGAAAATTCCCGCGCAACAACACCAAATACCGCGTCGCGGTCAATGTCTCGGGCTTCTCGATGAGCCAGCCGAGCTATCTCGACTCCCTGATGCAGCTTCTGCGCGACAATGCCTGGACCCAGGGCAAGCTGATGTTCGAGATCACCGAAAGCTCGCGCATGTCGGACCTCGAATCGGCCAATAATTTCATCCAGACGCTCAGGAAGCGCGGCTATCACATCTGTCTCGACGATTTCGGCGCCGGCGCCGCCTCGTTCCAATATCTGTCGGTGCTGGATGTGGATGTGGTCAAGCTGGACGGCTCGGCGATCAAGAACGCCCAGCGCGCCCCCAAGGGCCGCGCCTTCCTGTCGGCCTTGACCGAGCTGTGCCGCCGCATGACGGTCGAGACCATCGCCGAAATGGTCGACACCATCGAAGCCTTGGATTTCTGCCGCGATTGCGGCTGCAACTATGTCCAGGGGTACCTGTTCGGCAAGCCTTCGAAGGAGGTGAAGGACTTCACGCCTCTGCCGCAGAGCCACCTGTTCCGCAAGGTCGCCAGCTTCAAAGTTTGATCGGGGATAGCGTATGAGGTGCTGGCGTTTCGGGTTGGGCGTCGCCCTTTCCTTGTTCTCCTGTTCGCCGCTCCTGGCCGCCGACAAGCCCAAATGCCACTACTGGCCGGCAGCCACCCTTCCCCTGCGGTACGAAAACCACCGCTTGGTCATGGACGGTTCGGTCAATGGACAGCCGGTCCAGCTGTTCATCGACACTGGCTCCTTCACCAGCATGCTGACCAGGGAAGCTGCCGATCGTCTCCATCTCCCCCTCCAAGAAACGTCAACGCACATGTACGGCGTCGCCGGCGACACTCATATGTGGGCTGCCAACACCAAAGAGATGACCATTGGCATCGCTCATGGCGAGGATGCCGTTATCGCGGTCTTCGAGGGTAAGGCCTATTCCTATGACGGATTGGTCGGGGACGACTTCCTGTTTCGCTCCGACGTCGAATTCGCGCCCGAAGACAAAACGCTGAAATATTTCCTGTCGGAGAATTGCAGCCAGGACACTTATCTCGGCCGCTGGAGCCCGTCCGTTCTGCGGGACGATCTCGAGGAAGGAAGAGACCGCCGCCCGCTGGTCGATGTCCTGATCAATGGTGTCCGCTTCAAGGCCCTGATCGATAGCGGCGCCTCGGTCAGCACCGTCGATCTTAGCGCGGCGCGTCAATTGGGCTTCGATCCCGACACCGGCGACACCCAGGCGGCGGAGAAGATAACTGGAATTGGCCTGCATCAGGTGAAAAGCTGGATCGTCCCGTTCGACAGCTTCGCGCTCGGCGGCGAGATGGTGAAGAACGTCAAGCTGCGGGTGGCCGATCTATGGGGCGCCGCGCGCCGGGACAATCGCAATGACGACCGGGGCGTCGGCGAAACACAATCGATGGTTCTCGGCGCCGACTTTCTGGCGGCCCATCACGTCCTCTTCGCCCGCAGCCAGGGAAAGCTCTATTTTTCCTATGTCAGCGGGCGAATGTTCCAGGCCGATATCGACGCCGGGGAATAAACGGCCTCAGGCAGCCTTGCCGATACCGACGATCCGGCCGAGCTTCTTCATCGTCGCGGAGAAGCTGTGGCGGCGCAGTTCGCGGTCGCGCATTTCCTGGCTGACCACGTAATTCATCTGGATGCAGCGGCGCGCGCCCTGGAACGGCTTGTGACCGTGCCAGGCATTGTCCGTGCAGCGGAAGATGAAACAGGAGCCGCCATCGGGCGGCACTTCGGCGACGTAATCCTCGATGTCGGTCTGCGAACGCAGCACGCGCAGGCGCCCACCGTCGGAGGCCCAAGATTCGTTGAGATACAGCAGCACGGTGATGATCTTGAACCGGCTATCCTTGTGGATCTGGCCGTCGCGCGCTCTCGCATGGGTGCGCACGGTGAGGAAGGTCGGCTTGCCGGTCAGATCCACGCCAAACTTGTCGCCGATCACGCGGCGGAGTTCGGGGCCTTCAAACGCCTTGACCAGCCGGTCGAACGCCGGGCCGTAGCGCAGCGTCTCGGGCGGGAACAGGCCGGCGATGTCGATCTTGGGGAAATCGCGGCTGATCTCGGCCAGCTCTGCTTGGGAAACGAAGTCGGGCAGGATCACGTAGGGATACGGGTCCTGCTGGATGGTGGCGGCTTCGAGCGCCGGCAGATTGAGCGTGGTCATGATGCATAGAGATAGCCGCTTGCAGCAGCGAACGCCAGAGATGAAGATGCAGTCCTCGTATGATCAAGGATCGAGTGATGAATCGCGAAGACAGCAAGAAATGGGCGCCGGAAACGTTGGCGGCGCAGACCCTGTTCGGTACCGATCCGGTGAACGGCATGATCGTGCCCTCGATCCATCCCGCGACCACCTATCTGCGCGATCCCGATAATCAATATCGCCACGGCCGCGTCTATTCGCGCTCCGACAATCCGACTTACGAGGTCGCGGCCAATCTGCTGGCGGCGCTCGAAGGGGGCGAGGAAGCACTGCTCTTCGCCTCGGGCATGGCGGCGGCCACGGCGGTGTTCCTGGCCTTGTCGCCCGGCGATCATGTCATCGCGCCGAAGATGATGTATTGGGCCCTGCGCCGCTGGCTTGGCGACACCGCCACCCGCTGGGGCCTCGAGGTCGAGCTGGTGGAGACCGAAGATCTCGCCGCGGTCAAAGCCGCGCTGAAGCCTGGCAAGACCAAGCTGATCTGGCTGGAGACGCCGGCCAATCCGGTGTGGAGCATCACCGACATCGCCGCCATCGCCCAGCTGGCCAAAAGCGTCGGCGCCAAGCTGGCGGTGGATTCCACCGTCGCCACGCCGATCCTGACCAAGCCCTTGGCGTTGGGCGCCGATATCGTCATGCATTCGGCGACCAAATATCTCAACGGCCATTCCGACGTCATCGCCGGCGCGCTGGTCACCAAGGCCAAGGACGAGCTGTGGGCCCGCATCCGCACCAATCTGTCCGGCATCGGCGGCGTACTGGGCCCATTCGAGGCCTGGCTGCTGCAGCGGGGCATGCGGACCCTGTCGGTCCGCGTCAAAGCGGCGTGCGCCGGCGCGATGGAGTTGGCGCAGCGCTTGTCGAACCATCCGGCGGTGTCGGAGGTGCTCTATCCCGGCCTGCCCCACTTTCCTGGCCATGAGGTCGCCAAGCGGCAGATGCAGGGCGGGTTCGGCGGCGTGCTGTCGATCCGGGTACGGGCAGGCGAGCAGGCGGCGATCGCCACCGCGGCCAATGTCACGCTCTGGCAGCGCGCGACCTCGCTGGGCGGAGTGGAAAGCCTGATCGAGCACCGCGCCAGCGTCGAAGGCCCGACCTCGCCGGTGCCGGCGGACCTACTCCGCCTGTCGGTCGGGATCGAAAGCCCCGACGATCTCTATCAGGACTTGATTCAAGCCTTGGAAAAGGCTCGACTCTAAAGCCCCAGACGCGGCATCTCGATAGCGGGGCATTTATTCATCACCACATCGAGCCCGGCGGCGCGCCCCTTGGCCGCCGCCGCCTCGTCCATCACGCCGAGTTGAGTCCACACCACCTTGGCCTTGGCGGCGATGGCTTCATCCATCACGCCATCGACGAATTCGGACGAGCGAAACACATCGACCATGTCGATCGGTTCGGGAATGTCGGCAAGGGTGGCATAGACCATCTCGCCGAGATGCGTCTGGCCGGCAAGGCCGGGATTGACGGGGACAACGCGGAAGCCTTTGCGCTGCAAAAACTGCGAAACGCCGTGGCTGGGACGGGCGGGATTGGCGGAAAAGCCGACGACAGCGATGGTCTTGACGCTGGTCAGAATACGGCGGAGATCATCGTCACCGGTCATAGATACCTCTTTATGCGGCCACGGGCCGCCGCGCTAGCGACAGCCGCAGTCACACAGATGGTATTGCTTGGCGCGGTAGCCAAGGGCGCTTACAAAGCGCCCGCCCGGCACTTGAGGGGCAAACAAACTAAAACGCCGCGCATCCCCCCCGAGACGCACGGCGTTCTTAGCTAAGACCAGTCGTCAATCAGATGATGTCGACGGTCTCGGCCTGAGGACCCTTCTGGCCCTGCGTGATGGTCAGGCGAACGCGCTGATCGGGTTCCAGCGAGCGCAGGCCGGACTTCTCGAGAGCGCGGATGTGAACGAACACATCCTTGCCGCCGTCATCGACGGCGATGAAGCCAAAGCCCTTGTCGGCGCTGAAGAACTTCACGCGGCCTTCGACCGGCGGACCGGCTTCGCCACGCGGCGCGTCGCCACGCGGGGCGGCGCGGCGCGGCGCGGCAGTCGACATGTCCACCGAATGAACGGTGACGACCTGGGGTCCACGCTGTCCCGGGCCAAGGTCACAGATCATCGTCGCGCCTTCGCCAACCTCGGACACGCCAGCGCGTTCGAGCGCAGAGACGTGCAGGAAAGCGTCGGCCGAGCCATCGACCGGCGACACGAAGCCGAAGCCCTTAGTCGCATTGAACCACTTCACCGTGGCCGAGACGTTGCTCTGATCCACGGTGGGACGGTTGAATTCCGGTCGCGGAGCGCCACGCATCGCCGGCGCCGGCTCGAAACCACCACCACCCCCGAAATCCCCGAAATCGTCGCGTCGACCGCCGCCACGCCGGCGATTTTCAGACCTATCACGCTGCCAAGACATTAGTTCGCTCTTCCGTTCAAGTTGTCGTCAAATTCCATGTTCAAGAGGCTTGGCGGCAAGTCATCCACCGTGGCATCCCCCTATCCTGTGTCCGATGCCACGATCGGGTACTTCGCTTACTTAATCTGCTCTCGCCCTGGTCCCCAAACACGTACCACTTCCCAACCCCGCCCCGATATGCCGACAGGAAGCGGCAAATTTTAGTTATATCATCAACTAAACCGCTCCGCACCCGTTCTTCAAGGCGACTCGACGATATTGTGCGAAAAATGAATCACCTGTTACACGCAAACAACAGTCAACCCGCCAAAAATCCATCGATTTCAGCCTGATCCAAGCGTTTTGTACTGCCATGAATGATGGCGCTGGCGATATCGATCATCTTCTGCAGACGCTGTGAAACCTCCGAGCAGACCATGCGCATCCGCTCCGTCTCTCCCGCATCCAAACTTTCGCGGATGCGCTGGAGACCGACGGGCACGATGCGGTTCATCTGGGAGATCACATCGTCGAACGGCTCGCGGTAGCAGTGCGGCACATGATCATAGGCCTCGACGGCCAACTCACGATCGCGGAACTGGCTGTCGCGAAAATGATCCTGATACGATTTGGGCGCCCACGCCTCGGCGTCCTCCAAGCATTCCGGCATGTCCGAGATCAGCTCGAGGAGCATCACGATTTCGTTGAAGTGATTCAAATAATCGGTGGCCAGAAGAGTCTGCGGATCAATATTGGTACCCTGCGCCCTGGCGCTGTAAGCGTGATAGGCGCGTTCCCCCGATGAGTTCTGGTCGAAATCCGTCGCCATGGGCGATCCCTTGTCGTTTCTTCAAAGAATAATACGGAGCTAAACACGATGGTAGGGATGATTGGCGAGGATGCACTCGGCACGGTAGAGCTGCTCGGCCAGCAACCCCCGCACCAGCATGTGCGGCCAGGTCATGGTGCCGAGGCACAGCAGCAGGTCGGCCGATTGGCGCAGGGCGGGTTCGTGCCCGTCGGCGCCGCCGATCAGGAAGGCGATCTCGCCGCGGCCGGAATCGCGCCATTGGCCGAGAAGCTCGGCGAAGGCCGGGCTGGTGAAGGACTTCCCCCGCTCGTCCAACGCCACCACGACGGCGCCCCTGGGAATGCAGCCGCGCAGCAGCTGCCCCTCGCGCGCCATGCGCTCCGGCACCGGCAAAGGCCGTTTTTCCTCGACCTCCTTCAAGGTCAGGCGCCAGCCGAGCCGGCCGCTATAATGGTCGAACAGCGTCTTTTCCGGACCCGGTTTGCACCGTCCGACCGCGGCTAACGTCAGATTCAAGACGTCAGAATCAGTTAGCGGCCGCGGCCGTCTCGGCGGCGCTCCACATCCGTTCTAGATTGTAGTAGCTGCGCACTTCGGGCCGGAACAGATGGATCACGATGTCGCCGGCATCCACCAGGACCCAATCGGCCTGCGGCATGCCTTCCATCGCCACCCGATACCGATTGGCCTTCAGCTTCTCGACCAGATGTTCGGCCATCGCCGCCACCTGGCGGGTCGAAGCGCCGGTGGCGATCACGATGTGATCGGCCATCGAGGATTTGCCGCGCAGATCGATCGCCAGGATGTCTTCGGCCTTGTCGGCGTCCAGTTGGCCCGTGACCATCGCCGCCAGGTCGTCCGGGGTCAGTGAAGTCTTAATTACCGGTCTCCTTTGTCTTTTTCGGTTTCAATGCGTCGAGCCGCCGGCGAATTTCAGTCGCCGAAGCCGGGTGACGCTTGATATGCATAAAAATCCAGGATGGCGGAGCTGTTCCCGCCACTCGGGCGGGAGCCGCGGCACGCCAGTGCGCGAAGCGCCGGGCAGCCTTACTCGCCATCGATTCGCGAGAATAGGGGGAGCGGTCGAAAACCGCAATGGGAACGCTGCGGAAGATGCGCGTCCAGCGGTCCCAGCGGGGAATCTGCGTCAGATTGTCCGCCCCCATGATCCATACCAGCTCGGCGGCGGGGAAACGCCGCTTCATCATTGCCAGGGTGTCGGCGGTGTAGCGGGTACCCCACGCGGCCTCCAGGCCTGTGACCTTGATACGCGGGTGGCGCGCCACCTTGCCGGCCCTTTCGATGCGCTCCGCCTGACTGGCCATGCCGTTGGCCGGTTTCAGGGGGTTCTGCGGGCTGACCAGCCACCACAGCTCGTCGAGTTGCAGGCGCTTCAGCGCTTCGAGCGAGATGTGCAGATGGCCTTCATGGGCCGGATTGAACGATCCGCCCAGGACTCCGATCCGCCGTCTGCGGCGGTCGCCCCATCGATTCGGTGGGAGGCTCAGGACCGCACCTGTCCGGTGCCGCGAACGACATATTTGAAGCTGGTCAGTTGCTCGACGCCCACCGGACCGCGGGCATGCAGCTTGCCGGTCGAGATGCCTATCTCGGCACCCATGCCGAATTCGCCGCCATCGGCGAACTGGGTCGAGGCGTTGACCAACACGATGGCGCTGTCCACCCCGGCCAGGAAGGCTTCGGCGGCGGCGGGGTCATCAGCGACGATCGCGTCGGTATGGTGCGAGCCGTAACACTCGATATGGGCGATCGCGGCGTCTAGCCCGTCGACCACCTTCACGGCGATGATCGCCTCGAGATATTCGGTTTGCCAATCGACCTCGGCGACGCCCACCACCCGGCGGTCGACCGCCTGGGTCGCGCCGTCGCCGCGCACTTCGCAGCCGCCGTCGAGCAGGTCGGTGACCAGCGGCGCCAGATGCGTTCCCGCGACCGCGCGGTCGACCAGCAGCGTCTCGGTGGCGCCGCAGACGCCGGTGCGGCGCAGCTTGGCGTTGATCACGATGCGGCGGGCCATGCCGAGATCGGCGCTGGCATGGACATAGGTGTGGTTGTTGCCCTCGAGATGCTGAAACAGCGGAATGCGGCTCTCGGCGATCACCCGCTCGATCAGCGAACGGCCGCCGCGCGGCACGATGACGTCGATGAACTCGCTCATCTTCAAGAGAATGCCGACGGCGGCACGGTCGGTAGTGGGAACCGATTGCAGCGCCTCGGCGGGCAGGCCAGCTTCGCGCAGCCCGGCTTGCAGGCACTCCATGATGGCGGCGCAAGAGCGGAAGCTTTCCGAGCCGCCGCGCAGAATGGCGGCGTTGCCCGACTTCAGGCACAGGGCACCGGCATCGGCGGTGACGTTGGGGCGACTCTCATAAATGATGCCGATGACACCGAGCGGCACCCGGACGCGGGCGATGTCGAGCCCGTTGGGACGGTCCCAGCGCGCCATCTCCTGCCCGACCGGATCGGGGAGCGCCGCGATCTCGTCGAGCCCCTGGGCCATCGCTTCGATGCGCTTGTCGTTCAGCACCAGCCGGTCGAGCATGGCGTCGGACAAAGAGCCCTGCTCGGCCGCGGCCACATCTTCGCGGTTGGCGGCGAGGATCGTCCCGGCCCGGGCGCGGATTGCCGCGGCGGCGGCGCGCAGCGCCTTGTTCTTGGCGTCGGTCGAGGCGGCCGCGAGCATTTTCGCGCTGGCGCGCGCCGCGTGGCCGATCCCGGCCATCAGCGCCGGCAGAGTGTTTTCGTCCTTCATGCCGTCAGCACCAGGTCGTCGCGGTGAATCATCTCGTCGGGACCACGATAGCCGAGCAGCGCCTCGAAATCGCCGCTCTTGCGGCCCTTCAAACGCTGGGCCTCTTCGGCGCCGTAAGCGGCCAGGCCGCGGGCGAGATCGCGCCCGTCGGGGCCGAGCACCGCCACCGCGTCGCCCTTCTGGAAAGTGCCCTCGATGCCGGTGATGCCGGCCGGCAGCAGACTGCCGCCCTTGGCCAGGGCGGCGGCGGCGCCGGGATCGACGGTGAGGCGGCCCTGCGGCTTTACCGAACCGGCGATCCAGCTCTTGCGCGCCGTCTGCGGTGTCTGCCGGGGCTGGAACCAGGTGCAGCGGCCGCCTTCCATGGTGCGCAGCGGATGCAGCGGCTTGCCCGGCGCGATCGCCATGCGGCAACCGGCGCCCAGGGCGATCTTGGCGGCCTGCAGCTTGGTGACCATGCCGCCGGTGCCGACCGTGCTGGTCGGATCGCCGGCCATCGCCTCGATCTCGGGGGTCAGGTCGTCCACCTGTTCGATGAAACGGGCGTTGGGATCCTTGCGCGGATCGGCGGTGTAAAGCCCGTCTATGTCGGACAGCAGCACCAGCGTGTCGGCGCCGATCATCTGGGCGACCCGCGCGGCCAGGCGATCATTGTCGCCGAAGCGGATTTCCTGGGTGGCCACCGTGTCGTTCTCGTTGATCACCGGCACCGCGCCGAGACGCAGCAGCGTCTGCAGGGTGTTGCGGGCGTTGAGGAAGCGCCGGCGATTCTCGGTGTCGTCGATGGTAACCAGGATCTGCGCGCAGGCGATGTCGTGGCGCGCCAGCTCCTGCTGATAAGCGTGCGCCAGGCGAATCTGGCCGGTGGCGGCGGCGGCCTGCTTTTCGTCGAGGCGCAGGGGGCCGGGCTTCAGACCCAGCGGCCGGCGGCCGACGGCGATGGCGCCGGAGGTAACCAAAATGACCTCGCGGCCTTCACGGCGGTGATGGGCGACGTCTTCGCAGAGGGCGGCGAGCCAGGGCTGGTCGATGGCGCCGTCATCCCCCACCAGGAGGGCCGAGCCGACCTTGACGACAAGCCGTTTCGACTCCCCCAGCATGGTGTCAGTTCTCGTCCCAATCCACGTCGTCGAGGAAATCGTTCTCGTCGGAGACGGGCGTCCAGTTGCTGGCCTTGCCGCGCCCCGCTGTCGCGGCCGCCGCCAGGGGCGCGTCGCCATGCTCCTCACGCGATTGCTTGATGACATTCAGCAAGGAGAACAGCAAGTCCTTGAGGCCGATGCCGGCGATGCCCGACAGGGCATACACGTCCGAGCCGCTGGCTTCCTTCAGAGCGGCCAGCTTCTCCTCTATTTCTTCAGGAGTCAGCGAGTCGCACTTGTTGAGAGCGACCAGCTCCTTCTTCTCATCCAGACCGCCGCCATACAGGCGCAACTCGTCGCGCACGATGCGATAGGCTTCGGCCACGTCTTCCTGGGTGCCGTCGACCAGATGCAGCAGCACGCGGCAGCGCTCGACATGGCCGAGGAAGCGATCACCCAAACCGGCGCCTTCATGGGCGCCCTCGATCAGGCCGGGCAAGTCGGCCAGGATGAATTCATGGTCACCCACCGAAGCGACGCCGAGATTCGGGTGCAGGGTGGTGAAGGGATAATCGCCGATCTTCGGGCGGGCGCGGGTGACCGCGCTGAGGAAAGTCGATTTTCCGGCATTGGGCAGGCCGATCAAACCGCCATCGGCGATCAGTTTCAGACGCAGCCAGACCCAGAGTTCCTGGCCCGGCCAACCCGGATCGGCGCGGCGAGGCGCCTGGTTGGTCGAGGTCTTGTAATGGGCGTTGCCGAAGCCGCCGTCCCCTCCACGGAGAATCACCCGGCGCTCGCCGGCGGTGGTCAGATCGGCCACCACCTCTTCCCTATCCTCGGTGAGGATCTGGGTGCCGACCGGCACGCGCAGCACCACATCGTTGCCGCCACCACCCGTACGATTGCGGCCCGACCCATGATGGCCGGTGTCGCCCTTGAAATGCTGCTGGTAGCGGAAATCGATCAGCGTGTTGAGATTGGCGACGCATTCGACGACCACGTCGCCGCCCTTGCCGCCGTCACCGCCGTCGGGACCGCCATATTCGATGAATTTCTCGCGACGAAAGCTGCAGGAACCCGTGCCGCCGTCACCGCTCTTGAGGAAGATCTTGGCCTGGTCGAGAAATTTCATCGTGGATCACCAATAAAAAAGGGGAATGGAAAGATCCATTCCCCTTCTTAAACCTGTAAATCGGGGGAATGGGGCCGTTAGGCCACCGGCTTCACCGCGATGAAGGTACGATCGCCCGACTTGTGCTGGAACTCGACCTGACCTTCGACCAGAGCGAAGATGGTGTGATCGGTACCCATGCCCACATTGGCGCCGGGGTGGAACTTGGTGCCGCGCTGACGGACGATGATGTTGCCCGGAATGACGGCTTCGCCACCGAACTTCTTCACGCCGAGGCGACGACCCGCGGAGTCGCGACCGTTGCGGGACGAACCGCCTGCCTTTTTATGAGCCATGTTTCACACTCCTCTGAGGACCGAAGCGCTCAGGCGCCGGCGATGTTGGTGATGCGCAGAACGGTCAGCTCCTGGCGATGACCCTTCTTACGGCGATAATTCTGCCGGCGCTTCTTCTTGAAAATGATGACCTTGTCCGCGCGGGTCTGCTCAAGGACGGTCGCGGTGACGGAGGCGCCGGCCACGACGGGCGCGCCAATCTTGTCACCGACCATCAGAACCTGGTCGAGCGTAATGGTCTCGCCGGCTTCACCCGCGAGCTTTTCGACGCGGATCACGTCGTTGGGGGCAACCTTATATTGCTTGCCGCCGGTCTTGATGACTGCGAACATGATTCTTTACCATTCATACAAACGAAACCGGACGCAGCGCTACAGATCAAACCGGCTCGCCGCGAGAGGGCGGAAATATATCGAGGCGAGACGCGGAGTCAACGAAAAAAGGTACCGGATTTCGGTACCATCCTCGGAGCAGCGAAAAGAACGCCGGTTTAATCGGGCTCCCCTCGCCAATTCGCGTGCAAAAAATTGTACCGAAATCCGGTTGCGATCCAAAATATGTTCGGTTATGTTCCCGCCCCTGACCCGGTCCGGAGAGGTGACAGAGTGGTCGATTGTGACGGTCTCGAAAACCGTTGTACCCGCGAGGGTACCGTGAGTTCGAATCTCACCCTCTCCGCCAGGTCAGAAAAAAGGGCTCCCTCGTGGAGCCCTTTTTTCTG
>Ga0302314_10007645_pt1 | contig 19406 bp, 16 predicted proteins | sample III_Palsa_N2_3_FD_200533 | JGI IMG/M metagenome (GOLD analysis project Ga0302314, IMG submission 200533) | Peat permafrost microbial communities from Stordalen Mire near Abisko, Sweden - III_Palsa_N2_3 | ecosystem: Environmental > Terrestrial > Soil > Palsa > Peat permafrost | place: Sweden...
ACTCGCGCTGGTCGGTGGGGGTGTTCCGCTCGCGGTCGCGGTCGTTGACGTAGTCGACCAGCTCGGCGGCCCCCGGGTCGAGGGCAGCGTAGAAGCCGGCTCTGACCTGGGCGGCGGGCAGGGGGGCGACGAAGCCGACCCCGGCGTCCAGCAGGGCGGTGATGTTGGGATAGGACACCGGCTTGGAGTCCGCGACCAGCAGGAAGTCCTTGCGGTCGGCGATCTTCCGCAGGGCGTTCATCGCACCGACAACCTGGGCGACCTCGCCCGCGCCGCCGTCGTAGGCCCGGTGGAAGACGGGGACGCCGCCGTCGCGGGTGACGGCCAGTCCGGCCTGGACCCGCTTCAAGTCCACCCGCCGGTCCTTGGGATGACCGTACCTGACCTGCGGGTACCCCTCCTCCTGGCCGTCGTGGGCGCCGAACATCGACATCGAGGTCATGTCCCAGTGGATCTGGGCGGTGTCGATGCCGAACTCCGCGACGGCCTGCGCGCCCACCGACCCGGTGATCTCCTCCAGGCGCGGGGCGATCGCGTCCAGGGCGCGAGCGATGCGGTCGTCGTTGAGCAGGTCCGGCTCGATCCCGAAGACCTCCTCGACCGCCCACTTCCGGGCCCAGTCCGCGACCCGCACCATCGAGGACGGCGCGGACAGCCGGTTGGCGACCAGCGCCTCGACCACCTGCCCGTGTGTCAGATGCGCCACGTCACGGACAGGGCAGAGCTCGTCGATGATCCCGGCCACGGCCAGCCGGCGCAGAAACTCGGCAGAGGCAGGCAGAGCACCCAGACGCCTCTCCACCACAGGAGCCAACTCCACCACCATGCGAGGACGCTGGACCCGGGAACGACGCGAACGAGATATCGGCACACCACCACCCAAGCGCAATCCCGCCCCCGGAGCGGCAGTCATACCACCCAATCACCCGAACGTGTCACGTGCGGAGGATCGGCCTAGCTGGCCGCCTGGCCGGTCGCAACGACCGGTTGGACTGCCGAACCGCCCCGGTCCGTCGCGGCCAGCGGGCTGTCCGGGCCGTCGCGGCTAGCGGGTCAGGCCGTGCAGCAGCAGTTCCGCCAGCTGCTCGTAGGCCTCGGCGTCGGCCAGCCCGGTGGAGGCCGCCACCTGCCGCTGCTGGATCCGCACCATCACCGAGGTGATCACCTCGGCCGCGAACGCCACATGCACCTCGCGGAAGTCGCCGCCCGCCACGCCCTCGTCGATCAGCTGCTGCACCCGTCCGGCCGCCGCCCGGGTGTTCCGCTCGTAGACCTCGCTGGCGGGCTCGAAGGCCGCCACGTCGTCGAAGAACCGCCGCGAGACCGGCGCCAGCACCGCCGAGACCGCGCGCAGGTAGGCCGTCAGCCGCTGGGCCGGGCCTGACTCGGCCGCCACGGCGGACTCCACCCTGCTGGTCGCCCGCCGGAAGAAGTGCACCACCGCCGCCCTGACCAGTTGCTCCTTGCTGTCCGCGAGCCCGTAGAGGGTGCGCTTGGAGCAGCGCAGCCTGGCCGCCAGGTCGTCCAGGGTGAGCCCGGCGAAGCCCTCGCTGATCAGCAGCGCGACCAGCTCCTCGAACAGCTCGAAGCGGCGGGCAGCGCCGCGTCCGGTCTGGTTCAGGCTGGCGGGAGCGGAGAGATCAGTCACCCGACCAGTATCCCAGGGCCGCTTGCGCTACTGTGTCCGGTACTGACGTACCCGTTTCAGTACCGTTTGGAGTCGTCATGGCTGCTGTGGACCGGCTGCTGCCTACCCCCGAGGCGGCCGACCTCATCGCCCTCACCAGGGAGATCGCCGACAAGGAGCTCGCCCCCCGGGTCGAGCAGCACGAAGAGACCGAGAGCTACCCGGAGGGCCTGTTCGCCACCCTGGGCCGGGCCGGGCTGCTCGGCCTGGCCTACTCCGAGGAGTTCGGCGGTGGCGGCCAGCCGTACGAGGTCTACCTCCAGGTGCTGGAGGAACTGGCCGCGCGCTGGGCGGCGGTCGCGGTGGCCGTCAGCGTGCACACCCTGGCCTGCCATCCGCTGAGCGTCTACGGCACGCCCGAGCAGCAGCAGCGCTGGCTGCCGGGGATGCTCGCCGGGGAGCAGATCGGCGGCTACAGCCTGTCCGAGCCGCAGGCCGGGTCCGACGCCGCCGCGCTGTCCTGCAAGGCCGAGCGCAGTGGAGACGGCTACCGGATCAGCGGCACCAAGTCCTGGATCACCCACGGCGGCGAGGCCGACTTCTACGCCCTGTTCGCCCGCACCGGCCCGGGCAGCCACGGGATCTCCTGCTTCGTCGCGCCCGGCCAGACCGAGGGCCTGTCCTTCGGCGCGCCGGAGCGGAAGATGGGCCTGCGTGGCATACCGACCACGTCCGCCTTCTGGGACGGCGCGCTGATCGGCGCGGACCGGCTGGTCGGCACGGAGGGCCAGGGCCTGCAGATCGCCTTCAGCGCGCTGGACAGCGGCCGGCTCGGGATCGCCGCCTGCGCCACCGGCCTGGCGCAAGCCGCGCTGGACGCCGCCGTGGACTACGCCAACGAACGCACCACCTTCGGTCGCCGGATCATCGACCACCAGGGCCTGGGCTTCCTGCTCGCCGACATGGCCGCCGCCGTCGACTCGGCCCGGGCCACCTACCTGGACGCCGCCCGCCGCCGCGACGCGGGACGGCCGTTCAGCCGACAGGCCAGCGTCGCCAAGCTGATCGCCTCCGACGCGGCGATGAAGGTCACCACCGACGCCGTGCAGGTGCTCGGCGGCTACGGTTACACCCGCGACTTCCCGGTCGAGCGCTACATGCGCGACGCCAAGATCACCCAGATCTTCGAAGGCACCAACCAGATCCAGCGCCTGGTCATCAGCCGCCAGCTGGCCGGCTGACCCCCTGCCCGCTGACCCACTCTCCTACTGCGCTTACGGAGCAAGACATGGACATCACCGGATCCGCTGCCCTGGTCACCGGTGCCGCCTCCGGCTTGGGCGCGGCCACCGCCGCCGCCCTCGCCGCGCGCGGCGCGACCGTGTACGGGCTGGACCTGGGCAAGGCCGTCGCCGCCGCCGGGGAGCAGCCGCCGGGGGTCGTCCTGCTGGCGGCCGACGTCACCGAGGAGGGCCCGGTCCGTGAGGCGCTGGCCCGGATCGACGACGACGGCGCGGAGTTGCGGCTCGCCGTCAACTGTGCCGGGATCGCCCCCTCGGCCCGGATCCTGGGCCGCTCGGGACCGCACGACCTGGAGCTGTTCCGGACCGTGCTGAACGTCAACCTGATCGGCACCTTCAACGTGATGCGGCTGGCCGCCGAGGCCATCGCCCGGCACGAGCCGGACGCCGGCGGCCAGCGCGGCCTGATCGTCAACACCGCCTCGATCGCGGCCTTCGAGGGTCAGGTCGGCCAGATCGCCTATGCCGCCTCCAAGGCCGGGGTGGCCGGGATGACCATCACCGCCGCCCGTGACCTGGCCAAGCACGGCATCCGGGTGGTCACCATCGCCCCCGGCATCGTGGACACCCCGATGATGGCGGGCTTCAGCGACGAGGTCCGGGCCGGTCTGGGCGCGGGCGTGCCGTTCCCGCAGCGGCTGGCCCTGCCGACCGAGTACGCCCGACTGGTCGCCTCCGTCGTCGAGCAGGACTACCTCAACGGCGAGACCATCCGGCTGGACGGCGCGCTGCGGATGGCCCCGCGCTAGCCACCGCCGGTCCCGGTCCACCCGTCCGGCGGCACCGCGGCCTCGCGCCGCCGTGCCGCCGGTTCGCGTTGCGGGGGCGCGGCGGGGCGCGCAGCCTGGGCGCATGACCCCTGCGAACACCACCGGTCCCGACGGTACGGTCCTGGTCTACGGGCAGCCGGACTCCGGACATCTGTTCAGCCTCTACGCTGACCTGCGCTGTCCCTACTGCAAGCGCCTGGAGAACGGGCTCGGCGCGGTCTTCGAGCAGGCGGCGGACGAGGGTCGGTTCACCGTGCACCTGCACTTCGCCACCTTCATCGACGCCATGGCCGGAGGCAGCGGATCGCTGCACGCGCTGGCCGCGCTCGGCGCCGCCGCCGACGAGGGGGAGGGCGGCCGGACGTTCATGCACTACCTGCGGGTGCTGTACGCCGACCAGCCGGCGGAGGAGGACGACGCCTTCGCCGATCCGCAGACCCTGCTGCGGTTGGCCGGGGAGGTCCCGGGCCTGCGTGGGCCCGAGTTCGACCGCAAAGTCACCGAGGGTGCCTACCTGCCCTGGGCCCGTCAGGTGTCCGCCGCCTTCGACAGCAGCGGGGTGCAGGGCACTCCGACCGCGCTCTACGACGGCAAGCCGATCACGGTGCTCAACCCGATGGGCTATGCGGTGACACCTGAGGCTTTTCTCGCTCAACTCGCCCAGTAGATAGGCTGGCTGACGCCAGGTCAGATTGTTCGGGAGGGCAGCAGTAGTAGTGCGGAGCCGGTGTGCCAGGGGAGCCGCTGCTCCAACGGCACCTCTACTCGGGACGGGTACGAGCCAATGGCCTCGGCGCACTGGCCGAGCCGCATCAGGCCGACCCGGCGGGTCTCGTGGTACGGGCAGTCGGCGAGGTGGGCCGGGTGCTCGTCGAAGGCGTCGGGGTAGCTGTCCGGCGGCATGCCGCCGTCCTCCGGCAGCGGTTCGGGGCCCGCGCCCAGGAAAGCGCCCAGGTCGGCCAGGCTACGGACCTCGGCCAGTGGGACGGCGGCCGAGCACAGCGGGCAGGGGGCGAGCAGGAAGAAGGACTCGTCGTCATAGGAGGGGTCGAGGTAGGTGAAGGTGTAGCCGCGCTGGGGGTCGTCCGGGTCGGTGGCGTGCAGGGTCACCGGCTCCAGCGGCAGCGAGCGCCGGTCCCGGACGCGCTCGGGGCGCACCTGCTTCGGGTCGATGCCGAGCAGGGACGCCAGTCGTCCGGCGACGCGGGCCGCGTCGCCGTCCCGGGACGACGGGTCGTCGCGTTGCTGCTGCACCAGTCGGTACGCGGCTGTGGCGCGGGTGGCGATGCTCATGACTCCGACCATAGATGCCCGCAAAGCAGCCCAACAAGAGCCATGGGCGAAGAGATTTGCTTGAAATAAAGTCATTCTGATCAGAAGTCAGCACCTTAACCAGGATTTCGAGCACAAAGCGGCAGTCCTGTCGAAGGTCACGACTGTTGCCGCTGCTCGCAAGGGGTTGACCGGGGGTCGGCCGTGGTGCCAGATTGGCCGCATCAGGGCAATGGTCTGGCCTTAGTCCATTGAGCCCGTTGACTGTGTCCCCCACACACAAAGCAACGAGGAGCGTGGTTCCCATGTCCGAGGTGTCCGAGGAGCCAGTGAGCGGGGCGAGACCCACGGCCGCTGACCCGGTCCGGTCCGCCGACGAGCAGCGGCTGCACGAGCTGGGCTACACCCAGGAGTTGGCCCGGTCGATGTCCGGCTTCTCCAACTTCGCGGTGTCCTTCTCCATCATCTCCGTCCTCTCCGGCTGCCTGACCCTGTACGGCTTCGGGATGATCACCGGCGGCCCGGCGGAGATCATCTGGGGCTGGCCGGTGGTCGGCCTGATGACCCTGTTCGTCGGGCTGGCCTTGGCCGAGGTCTGCTCCAGCTACCCGACCGCCGGCGGCCTCTACTACTGGGCCGCCCGGCTGGCCCCTCGACAGGGGCCCGCGGCCAGCTGGTTCACCGGCTGGTTCAACTTCATGGGCCAGGTCGCGGTCACCGCCGGCGTGGACTTCGGCGCGGCGTTCTTCACCAACGCCCTGCTGGAGATGCAGTTCGGCTACTCGGCCACCCCGGCCCACACCATCATCGTCTTCGGGGTGATCCTGGTCCTCCACGCCCTGCTGAACACCCTCGGCGTGCGACTGGTCGCGATCTTCAACAACGTCAGCGTCTGGTGGCACCTGCTCGGCGTGGCCGTCATCGTCGGCGTGCTGGTGTTCGTGCCCTCCCACCATGCCTCCGCCTCCTTCGTGTTCACCCACTTCGTCAACAAGACCCACTTCGGCAGCAGCTTCTACGTCGCGATGCTGGGGTTGCTGCTCGCGCAGTACACCTTCACCGGCTACGACGCCTCGGCGCACATGACCGAGGAGACCCAGGACGCGGCCCGCTCCGGACCGCGCGGCATCGTGATGTCGATCGTGGTCTCGCTGGGGGCCGGCTGGGTGCTGCTGCTCGGGCTGACCTTCGCCATCCAGAACTACAACGGGGAACTGAACAGCGCCACCGGAGTGCCGCCCGCGCAGATCTTCATCGACGCCATCGGCAACACCGGCGCCAAGTTCCTGCTGCTGATCGTGATCGGCGCGCAGTTCTTCTGCGGCATGGCCTCGGTCACCGCCAACTCCCGCATGATCTACGCCTTCTCCCGCGACGGCGCGCTGCCCGGATCGCAGCTGTGGCACCGGATCAACGGACGCACCCGCACCCCCACCAACGCCGTCTGGCTGGCCGCCGCCGGCGCCTTCCTGCTCGGCCTGCCGGACCTGTGGAACTCCACCGCCTACGCCGCCGTCACCTCGGTGTCGGTGATCGGCCTGTACATCGCCTACGCCATCCCGGTGCTGCTCCGGCTGCGCCAGGGCGAGGCGTTCGAGCCGGGCCCGTGGAACCTGGGACGGTGGAGCCGACCGATCGGCGTCATCGCCGTCGGCTGGACCGCCGTGATCTCCGTGCTGTTCATGCTGCCCACGATCAGCCCGATCACGGCGACCTCGTTCAACTACACCCCGGTGGCAGTCCTGGCGGTCCTCGGCTTCGCCGGCGTGTGGTGGCTGGTCTCCGCCCGCCGCTGGTTCACCGGGCCCAAGGTCCAGGGCGCCCCCGAGGAACTGGCCGCGATCGAACAAGAACTGGAGCTCGGATGAGCAAGCCCGGACGCCTGACCCTGGAACGACTGGAGGCCCTGATCGCCGACGGCGAGGTGGACACCGTCGTCCTGGCGATGACCGACATGCAGGGGAGGCTGCAGGGCAAGCGGATGGCCGCGGACTTCTTCCTCACCGACGTCGTCCCGCACGCGGCCGAGGCCTGCGGCTACCTGCTCGCCGTCGACACCGAGATGAACACCGTGGACGGCTACGAGCTGTCCTCCTGGGAGACCGGCTACGGCGACCTGGTGCTGCGGCCCGACCTGGCCACCCTGCGGATGGTGCCCTGGCACCCGGGCACCGCCATGGTCCAGTGCGACGTGCTGGACCAGCGCGGCGAGCCCGTTCCGGTCTCGCCCCGGCAGGTGCTGCGCCGGCAGCTGGAGCGGCTCGCCGCGCACGGCCTGCACGCCTACGCCGGAACGGAGTTGGAGTTCATCGTGTTCCGGGACAGCTACGAGCAGGCCTGGGAACGCAACTACCAGAAGCTGACGCCGGTCAACCAGTACAACGTGGACTACTCGATCCTGGGCACCTCCCGGGTCGAGCCGCTGCTGCGGCGGCTGCGCAACGGGATGGCCGGGGCCGGGCTGACCGTGGAGTCGGCCAAGGGCGAGTGCAACCTCGGCCAGCATGAGATCGCCTTCAAGTACGGTCCGGCGCTGACCGCCTGCGACGACCACGCGGTCTACAAGACCGGGGCCAAGGAGATCGCCGCGCAGGAGGGGGTGAGCCTGACCTTCATGGCCAAGTACGACGAGCACGAGGGCAACTCCTGCCACATCCACCTCAGTCTGCGCGACGACGAGGGACACCCGGTGATGGCGGGGGAGGGGCCGCACGGCTTCTCGCCGGTGATGGAGCACTTCCTGGCCGGCCAACTGGCCTGCCTGGCCGACTTCGCGCTGCTGCTCGCCCCCACCGTCAACGCCTACAAGCGTTACGTCCCAGGCAGTTTCGCGCCGACCGCGATCGCCTGGGGCCGGGACAACCGGACCTGCGCGCTGCGGGTCGTCGGCCACGGACCCTCACTGCGATTCGAGAACCGGGTGCCCGGCGGCGACGTCAACCCGTACCTGGCGGTGGCCGCGCTGATCGCCGCCGGACTGCACGGCCTGGAGCAACAGCTGCCGCTGCCACCGGAGTTCACCGGCAACGCGTACGCCTCCGACGCGCCCAGAGTGCCCAGCACGTTGCGCGACGCGGTGGACGCCTTCGCCGGCAGCAGCGTGGCCGAGGAGGCCTTCGGCAAGGGTGTGGTCGACCACTACACCAACGCCGGGCGGATCGAACTGGCGGCCTTCGACGCGGCGGTGACCGACTGGGAGCGCCGACGCAGCTTCGAGCGGCTGTGAGCGCGGCCATGGGCGGGGCTTTGAGCGAGGCCACGGGCGGGCCGCGCCCGCTGATCGGGATCACCAGCTACCTGGAACAGGCCGCCTGGGGGGTCTGGCGGCAGCCGGCCGCGCTGGTCCCGCAGACCTATGTGGACGCGGTCAGCCGGGCCGGCGGCATCCCGGTGCTGCTGCCGCCGCAGGGGCCGGATGCTCAGCCGGGGGCGGATTCGGGGGCGGAGTCGGGCGCGGATTCGGGGGCGGCGGAGCTGGCGGCCCGGCTGGACGGGCTGGTGATCGCCGGCGGCGCCGACGTCGATCCGGCTCGCTACCGGGAGCCCGCCCATCCGCGGACCGGGGCCCCCAGCACCGCCCGCGACAGCTGGGAGCTGGCGCTGCTGCGGGCGGCGCTGGAGCTGGACCTGCCGGTGCTCGGGGTGTGCCGGGGGATGCAACTGCTGAACGTCGCCCTCGGCGGACGGCTGGTGCAGCACCTGCCGGACCAGGTGGGCGACCAGAGCCACCAGCCCGCCCCGGCCGTGTTCGGCACGACCACCGTGCGGACCCGCCCGGGCAGCCTGCTCGGCGGAGTCATCAGCGGCACCGCCGACGTCCGCTGCTACCACCACCAGGCGGTCGCCGAACTGGGCGCGGGACTGCTGCCGTCCGCCTGGAGCGCGGACGAGACCGTGGAGGCGATCGAACTGCCGTCCCGGGGTTTCGTCCTGGGCGTGCAGTGGCATCCCGAGACCGACCCCGACGACGCCCGTCTGTTCGACGCCTTCGTCAGCGCCGGCCGCCAGAGCCCCGCCGGCCGCAAGAACCACGCCAGCCGCAAGAACCACTAAGAGCCGAGAGGGAACGCCCCACCCATGAGCGACACCAGCGGAAGCACGGCCCCGCCCCAGGACGTGATCAACCCGGCCACGGAGAAGGTCATCGGGACGGTGCCGATGGCGGATCTGGCCCAGACCGACGCCGCCATCGCCCGCGCCAAGGCCGCCTACCAGGACTGGCGGCGGGTCGCCCCGGCCGACCGGGCCCGGCTGCTGCGCGCCTTCGCCGCCGCCGTCGACGCCGACCGCGAGCGGCTGGCCCAGCTGGAGGTGGCCAACTCCGGCCACACCGTGGGCAACGCCCGCTGGGAGGCGGGCAACGCCCGGGACGTGATCGAGTACTACGCCGCCGCGCCCGAGCGGAACAGCGGACGGCAGATCCCGGTGGCCGGCGGAATCGACCTGACCTTCAAGGAGCCGCTGGGCGTGGTCGGAGTGATCGTGCCGTGGAACTTCCCGCTGCCGATCGCCGCCTGGGCCCTGGCCCCGGCGCTCGCGGCCGGGAACACGGTGGTGCTCAAGCCGGCCGAGCTGACCCCGCTGACCGCGTTGCGGCTGGCCGAACTGGCGCTGGAGGCGGGAATCCCGCCGGGGGTGTTCCAGGTGCTGCCGGGCCACGGCCCGCTGGTCGGCGCCCGCTTCGCCACCCACCCCGACGTCCGCAAGGTCGTCTTCACCGGCTCCACCGCCGTCGGCAAGCGGCTGTTGGCCGCCTGCGCGGAGCAGGTCAAGCCGATCACCCTGGAGCTGGGCGGCAAGAGCGCCAACATCGTCTTCGCCGACGCGGACCTGGAGCGGGCGGCGGCCAGCGCCCCCGGAGCGGTCTTCGACAACGCCGGACAGGACTGCTGCGCCCGCTCCCGGATCCTGGTCCAGCAGTCGGTCCACGACGAGTTCATGGCGCTGTTCGAGACCGCGGTGGCGGCGGTCCGGGTGGGCGATCCGACCTCGGAGGACACCGACATGGGACCGCTGATCTCGGCCGCGCACCGGGAGCGGGTGGCCGGCTACGTGCCGGACGGCGCCCGGGTGGCTTTCCGTGGCAGCGCGCCGCAGGGCCCGGGCTTCTGGTTCCCGCCCACGGTGCTGCTGCCGGAGTCGCACCGGGATCCGGCCTTCACCGAGGAGATCTTCGGCCCGGTCGCCATCGTGGTGCCGTTCGCCGACGAACAGGACGCCGTCCGGATCGCCAACGACAGCGACTACGGCCTGTCCGGCTCGATCTGGACCCGCGACCTGGGCCGGGCGCTGCGGGTCTCCCGCGCCGTCGAGGCCGGCAACCTGTCGGTCAACTCGCACTCGTCGGTGCGCTACTCGACGCCCTTCGGCGGCTTCAAGCAGTCGGGCCTGGGCCGGGAACTCGGCCCGGACGCACTCGACCCGTTCACCGAGACCAAGAACGTCTTCATCTCCACGGAGGAATAACCACCATGACCACCCTCATGAGCAACCGACTTGACGGACGCGTGGCCGTGATCACCGGCGCGGGCAGCGGCATCGGACTCGCCACCGCCAAGCGGCTGGCGTCCGAGGGCGCCCAGGTGGTCTGCGTCGACCTGGACCAGGCCTCCGGCAAGCGGGCCGCGGACGAGGTGGGCGGCCTGTTCGTGCAGGCCGACGTCACCGACGAGGACGCGGTGCGCGGCATGTACGAGACGGCGGTCGCCGAGTACGGCCGCCTGGACATCGCCTTCAACAACGCCGGGATCTCTCCGCCGGAGGACGACTCGATCCTGACCACCGGCCTGGACGCCTGGCGCCGGGTGCAGGAGGTCAACCTCACCAGCGTCTACCTGTGCTGCAAGTACGCCATCCCGCACATGCAGCGGCAGGGCAAGGGGTCGATCATCAACACCGCCTCCTTCGTGGCGCTGATGGGCGCGGCCACCTCGCAGATCTCCTACAGCGCCTCCAAGGGCGGGGTGCTGTCGATGTCGCGAGAGCTGGGGGTGCAGTTCGGCCGCGAGGGCATCCGGGTGAACGCGCTCTGCCCGGGGCCGGTCAACACGCCGCTCTTGCAGGAGCTGTTCGCCAAGGACCCGGAGCGGGCGGCCCGCCGGCTGGTGCACATCCCGATGGGCCGGTTCGCCGAACCGGACGAGATCGCCGCCGCGGTGGCCTTCCTGGCCAGCGACGACTCCTCGTTCATGACCGCCAACACGTTCCTGGTCGACGGCGGCATCTCGGCGGCCTACGTCACCCCGATGTAGCGAGACCCCTATACATAGCCGGCCCCGATACAGCTGTACCCCGCCCGCAGCGGAGCCCCAATGGAGCCCCAATGGAGCCCCAATGGAGCATTGTCCAGTCCATTGGGGCTACGCTGGGCTCGCGCACGCGGGAAGGGATCATGATGGAGCAGCAGCTCTCGCCGACGCGGGACCTGGTCAGCGAGGCGGTGTTCCGCCCGGTGCGGACCGGCAACGCGTTCGAGGAGACCGTGGAGCGGCTGCTGCACGCCGTCAAGCTCGGGCTGGTGCCGCACGGCGAGAGCCTTCCGCCGGAACGCGAGCTCGCGGTGCGGCTCGGCGTCAGCCGGGTCACCCTGCGCGAGGCGATCCGCGCGCTCCAGCAGGCCGGATACGTGGAGTCCCGCCGCGGCCGCTACGGCGGGACCTTTGTCACGTACCAGCCGGCCGAACCCGGTCCGGGCGACCTCCGCCGGATCGCCGACGACCTGGGCGAGGACATCGACGACGCGTTGCGCTACCGGCAGGTCCTGGAACCCGGGGCCTGCGCGCTGACCGCGGCGCGGGCACTGACCGCCGAACAGCGGCAGTACCTCCAGGCCCGGCTGGACGACGTGGCCCGGGCCGACGGCGGCAGCTACCGGCTGGCTGACTCGCGGTTCCACCTGGCCATCGCCGAGATGGCCGGTTCGCCCTCGCTCTACGTCAGTATCGAGAGCACCCGGCTGCGGCTGAACGACCTGCTGAACGCCATCCCGCTGCTGCAACCCAACATCGAGCACTCCGAGCGGCAGCACCGGGCCATCCTGAACGCCATCCTGACCGGCGACGCCCCGGCCGCCTACCGGGAGATGGAGCAGCACGTCACCGGCACGGCCTCGCTGCTGCGCGGGTTCCTCGGCTGAGGCTGAGGCTGAGGCTGCGGCCTCAGCCGAGGCCGCGGCCCACGTTCAGGCCGGTCAGCGTGCCGGTGCCGGGGACGTCGATCCGCTCCGGCAGCGGGGCCGCCGACCGGAAACTCGGATCGAAGCCGAACAGCCCCGACAGCACCGCCTCGGTCGCGGCCACCCCGGCGATCGAGTCGCGGTTGGAGACGCCGTCCTCGGCGACCCGCACCCTGCCGTCGCCCTCGGTGTCGATGACCTCCATGGCCTGTCCCCACAGCCCGCCGGACGCCGCCGCGTGCAGTCGGCTCAGCAGCTGCCGGGCCAGGTCCGGGCGGCCCAGCCGGGCGAAGGCGTGGGCGGTGACGCCGGGCCAGGCGCAGAAGGCCCCGGCCGACCCGTGGTCCGGACGGTTCGCCAGCGGCGCGGCGGGATCGTCCAGGGCCAGCGCCCGCATCCAGGAGCCGGCCAGCAGTTTCTCCGAGACGAAGCCGACCATGTCGGCCCGCTGCGACTCGCTGAGGTCGGCGTGCAGGTACGAACCGGCCAGGCCGAAGTCCAGGACGTGTCCGATGGACTCGTCCAGCCCGGGGTGCCGGATCTGCCAGCGGCCGTCCGGCAGCAGCATGGTGAGCAGTTCCTTGGCCAGCCCGGCGGCCTCGGCCTCCGCCGTCCGCGCCTCGGCCTCACGGCCGGCCGAGCGCAGCAGCCCGGCCAGTGAGCGCATCATGCCGACGTAGGCGGCGTTGAAGGACGCCACCACGTTGACGTAGTTGGGCACGCACTCCAGCAGCCGCCAGGGGTCCTCGCCGAGGTCCGCCAGGATGCCGCCGGTGGCCTCGGCCCGTCGCGCCCGCCAGCCGTTGGCCAGGTGTTCGAGGTGCGCGAACACCGTGCGGTCCCCGGCCTGTTCGTCCAGGAAAGCGCGGTCCCCGGTGACGCAGACATAGTGCTCGACCAGCCGGAACAGCGAGTAGTGGCTGGCGGAGTACTCGTTGCCGAGCGGGCCGCCGTTCCTGGCGTCAAAGCCGAACGACTCGTCGTACGGCCCGGACAGGGAGCGGTGCAGCCAGGAGCGCAGGCCGACCGGCTCCAGCAGGGCGTAGGCCCGGCTCCACTCGGTGTGGTCCCAGAAGTAGGTGGTGGTCGGGCCCAGCCTCGGGCCGCCGGTCAGGAAGATCGGCCCGGCGTCGCTGATCCGGGTGTTGCGCATGTACAGCGCGAGCAGTGCGCCCATGTAGTAGCTCTTGGCGACGCCTGGATCCTCCGACTGGAACACCGGCAGGTGGCCGCTGAAGTGCGGGTTGCCCGGGGTGAACATGGCCTGCCACAGCTCGCGGTGGCCGCGCTCGTCCTGCGCCAGGGCATTCGGCAGGTCAGCCGCGGCCCGGGCGGCGGCGGTCGCGGTGTCCACGGCGTCGGCGTCGGCGGTCGGGGCGTCGGTGCCGTAGGCGCAGACGATGCCGATCCGGCGGCTCTGGTGCGGCTCCAGGGTCACGGTCCACAGCGCCCTGGCCCCGGAGCCGATGTCCTCCACCAGGTCCGGCGGGGTGTCGAAGGCGTAGTCGGCCCGGGCCGGTGAGCGGCTGTCGGTGATGCCCACGCCGCTGTCGGTGGCCAGCGCCTTCCAGCGCGGCGAGTTGGACCAGTGCCCGGTGGCCGCCGCGGGCACGCCGTCCAGGGACAGGCCGACCCACCGGTCGTCCAGGGTGATGCTGACCCGGTACCAGCGCCCGGTCTCGATCACGGCCTCGGCGTACTCCTGTTCGCCGCAGATGCCGAACCAGAGCCGTCCGGCGGCCAGGCCTATTTGTAGCGAGTCGGGGTGGTTGCCGTGGGTCAGCAGGATTCCGGTCTGGTCCGGGGCGTCGGAACGGAACTCCAGTTCGAATAGCTGGCCGGCGGCCAGCTCGAAGACGCCCAGGGCGACCTCGTCCTCCGGCTCCAGCACAGCCTGCTCCGGCGCGTCCAGTACCGTCCGGCCGTCCGAGCCGGTGCAGCGGATGCCGCGGAGGGCGGCCCGGGCGGCGTGCCGGTGCGGGTAGACCGTGTCCTTGCTGACGTGCCGGGGCAGTTCGAAGGCCAGCGACATGATCTCGGTGTCGGCGTCCCGCTGGATGCCGGGCAGCCGGGGTCGGCCCAGCCGCAGCTGCCGCGGTCCGGGGCCGAGCAGGTACGGCGGTTCGTCGCGCTCGGCCCGGGTGGTCTCCCGGATCCGTTCCAGTGACATGAAGTCGTGGTGGTTGCCCGCGCTCCACGGCACGTCGTAGAGCCAGCCCCAGCCGGTCTCGGTGTGCGCGACCATGGCGAACAGGTCCTGCGAGAGGGTGTGCTCGACCGGTGCGTCGGTGTCGTTGGCTATCTCGATCTGCCACAGCAGCAGGTCCTGCGCCAGCGCCATCCGGGTGTCGGTGCGCACGGTCAGCCCGTCGGCGGTGTGCTCGCGCAGCACGCCGTAGGGCTTCCAGCGGAAGCGTTGGGCCGGCAGCACCGCGCCGTCCAGCCGCAGCACCCCGGTGTGGTAGCCGAAGGTGTACGGCGGAGCGGCCAGCCAGGACATCGAGCTGAGGTCGTAGTTGACGTGGCCCTGGCCGAACTGGTTGCGCAGCGAGGGCAGATGGGCCAGGTCGGCGGCGTCCATCCACTCGCCGGCGACCTCGTCCAGCTCGGGCACGCCCAGGGCGTCGTTGGCGGAGTCGTCCGCGGCGGCGCTCATTTGGTCGATCCGGCGGTAAGGCCCGCGATGAACTGCTTCTGCAGGGTGAGATAGCCGATCACCGGGATCAGCCCGGCAAGGAACATGATTCCGAACAGCTGTCCGTAGTTCATCTGCAACTGTCCGACAGACAAGTAGATTCCCGTGGTAATGGTCTGGCCCTGGAGCGGGCCGAGGATGAAGAGCGGATTGAGGAAGTCGTTCCAGATCCACAGCGACAGGAAGATGGTCACCGTGGCGGTGGCCGGGCGTACCAGCGGCATGATGATGGTCCACCAGATCCGCAGGCTGCCGGCGCCGTCGATGCGGGCGGCCTCGACCACCTCGTCCGGGATGGCGCGCATGAAGCCGACATAGACGAAGACCGCGAAGGAGAAGTACCCACCGCTGATGTTGGCCAGGATCAGCCCGGGATAGGTGTGGTCCAGGCCGAGCAGGGTCAGGATCCGGATCGTCGGCAGCAGCACCACCTGCGGCGGCACCATCAGGCCGGCCGAGAGCACGGCCAGGATCACCGCGCGGGGCTTGGTCCGCTTGCGCGAGATGTAGAAGCTGAACGCCGAGCCGAGCGGGATCAGCAGCAGCACCGAGCAGACCACGGTGATCACCGAGTTGCGCAGGCCCAGTTGCAGCAGCTGGTCGGGCCGGTTGATCGCGGTGCTCAGGTTGCTCAGGGTCGGGTGCAGCGGCGGCGCGGCCGGGCTGCTCTCGATCGCGCCCTCGGACTTGAAGGCGTTCACCACGGTCAGGTAGATCGGGCTGACGAACAGCGCGGTGATCAGCACGGCCAGGGTGAGCCGGATCGGGTGCCGGCGGGCGCCGGTCGCCGCGCGCCGGACCCGGCGTCGGATTCGTCCCGGCGCCTCGGAGGACAGGGACAGTGGACGGACGGCCGGGGGCGCGTCGTGTCGGGCGATCACAGATCGACCTCCCTTCGGCGTAGGAGACCGGTGACGGTCAGGGCGATGACCGCGGACATCAGCAGCAGGGCGATGGCGATCGCCGAGGCGTAGCCGAACTGGTCGTTGGTGAAGGCCACCTTGACGATGTACTGGGCGGTGGACTCGGTGGAGAAGGCCGGGCCGCCGGAGGTGAGCACGGTGATGATGTCGTACAGCTTCAGTACCGTGATCAGCGAGATGGTGACGCTGATGGTGGTGGCCGGGGCGACCATCCGCAGGGTGATCATCCGGAACTGCTGGAAGGTGCCGGCGCCGTCGATGGAGCTGGCGTCGTACAGCTCACCGGGGATGCTCTGCAGTGCGGCCAGGTAGACCACGGTGGTGAAGCCGGACAGCACCCAGGTGACCACGATGCCCACGGAGAGCTGGGCCAGGTGCGGTGTGCCCAGCCACTGGATCGGGGTGTGGATCACCCCGAGGTGGGTCAGCAGGGTGTTGAGGATGCCGTCCTCGGTGAAGATGGTCTTCCAGACGAAGCCGGTGATCACACCGGAGATGACCTGCGGCAGGAAGGCCAGCGTGCGCAGCACCCGGTAGTGCAGCTGGGTGCGGTTGAGCAGGACGGCGAAGAGCACACCGATGACGTTGGCCATGATGGTCACGCCCAGCGCCAGGGCCAGCGTGAAGACGATGGTCGAATGCAGTTCGGTGTCGTGCAGCATGCTGCGGTAGTTGGCGAGTCCGACGAAGTGGCTCTGCGACTCCAGCGGGTTCTCGTCGGTGAAGCTGCTGTTCAGGCTCATGAAGATGGGCGCGACGATGAAGACGATGTACAGGAGCAGTCCCAGACCGGCGATCAGGCCGAGTCCGGTGTCCTGTTTGGCGCTGCGAAACCAGCGCACACATGACTGCACTGTTTCCGTCCCTCCTGGCCGGGGTGGGACCGCGGACGGTCCCGCCCCGACGGCTCTGGTTGCTGCTGGGCGTGGTGGGGTGTCATCGGGTGGATGTCACTGACTGGGTGTCACTGGGTGGCGGTGGCCCAGTCCTGGTCGAGCTTGGCCATCTGGCCCTTGACGTCGGAGGTGTTGAAGAGGGCCTGCGCGGCGGCGTAGAAGTCGTTGGTGAGCGAGCCGGGCATGGCGTCGTCGTTGGTGGCCCAGCCGATGGAGCTGACCTTGTTGTTGGTCTGCGTCACATAGGAGTACGAGTTGGTGAACGCGGGGCTGACGGTGACGTCGTAGCTGGCCAGGGTCTTGCCCTTGATCATCGGGAACGCGCCGTCGCCGGTGATCAGCGTCTTCAGGTTGGTCGGGTTCAGCGACCAGGACTCGGCGAAGGCGGTGGCCGCCTTGAGGTTCTTGGTCTTGGAGCTGATGGCCATCGAGCCGCCGACGGAGAACGGCACCACGACCGAGCCGTCGTCGGTGGGCCACGGGAAGACCCCGATGTTGTTCCACTCGCTCTTCGGGATGGAGCCCAGGTACCAGCTGCCCATCGGGTACATCGCGGCCTTGCCGGCGTTGAAGTTGGTGATCGAGTCGGCGTAGCTGACGTTCAGCGCGCCCTGCTCGAAGTCGCCGTTGGTCACCAGGGTGCGCATCTTGGTGGCCGCGGCCACCACGTCGGCGTCGGTGAACTTGACCGTGCCGGCGTAGCGCTGCTGCAACCACTGCGGGTCCTTGCCCAGCACGTCGGCGCTGATCGCGCCGGTCAGCGGCATCGCGGCGGCGAAGGGGTCGTTGCCGCCGAGCTCTATCGGGGTCTGCCCGGCCGCCTTCAGCTTGGCGCACACGGCCAGGAACTCGGCCCAGGTCTTCGGCGGCTGCACGCCGGCCTTGGCGAACTCCGCCTTGTTGTAGTACACCAGCGGGATGATCTGCGAGTTCGTCGGCGGGATGTAGACCTTGCCCTTGATCGCGTTGCCCTGCGGCAGCAGGAAGTTGGCGTTGATCCAGCTCTGGTCGTAGGGCTGGAGCAGCCCGGCCCCGGTGTACAGCGACGGCGTGATCGACTCAAGCAGGTCCGGGAACTGCCCGGAGGCCTCCAACTGCTTCGCGTAGGTGTCGCGGTCCGTGTTGGGCGTCACCACCTGCTTGACGGTGAGCCCGGGGACCGTCGCCTGGGCGGCGGCGATGGAGGTCTTCCAGAACGTCGGGGTAAGGTCCGGCGAGTCGAAGGTCATGTACGTCAGCGTGGTCTTGCCACCAGCTGAGGCCGAAGTGGTGGACGTGCTCGAACAGGCGGCCAGCAGGACCAGGCTTGCGGCAGCGGCGGTCGCGGCAGCGGTTCGTCTGAGCATGGAAGTCCCTTTCAGGGGTGGGATGTCAGGAGAGGCTTCCGAGACGATCCCAGCGCGGTGGTCGTTTACCTGACCCCGCTGCTGAGATAACGTTGTCTCGCCGAGAACTGTAAGGTCCCTGGACGGGGTGTCAAGTCTTTCCGGCATCACGGACAGGTCTCGAAAGAAAACGGATCGGCCGCCAAACATCGAACGAGGGGATTCAACGTGCCTGGTCAGGGCGCTGACGGTAAGCAAGGGCTGGTACGCCCGCGCAGACCGACGATGATTGATGTCGCCAGGGAGGCAGGCGTCGCCCTGCGGACCGTGTCCCGGGTCGTCAACGGCGACGCGACGGTCGGCGAGCAGCTCGCCCAGCGCATCCGCGAGGCCATAGACCGACTCGACTACCAGCCCGACGAACGCGCCCGGCAGCTGCGCAGCGGCCGTACCGGGACGATCGGCGCGGCCGTGCGCAACATCGCCATCGCCCACCCGGTGCTGCGGGAGGTCGAGGTCGCGGCCCGGGCCGCCCGGCTGAACGTGGTGGCGATGTCCACCGACGACGACGAGGACCGCGAGCGGGAGGCGGTGATGTCCATGTGCCGCCGCCGGATGGACGGGATCATCATCGAGCCGATCGCCGAGGACCACGGCTACCTGCAACCGGAGATCGACTCCGGGCTGGCCGTGGTGGCGTTCGACCGCCCCGCCGCCGGGATCTCGGTCGACACCGTGCTGACCGACAACCGCGGCGGCATCGTCTCGGCCTTCGAGCACCTGGTCCGGCGGGGGCACCGGCGGATCGGCTACATCGGCGACGACGAGCGGATCCACACCGGGCGGGAGCGCGCCGACGCCTTCCGCGACTGCGTGCGCGGCATCGGCGGCCCGCTGGACGGCGCGGTCCACCCCGGGCCGATCGAACCGGCCCGGATCGCCGCCGCGCTGGCCGCCCTGCGCGCGGTCGGCGCCACCGCCGTGGTCACCGGCAACGCGCTGACCACCATCGAGGTGGTCCGCCAGTTCGGTCCGGACTTCGGCAGCACGGCCTTGGTCGGCTTCGACGACTTCGCCCTGTCCGACCTGCTGCGGCCCGGGCTGACCGTGGTCGCCCAGGGCGACCAGAAGATCGGCCGGACCGCCATCGAGCTGTTCCGCAGCCGGCTCGCCGATCGCGGACGACCGGTGCGCACGGTCACCGTGCCGACCACGCTGATCGTGCGCGGCTCCGGGGAGGTCGCCCCCTGACGGGTCGGCGGCGAGCCGGTCGCCGCCCTTTACAAGTCCGTTCGGTCGCGTCTATAAACAACTCCAGACATCCGATGTCAATTGCCGGATTCGTCTGCGGACGTGCAGGACCGTTCACGCCCGCGCTGGTTCAACCACCCACCTAAGCAGCTGCTACTGCCGTGCCATCAGG
>Ga0302314_10007646_pt1 | contig 19404 bp, 23 predicted proteins | sample III_Palsa_N2_3_FD_200533 | JGI IMG/M metagenome (GOLD analysis project Ga0302314, IMG submission 200533) | Peat permafrost microbial communities from Stordalen Mire near Abisko, Sweden - III_Palsa_N2_3 | ecosystem: Environmental > Terrestrial > Soil > Palsa > Peat permafrost | place: Sweden...
CCTCCACCGGCAGGATGCGCGGCAGCGCCTCGATCACCGTCACCTCGGCGCCCAGCGAGCGGTAGAAGCTGGCGAACTCGATGCCGATCGCGCCCGAGCCGATCACCAGCAGCGACTTCGGGCAGGCCGCCGGGATCATCGCCTCGCGATAGGTCCAGACGCGATCGCCGTCGGGCTCGAGGCCGATGTCCGGGAAGGTGCGGGCCCGCGCCCCGGTGGCCAGGATCACCGACTTCGCGGTCAGCGCCCGCTCGCCGCCCGCCTTCAGCGCCACGGTGATCTTCGGCGCCGGATCGCCCTTGCCGAGCGTGGCGGCGCCCTCAACCACGGTGATCTTGTGCTTCTTCATCAGAAAGGCGACGCCGCCGGAGAGCTGTTTAGCGATGGCCCGCGAGCGGGCGATCACCTTGGCGAAGTCGTAGCCGCGGTCGCTGGCCGACAGGCCATAGGCCTCCAGGTGGCCGAGCTGGTCGTAGATCTCGCCGGTCTTCAAGAGCGCCTTGGTCGGGATACAGCCCCAGTTGAGGCAGATGCCGCCTAGGTTCTCGCGCTCGACGATGGCGGTCGAGAGCCCGAGCTGCGCGGCCCGGATCGCGGCGACATAGCCGCCGGGCCCCGCGCCCACCACCACCACGTCGAACGCGTCGGCCATCAGAGCAGGGCCTCGATCGCCCCTTCGAGCGAAGCTGGCGTGGCGGTCGGGGCGAAGCGAGCGGCCACCGCGCCCTTACGGTCGATCAGGAACTTGGTGAAGTTCCACTTGATCCCCTGCGTGCCCAGGATCCCCCGCTTCTCGCCCTTCAGCCAGGCGTAGAGCGGGTGCGTGGCCGGGCCGTTGACGTCGATCTTGCCCATCATCGGGAAGCTGACGTCGTAGGTCAGCGAGCAGAAACTGGCGATCTCGTCCGCGTTCCCGGGCTCCTGCGCGCCGAACTGGTTGCAGGGGAAACCCAGGATGACCAGGCCGCGGTCCTTGTACTTGCGGTAGAGCGACTCCAGACCGGTATACTGCGGCGTGAACCCGCATTTCGAGGCGGTGTTGACGATCAGCATCACCTGGCCGCGATGGCCGACCAGCGGCGCCGGCTGGCCGTCCAGGGTCTGGGCGGTGAAGTCGTATGCGCTCATGAGGCCGCCTTGGCCGCGACCTTCCAGGTCAGGCTGACGACCGAGCCGCCACTCGACTGCGGCTTGACCACCACCACCAGCATCCGGCCGGTCGCCGCGTCGGTCAGGGCCAGCTGCTTGTCGTTGGGCCCCGCGCCGGACGCCGTCGGCGCCGCCGTCTCGCTGAGCCCATCGGAGGCGCCCTGGGTGCGGTAGAATCCGATCACGTCGTCGGGGGCGGCTGTCGTGGTGACGACGTCAACCTCCATGCCGCCCAGGTTCATGCTCATCATCTGGGTCGCGCCGGGATAGAGCTTCACATAGGCCGGCATGTCCTTCGGCGGCGTCTTGTCCATCTTGAAGCAGCCGCCCAGCCCCAGGCCGCTAAGGGCAGCGACGGCGGCGAACGCAACGATCAATCTCTTCATGGCCTTGGCCCTCCCCTTGTCGCCCTACCCTGCCGGTGGACGATCCCCACTTAGACGATCATCGTGATCGGATCTTCCACCAGCGCTTTGAATACATTCAACCAGCGCGCGCCGATCGCCCCGTCGACGACGCGATGGTCGCAGGTCAAGGTGACCGTCATCACGGTGGCGATGGCCAGCTGATCGCCGCGCACGACCGGTCGCTTGTCGCCCACGCCGACCGACAGGATCGCGCCCTGCGGCTCGTTGATGATCGAGGCGAAGCTCCTGATCCCGAACATGCCGAGGTTGGAGATCGAGAAGGTGCCGCCCTGGAACTCCTCCGGCTTCAACTTGCGGGTGCGGGCCCGCTCGGCCAGGTCCTTCATCTCGACCGCAATCTCGGCAAGGCCCTTGGTCTCGGCGCTGCGCACGATCGGAGTGATCAGCCCGCCCTCGATCGCCACCGCGACAGCGATGTCGGCGTGGTGGTGATGGGCGATGCCCTCCGGCGTATAGCTGGCGTTGGCGTCCGGCTGGCGCTTCAAGGCGATGGCGGCGGCTTTGATCAGCATGTCGTTGACGCTGACCCTGGCCTGGCTTCCCAGCATGCCGTTGATCTTGGTGCGCGCCGCCAGCAGCGCGTCGATCTCCAGATCGATCGTCAGCGGGAAGTGCGGCACGTCGCGGAACGACTCGGTCATCCGCCGCGCGATGGTCCGCTTCATCCCGTCGAGCGGAACCAGGTCGTAGGACCCCGGCGCGATGCCCATCTGCTCGAGGCTGAGCACCTGCCGGGGGGCCTCGGCGGCGGCCTTGGACGCCGCTGCCGGCTGAGCGCGAGCCGGCTGCGCCGCCGCCGGCGTCCCTTTGAGGCCCTCGACGTCGCGCCGGATGATGCGGCCGTGGGGGCCCGACCCCTTCACCTGCGCCAGATCGACGCCCGCGTCCTTGGCGATCCGCCGCGCCAGCGGGCTGGCGAAGACGCGCTCTCCGGCCGGCGCCTGCACTTGCGGCGTTGCGCCACCTCCTCCGCTTTGCGGTGGAGGAGCTTCCTTTCGCTGCTCAACCGCTTGCGGGGGAGCTATCGGCTGCGAAGCAGACGACTGAGAGGGCGCGGCGGCCGCTCCGGCTTCCTCCCCTTCCCCCTTCAGCCGCGCGATCGGCGTATTGACCTTCACCTCTTCGGTCCCCTCCGGAACCAGCAGCGCCTCGACTACTCCCTCGTCGACCGCCTCGACATCCATCGTCGCCTTGTCGGTCTCGATCTCGGCGATCACGTCGCCGCTCTTGACGTTGTCGCCCACCTTCACGTGCCACTTGGCGAGCGTGCCCTCCTCCATGGTGGGCGACAGCGCCGGCATCAGGATGTCGGTCATGCCGCCTCCAGGGTGGTCGGCGTCCAGCGCTGGCGGCGGCGGGCGCGGCGCTCGTCGGCGCTCTCGCCGTCATAGTCGACCGGGCGTGCGGCGCGGCTAGCCAACACGGCGATGTCGGCGCCGACCACGTTCAGCACCCCGAAGTGCTCCATCACCGAGGCGACGTAGGCCCCGCAGTCTCGGCAGACCAGGAACTCCGCCGTGCGCGCCCCGAACCGGTAGCGCCGCACCGCGTCCTCCGCGAAGCGCAGCGTCAGCCGCCCGGCCGGGTCGCTGACCGTCTTGGCGCCGTGACGGCGGCAAAAGCCGCACTGATCGGCCCGCACCTCGATATCCGCGGGCGCCAGCGCCGTCTCGAACACCGCCGTGATCGCCCCGCAGTGGCAGCCGCCTTCGAGCCGGGTCACGCCCCCGCCTCCTGGGAGAGATGCGCCAGGTCCGCAGCGTGGGCCTCCCAGTTGCGACCGTCGAACTCGGTCAGTTTCAGCATCGGTCGCGTCGCTTCGTCGAGGCAGCGCGCGTTGACCGACCAGCCGTCCGGATTGGAGCGCGGCCGATAGAAGCTCTTCACGCCGCACACGGAGCAGAAAGTGTGCTTCGCGACCCCGGTATTGAACGTGTACGTCGTGATCTGGTCCGCCCCCTGCAGCAGCCTGAACCGGCTTTCCGGCACGATCACGTGGATGAACCCGACCTTCTCGCACATCGAGCAAGCGCAGGTCTGCGCCTCGACCTCATCGGCCAGCCGCGCCTCGAACCGCACCGCCCCACAGTGGCAGCCGCCGGCGCGCCAGACTTGGGGCCCCTCTCTTGCTGGGCCGCTCATCGATAGCAGACCGCCTTGGCCGCCCTGACGATCTTCTCGACCGAGGGCAGCGACAGCGCTTCCAGGTTGGCGGCATAGGGCATCGGCACGTCTTCCTGATGCACGCGGGCCGGCGGGGCGTCGAGCCAGTCGAACGCCTCCTCGACCACCCGCGCCGCCACCTCCGCCCCGACGCCCATCGGCCCCCAGCCTTCTTCGACCGTGACCAGCCGGTTGGTCTTCTTGACGCTCGCGACGACGGTGGCGTGATCCAGCGGGCGCAAGGTGCGCAGGTCGATCACCTCGGCCTCGATCCCCTCCTTGGCCAGTTCCTCGGCGGCCTGCAGGGCGAAGCCGACCATGCGCGAATGGGTGGAGATGGTGACGTCCGTCCCCGCGCGGCGCACCTTCGCCTTGCCGATCGGCACCAGCCAGTCCTCCACCTCGGGAATGTCGAACTCCAGGCCGTAGAGCATCTCGTGCTCGAGGAAGACGACGGGGTTGGGGTCGCGGATCGCAGCCTTTAGCAGGCCCTTGGCGTCTGCTGCGTCGTAGGGCGCGATCACCTTCAGGCCGGGCACGTGCGCGTACCAGCTGGAATAGTCCTGGCTGTGCTGGGCAGCGACCCGCGCCGCCGCGCCGTTGGGGCCGCGGAACACGATCGGGCAGTGCATCTGGCCGCCGGACATGTAGAGCGTCTTGGCCGCCGAATTGATGATGTGGTCGATCGCCTGCATGGCGAAGTTGAAAGTCATGAACTCGACGATCGGCTTCAGCCCCGCCATCGCCGCGCCGACGCCAAGCCCGGTGAAGCCGTATTCGGTGATCGGGGTGTCGATCACCCGGTGATCGCCGAACTCGTCCAGCAGCCCGCGGCTGACCTTGTAGGCGCCCTGGTACTGCGCCACCTCCTCGCCCATCAGGAACACGTCCGGATCGCGCCGCATCTCCTCGGCCATCGCGTCGCGCAAAGCATCGCGCACGGTGATCCGCACCAGCTTGGCCCCGGCGGGGATTTCGGGATCGATTTGCTCTCCCCCGCCCTTATGAGGGGCGGGGGCAGAGGGTGGGGGGCTCGTCGGGACGGGCTCGGCCTGCGAGCTTACGTCCACCGCCGGAGCTTGCGGCGCACCCCCTCCACCGCTTCGCGGTCCCCCTCCCCCTGCGGGTGAGGAGATCTGCTGCTGCTCCACTGCTTGCGGGGGAGCTGTCGGCTGCGCAGCAGACGACTGAGGGGCCGCGGCCGCCGCACTGGCTTCCTCCCCCTCCCCCTTCAAACGCGCGATCGGGGTGTTGACCTTCACCTCTTCGGCCCCCTCGGGAACCAGCAGCGCCTCGACCACGCCCTCGTCGACCGCCTCGACCTCCATGGTCGCTTTGTCGGTTTCGATCTCGGCGATCACATCGCCGCTCTTGACGGCGTCGCCCACCTTCACGTGCCACTTGGCGAGGGTGCCCTCCTCCATCGTCGGAGACAGCGCCGGCATCAAGATGTCGGTCATACCGCGGCCGACTCCACATAAACGTCGGTGTAGAGCTCGCCCGGGTCCGGCTCCGGCGCGGTGCGGGCGAATTCGGCGGCGTCGGCGACGATGCGGCGGACCTCGGCGTCGAGCGCCTTCATCGAGGCGTCGTCGGCCATCCCGTTCGATCGCAGCAGCTCTTCGACATGATCGATCGGATCGCGGTGCTTGCGCACCTCGTCGATCTCCTCACGCGTGCGGTACTTGCCCGGGTCGCTCATCGAGTGCCCGCGATACCGATAGGTCTTCATTTCCAGGATGAACGGCCCCTTGCCGGAGCGGGCATACTCGGCGGCTTCGGCGGCGGCGTCGCGCACCGCCAACACGTCCATGCCGTCGACCTCCTTGCCGGGAATGTTGAAGCTGGCGCCGCGGCGGTAGAGATGCGTCTCCGACGATGAGCGCTCGATCGCCGTGCCCATGGCGTACTGGTTGTTCTCGATCAGGTAGACGACTGGCAGTTTCCAGACCTCGGCCATGTTGAAGCTCTCGTTGACCTGGCCCTGGTTGGCCGCGCCGTCGCCGAAATAGACGAAGGCGACCGCCTTGTTGCCCCGGTTGCGGTTGGCCAGCGCCAGGCCGGTGCCGATGCTGGCCGGCGCGCCGACGATGCCGTGGCCGCCGAAGAACTGCTTCTCGGCCGAAAACATGTGCATCGAGCCGCCCTTGCCCTTCGAGGCGCCGGCGAAGCGCCCCGTCAGCTCGGCCATCACCGACTTGGGGTCCATGCCGGCGGCCAGCATGTGGCCGTGGTCGCGGTAGCCGGTGATGATCTGGTCCTGCGGCTGCTTGATCGATTGCACGCCGACCGCGACCGCCTCCTCGCCGATGTAGAGGTGGCAGAAGCCACCGATCAGGCCCATGCCGTAGAGCTGCCCCGCCCGCTCCTCGAACCGGCGGATCAGCAGCATCGAGCGGTAAAGCGCGAGGACCTCGTTCTTGTCGATAGCCCCCTTGTCGACGGTTCGGCCGGGGGCTTGCTTAGGCTTCGGCTTGGCCGCCCGGGCCATGGCGTTCTCCCGCGAACTCGGATCGAAACGGCCGCCCGCGCCCGAGGTCAATGGGCGGCGGCGGGCGCCCGGATGACATAGTCTCTCGGATCGGCGAAGCCTAGCACCACGTGGGCCCTTTCCTCGAGCAGGTCGCGCGAGAGGTTGTCGTCGCGCAGCAGCTTCACCCGCAGCAACAGTTCTGCATGCTGCGCCTGCAGCGCCTTCAGCTCGGCCTCGTCCTCGGCCAGCGTCGCCTGCCGCTCCCGAGTGGTCAGGATGCCGCGGTCGCCGGTCATGGCGTTGAACCCGAAATAGAAGATCAGCGCCGCGAGGATCGCCGTCGGGATGTAGGTTGTCAGACGCGCCAGCACGGGCCGCAGTGTCGGGATTCGTGCTTAACGAAGCCTTTGCGCGACCCCCTATCTCGCTGAAAAACCTTGTCATCCCGCAGAGCCGCGCAGCGGACTCATCCGGGATCTGCTTCACCGCCGGCGCAAAGTAGATCCCGGATCGGCGCCGCAGTGCGGCTTGTCCGGGATGACGTGGTGAGTAGTGCGCGAGCGAGGTGTTCCTACCGCCGTTTCAGCGCCGTCGCCCCTGCATAGAACGCCTGGTCGTCGAGTTGTTCCTCGATCCGCAGCAGCTGGTTCCATTTCGTCAGGCGGTCGGAGCGGGACAGGGAGCCGGCTTTCAGCTGGCCGCAGCCGGTGGCGACGGCGAGGTCGGCGATGGTGGTGTCCTCGGTCTCCCCCGAGCGGTGGCTCATCACCGCGGTGTAGGCGGCCTTGTGCGCCATATCGACCGCGTCCAGCGTCTCCGACAGGGTGCCGATCTGGTTGACCTTAATCAGGATCGAATTGGCGAAGCCCTGCTCGATGCCGAGCTTCAGCCGCTCGGGGTTGGTCACGAACACGTCGTCGCCGACCAGCTGGCATTTGGCGCCCAGCTTCTGCGTCAGCAGCTTCCAGCCGGCGAAGTCGTCCTCGGCGCAGCCGTCCTCGATGGTGACGATCGGATAGCGCGCGACCAGGCCCTCCAGGAACTCGACCATGCCGCCGGCGTCCAGGCTCTTGCCCTCGCCGACCATCTCGTAGCGGCCGTTCTTGTAGAACTCGCTGGCAGCCGCGTCGCAGCCGAGGTTGAAGTCCTCGCCGGCACGGTAGCCCGCCGCCATCCCCGCCTTCATGATGAAGCCCAGCGCTTCGTCCGCATTGGCGAAATTGGGGGCGAAACCGCCCTCGTCGCCGACGTTGGTGGCCTGTCCGGCGTCGTGCAGCGCCTTCTTCAGCGCGTGGAAGATCTCCGAGCCCATCCGCAGCGCCTCGGCGAAGCTTGGCGCGCCGGTCGGCAGGATCATGAACTCCTGGAAGTCGAGCGGATTGTCGGCGTGGGCGCCGCCGTTGATGATGTTCATCTGCGGCACCGGCAGGATCCGCGCCGAGACCCCGCCGACATACTTGTAGAGCGGCAGGCCCGACGCCTGGGCTGCGGCCTTGGCGGTCGCCAGCGAGACGCCGAGGATGGCGTTGGCGCCCAGCCGGCCCTTGTTGGCGGTGCCGTCGAGCTCGATCATGATCCGGTCGAGCCGGCGCTGGTCCTCGGCCTCGGCGCCGGACAGCGCGTCGAAAATCTCGCCCATCACCGCATCGACCGCGCCGCGCACCCCCTTGCCGCCATAGCGATCCGGATCGCCATCGCGCCGCTCGACCGCTTCGTGCGCCCCGGTCGAGGCGCCCGACGGCACGGCCGCGCGGCCAAACGAGCCATCCTCGAGCACCACGTCCACCTCGACCGTGGGATTGCCCCGGCTGTCGAGGATCTCACGCGCGATGATGTCGACGATCTCGGTCATGCGGCCTGATTCCGATGTTTGACGGCGGCGCGAGGCTTAGCCGCGCCCAAACTCGCGGGCAACCGGCAACGCTGCCTACGGGCGCCGCATCTCTACTATCCGCTCATCCCGGCGAACGCCGGGACCCAGGCAAGAAGATGTTGGGTGAGCGTTCGCCGGGATGAGCGGGAATTCGGGGAACCTAGTCTTCCTTCGGCGTCAACACCTGGCGGCCGCGGTAGGTGCCGGTCTTCAGGTCGATGTGGTGCGGGCGCTTCAGTTCGCCCGTGTCGGTGTCTTCCACATAGCTGTTCGGCTTCAGCGCATGGTGCGCGCGGCGCATGCCACGGCGCGAGGGGGAGACTTTTCTCTTGGGGACGGCCATGGGACGCTTCGCGGGCTCGGAAAAGGAGCCGGCGTCTATGCCGCAAGCGCGGTCAGATTACAAGCGGGGCGTCCGCAGGGTAGTGTCTCAGTTTGAAATCTAGCCCGGCCTTCCCGCCTGTCCCCTATCCGCTCGTCGCTGTGGAGTGGGAAGACAGCGCGCAACCGCGTGCGGCGTGGGAGTGGCTGGACGAATACGAGCTTGAGACGGCGATCCGCTGCCTCTCGGTTGGTTATCTAATCGCGGAAACCGAACGAGCAATCGCGCTGGCGCCAAACCTGGGCGACCACACGCGGCCTCGCACTCAGGCTAGCGGGATCATGCGCATCCCGCGCTCAGCTATCCGGACACTCGTCCGGCTTAGGGCTTGCCGCCCTTCCTAGGCTCAATGTGACGAAGTACCGACGCGCCCAACTCCTGCGTCTCTTTCTTCGTCATGGAATCACCCTCCGTGGCCTTCCCGGCAAGGTGCTTGATCCGGGGCGACGTGATTGGATGAACCGGAACCGCCGGCTTCGGTGGAGCGGCCTTCGGTGCGTATCGTGCGGCAGCCTTGGCGGCGACAGTTGTCGGGGCGGCTTTGGCTGGCGCTTTAGGCGCCGGCTTAGGCGGTGGCTTTGATGGCGTTCTCGCCATGACGTTCTTCCTTATGGTGCGGCGAATCACGTTCGCCGCAACCGCAGAATATCACGCAAGCTTCTTCTTGTAGGGTCCGCGCTTTGCCGGCTTGGCCGTGCGCGCCGCGATCCGCTCGGCGATATCTTCCATCGTCCAAAGAGTCTGAGAGACGCCAGCGGCCATCGCAGGCGTCACCTTGAGCGTCTTATGGATGCGGACGAAGTTGTAGAACATGAAGTAGAGCGCCAGCGCGTGAACGTGGTTCTCGAACTTCTTTGAGAAGGCGTTGGTGAGGCGCGTGAAGCGGCGGTTTTGCATCCTGATCGATAGGTTCGAGCGCTCGACGTAGCTGGTCGAGACATGCGCCGGATCGGGGTTGCCCTCGACGGTGTGCTTGCGGACACCGGTGCAGATAGGCGGGCTGTAGCGACCCCGCGGCGCAGTCGGATCGGTGCGGTAGGTCTTCTCAATCGTGGCGTAGTCGGCATCGGGGCCGTGGCCGTCCGTGGTGACTTGGACCCGCTCGCTGGCGATGCGGTCGCGAAGATCGTCAGTCAGGATCAGCGCGCTCTGGGCGCCCCGGTCCCCGACGAAGTAGGAGACCATAAGCTTCGTGTCGGCATCGAGAGCCGTCCACGTCCACACGTCGCCGGCGCCGTCCGGGGCAGCGGTCGCGGTCGCGACATTCCGAGCCTTGGCGTAGCAGAAGCTCCAGATTTCATCGATCTGCACGCGCTCGGACTTCACGCCGACGACCAGCTCGTCGTGCAGCGCCAGGCAGGTTTCGCCAGCGTCCACTAGCAGCTTCGTCACGGTGTTGATGGACACGTCCGCGACGCGGCTGATCGACCGCATCGACGAGCCTTCGACCAGCATCGAGAGGATCATAACTCGCTTTGCGAGGGGCAGCTTGTGCATGCCCCCCTTATCTGAACTTATTGCTTGAGTGTCAAGCATTTTGTTCACAAGCTGGAGGGTTGACTCCCACAACCAAGAGTATGAATTGGAATTAACCGTGCCATAACGAAAAGCCCTTGAAGATAGGGGAAATTGATTTATATGTCAATTCACGCGCGACTGAAGGAGCTAGAAGGGACCAATCCACCGATTGTCGAGAGGTTCGTGCCAGCAGGAAGACATCCGCCGAAGCGCCGCGCCTACCTGTTGGGCCAAGCTAAGTCTGAGTTTCAGTCCGCCGAATCAGCAGTTAACCTGTTAGTTGGCAAAGGTCAAATCTACAACTCGCTCGTCCGGTGGACGTCCGGCGGACTTGTACACGGCAACAAACGCAGAGGTCTGTTTTTGGATTCTCTTGACCCGCCCCCATCGGACTTGTGGGAAGTGCGCGTTACAGAGCCAATCGTACAAGCTCGTTTTATAGGTTGCTTCGCTGACAGGGATACTCTTGTTCTCATGCGACTGCACACGCGGGGATTCCTCGGTGACAAGGGTTCCCAGGCGTGGTCATCGGCAATGGCCGCGTGCGTCGCCGATTGGAGCCTCCATTTCCCTCAACACTCCATTCACAGCGCCCCAAGCATTCACGACTACGTCTCGGAGAACTGCGATGACTTTCCAATCTAAGCTCCCCCTCCTTCCGGCGAAGGACTTGGCCGCATACGGGACCGCCAGGGCGCGAGACATCGCATTCGACGCGATTAGGTCTCTTTGGGATCGCCGAAAGGAAGAAGGTATGAAGCAGAAGGAACTCGCCGCCCTGATCGGACGGGATGCCGGTTGGGTCTCTAGGTGCTTTCGGGGACCCGGCAATTGGACGTTCCAGACTTTCGGGGCGCTGGCGATAGGGCTGGGCGGCGAAATCGAAATAATCGTGCGCCCCATAGAAGAGCCATCACCCCCTACAAATTTTGACGCATATGAAGAATTCGCCGAGATTATTGGCACAAGCGTGCAGCACGTAGAACTTGTTATCTCTAATGCCTGAGCAACGTAAGTTCCCCCTTGTGATCCGGAACGCGTTGTGTGCCGAAGACGTGCGCCCCGAGGCGAACGGAAAACACTCCTTGCTCGGGGTATTCGCGGGAGATTTACTGGTCCAGGAGTTGGTGGGTGCCGTCAGGATGGCGTTCTATATCGAAGCGACGACAAAAGTAACTGGTATAATAGAAGCCAATGTGATCGTTTATTTCGACAAGCAGCCCATAATCAAAGGTGAGGCAAAGTTAGACTTCTTAAACGTTGAAGACCCTGCGGTCTTCGCGATCCCCAGCTTTCCGGTGATGCTAACCAAGGAAGGTGAGTTGCGGGTCGATATTGAGTGTAATGGCGCGACCCGGACTGTCCTCAAAAAGATGGTGCGCAAGGCCGACCTTGAAGCCATGGCGCGAGCCCGAGAGAAAAGCCTTAAGGCCTTAACGCCCCCAGCGCCTCGCCGCCGCCGCCCGCGCAATCTCTGATCTCTGTTCAGGTGACAGCTTCGCCGCCCTAGCCGCGCCGCCCTTCTTGCCGCCCGCGCTATGATGCGCCTTGTCGGCTGGCGTGGCGTTGTCCTCGACCTCACCTGTCGCGATCCTGGCGACCATGATGGCCGCGCCGATCACGTCGCCGGGGCGCTTCTCTCCTCTAGGTCCTTTGGGCACTGACTATTCCCCATACTCCGCCGCGCTGGCGCCACTCTTCGTGAAGGTCTGTGGCCTCGCAATCCAGCGTGAAACGCGGGGCATGGAAGGTGCGCTCCGCAGAGGCCCGCGCGGCGATGCGCGCGTCACGCTTCGACTCAGTGTCGTAGAGCGCTTCGTTCAATGGCGGCGACGCGGCGTCTAAGTCGGCGAATTGGCGGATCACGAACTTCATTGGCCAAAGGTAGGCCGGCGCGCCGATCCGCGCCATGCTTGTCAACGGCGGCGGATTTCAAACTGAGACACTACCGTCCGCAGGGACTTCGGCGCGACGCCAGCGTGAGCCATCTGCAGCAGCGTGGCGATCAGCGGCTCGTCCGCCTGCTCGTACCAGACGAAGGTCGATCCCTTGCGGCCCCAGTAGCCGGGGACAGGCTCGACCACGCCGGGATGCGCCTCGGCCAAGTTGAGCTGATCTTCCGGGTCCAGCTTCACCATCATCCGCGGCTGCGCCACGTGGAGCGTGCTGAAGATTTTCCCGCGCACCCGAAACGACGGCATGCCGTGGTGGTCCGCCTCCACCGCTTCGGGCAGCGCCAGCGCCAGGCGGCGGATGTCGTCGCTCGTCGCCATCAAAGCCCGTGCGCCCTGGCCAGCTTCTTCGGCGCGACGTGCAGCCAGGCCAGCCGCAGCACCAGCGCCGTCAGGTCGGGCCCGGCGCGGTCAGGATGGAGGTAGGCCCAGCCGTGGTGGCTGTAGAGCCGCGCCGGTGTCACCGCCTCAGGATGCCCTTCGATCATGTTCAGCTGGTCGTCCCGCTCCAGCTTGACGGTGACCCACGCCTCGCCCGGCTGCAACATGCAGAAGATCCGTTCATGCACCCAGAACGTCGGCTTGCGCCGATGCGGCCGCTCGTAGGTCTCGGGGAGCGCGAGGGCGAGCAGGCGCACCTCGGCCTCCACGTCACACCAGCCGGCTCTGCTCCAGCGCGGCGGCGATGAAGCTGGCGAAGAGCGGGTGGGGGGCGAACGGGCGGCTCTTCAGTTCGGGGTGGTACTGGACGCCGATGAACCAGGGGTGGTCGGTGCGCTCGACGATCTCGGGCAGCACGCCGTCGGGCGAGACGCCGCTCATCTTCAGCCCGGCGGCCTCGAAGGCGTCGCGATAGCCGATATTGACCTCGTAGCGGTGCCGGTGACGCTCGCTGATCGCTGTCGAGCCATAGATTTCCGCCACCCGAGAGCCCGGAGTCAGCACCGCGTCGTAGGCCCCCAGCCGCATGGTGCCGCCCTTGTCGTCCTCGCCGGAGCGGGTTTCGCGCTCGTTGCCGCGCACCCATTCGGTCATCAGGCCGACGACCGGGGCCTTGGTCGGGCCAAACTCGGTCGATGACGCGCAGGGCACGCCGGCGACGTTGCGCAGCGCTTCGATCACCGCCATCTGCATGCCGAAGCACACCCCAAAATAGGGTACGCCGCGCTCGCGGGCGAACTTGGCCGCGCGGATCTTGCCCTCTGAGCCGCGCTCGCCGAAGCCGCCCGGCACCAATATGCCGTGCACGCCCTCAAGCCGGGTCGCCGCGGCGCTGTCGTCGCCCTCGAAGGTCTCGCTTTCCACCCAGTCCAGGTGCACCTTGACCCGGTTGGCCAGGCCGCCATGGCTGAGCGCCTCAATCAACGATTTGTAGGCGTCCTTTAGCACCGTGTACTTGCCGACCACGGCGATGGTGACCTCGCCGTCGGGGTGTGTCAGGCGGTCGGAGATCTGCTCCCAACGCGACAGGTCCGGCGGCGGCGCGTCGTGGATGCCGAACACGTCCAGCACCTCCGCATCCAGCCCCTGGGCGTGGTAGTCGAGCGGCACAGCGTAGATGTTGGGCGCGTCCATCGCCTGGATCACCGCCGAAGGGCGCACGTTGCAGAACAGGCCGATCTTGCGCTTTTCCTCCGCCGGGATCGGCTGTTCGCAGCGGCACAGCAGAATGTCCGGCTGGATGCCAATCGAGCGCAGCTCCTTGACCGAGTGCTGGGTCGGCTTGGTCTTCATCTCGCCGGCGGTCTTGATGAACGGCAGCAGGGTCAGGTGCACGAAGCAGGCGTGGCCGCGCGGTAGCTCCTGGCCGAGTTGGCGGATCGCCTCGAAAAACGGCAGGCCCTCGATGTCGCCGACCGTGCCGCCGATCTCGACCAGCACGAAATCGACGTCGGGGCCCGGATCGGCCAGCACGAAGCGTTTGATCTCGTCGGTGACGTGCGGGATCACCTGCACGGTGGCGCCGAGGTAGTCCCCGCGCCGCTCCTTCTCCAGGATGGTCTTGTAGATCTGGCCGGTGGTGATGTTGTCGCCCTTGGTGGCCGAGACGCCGGTGAAGCGCTCGTAGTGGCCAAGGTCGAGGTCGGTCTCGGCGCCGTCGTCGGTGACGAACACCTCGCCGTGCTGATAGGGGCTCATCGTCCCCGGATCGACGTTGAGATAGGGGTCCAGCTTGCGCAGCCGAACCTTGTAGCCGCGCGCCTGCAAGAGGGCGCCCAGCGCCGCCGACGCCAAGCCTTTGCCCAATGAGGAGACCACGCCGCCGGTGATAAAAATGAACCGGGCCATGGACGTCCAGCTTAGCGCCGATTCGGCGGGTGGATAGAGGCGCGAATCAGGTCGCGTCGAAATGACTAGGGCGCGCCGGGGGCCGGGGCGTCAGAGGCAGGCTTCGCCGGGGCGATGGACGCTGGCCTCGGCGCTTCAAGCACCGGCGGCGCTGGCGCCGCTTCGGCGGGCGCGGTCTCTGTCCTCGCCGCGGCCCCATGGGCCGGCCTTGGCTTGGCGACAGGCTCCGACGCTAGGCTCGGAACCGTCGTCAGCGGTTGCGGCGCGGGGGCCGTCAACGGCTGCGGCGCCGGCGCCCCCACCAGCGATCCGGGCGTAGGTCCGGACGGCTCGGGCACGCTCCCCGCAGGCGGCGGTGGCGTCAACGGCTGATTCAGCTCGCTGGTGTTGGCGTGCTGCAGCTTCAGCTTCTCGACGATCGAGGATGTCGCCCGGTCGTGCGCGCCCAGCAGGGTCAGCCCGAAGCTCAGCACCAGGAACAGGCCGAACAGCACCCAGGTGATCCGCGTTAGCAGGTCCCCGGCGCCGCGCGCGGTGACCAGGCCCGTAGGTCCGCCGCCCATGCCGAATGCGCCGCCTTCGGAGCGTTGCATCAGCACCACACCGATCAACGCGATGCAGATAATTATATCGATGGTGATCAATAGACCGGAAAGCATCAAGTGTATCTAATCTGCCAGTATGCGACGTTTGGGGCGGGCCGGGCCTCTAGCATCCGGCGCCCGTCCGCGCCATAGCTAGGAAGCCAGCTCCTCCGGTCCAAGTCCTGTGATTCTCGAAACCGAACGCCTGGTCTTGCGCCCGATCGCGACGGCCGATTGGCGCGTGCTCTATCCGATCATGAGCGACCCTGTCGTCATGGCCCATTGGGACTCGACCGAGATCGAGGACCCCGACGTGGTCGAGCAGATGATCGCCGCCCAGGTCGAGGACATGGCCGCCGGCCGCGCCTGTTACTGGGCGGTCGAGCTGGCGAGCGAGCACGACTTCGTCGGCGCATGCGATCTTTCCGAGATCGATTGGCGCCATCGGCGCGGCGAAGTGGGCTTCCTGCTGGCCAACGGCGCCTGGGGCCAGGGCTATGGCCTGGAGGCGATGCGCGCCGTGGTCGACCACGCCGCGGCGCTCGGCCTGAAGCGGCTATGGGCTCGGGCCCACGCCGGCAATCAGCGCTCCGAGAAGCTGCTGGAGCGGCTCGGCTTCGAGGAAGAAGGCTATCTGCGCGGCCACATCCAGCGCGGCGGCGAGCGCCGCGACTGCAAGATCTTCGGCCTGCTGCTCTAGGGACCGATCGGCAACCGCAGCAGCGTGATCGAGGTCACCTGCCGCGCCGACCTGGCCGGGCGGCCGTCGCCCAGCACCACCAGCCGGAACGGCCCTTCTGGCGCCGCCATCGGGCCCCCCCCGCAATGGTCGGCGAGGAACACCTTGTCGCCGCGCATCACCGGGTCGGTCTCTGCCAGCGCCATAGCGACGTGGTAGCCGTCGGCGGCGCCGATGAGGACCACGTCAGCTAGCTCCGCCCCGCGCAACGCCTTGCCCTGCGGCGCACCGGCCTTGGCCAAGATCAGGCTCAGCGGCACGCCGTCGCAGGCTTCGCTCTTGCCTTCCAGCTGCAGCGTCACCGGCTGATGTGGCAGGGCGGCGATGTCGGCGGCGCTAAGCTGCACCTTCTCGCCGGCGAGGCCGCTCGGCGCGATCGACTGCGCGGCGGCGCCGCTCGCCAGGAGCAAGCCCGCCGCCGCTGCGATGAACGCGAGCCAAGCCTTGCCGGTCATCTGAGCCCCTCGTGACGTTTCTTGGCGCTGTATAGTAGGACTTCATGTCGTGGGCGACTGGCCCGAGCTTCGGATGTCGCCCATGTTCAACTCTCTTCACCGCCGCGCTTTCGCCCTCGGCGCCGCCATCGCGCTGATCGCCTCCGCGGCGCTGGCCCAGTCCGCGCCGATCACCGTCTTCGCCGCCGCCTCGCTGAAGAACGCGCTCGACGACGTCGACGCCGCCTACACCGCCCGGAGCCATGCGCCGGTGCGCGCCGCCTACGCCGCCTCCTCGGCCCTGGCGCGGCAGATCGAACAGGGCGCGCCGGCCGACGCCTTCATCTCCGCCGACAGCGACTGGATGGACTACCTGGCGCAGCGCAAGCTGATCGTCGCCGCCAGCCGGCGCGACGTGCTGACCAACCACCTGGCGCTGATCGCCCCCGCCGCTTCGAGCGTCCGGCTGACGATCCGCAAAGGCTTCCCGCTCGGCAAGGCCCTCGGCGATGGCCGCCTCGCGATCGCCGGCCCGGAAGTGCCGGCCGGGAAGTATGGCCGCGCCTCGCTGACGTCGCTGGGCGTCATGGACAGCGTGAAGGATCATCTGGCGACGGCCGAGAACGTGCGCGGCGCGCTGGCCTTCGTGGCCCAAAGCGAGGCGCCGCTCGGGATCGTCTATGACACCGACGCCAAGAGCGAGCCGAAGGTGAAGATCGTCGGCCTGTTCCCGGACGACAGCCACCCGCGCATCGTCTACCCGGCGGCGCTGGTTGCGGCCTCCGCCAGCGCCGGCGCCGCAGCCTACCTAGGCTTCCTGCAGGGCCCGCAGGCGTCGGCGATCTTCCAGCGCTACGGCTTCATCGTCCTGCCGCGGCCCAGGTAGCCTCACGGCGCGCCACATAAACCTGGCGGCGACCTTGGCGCAGCCGGCGCTCGATCCGGAAGCCGTGCCGGCAGAGCAGGCTGTTGGTGCGGTCGCGGTCGGCGCGGCGCCGATGGTCGGTGCGCACGATCACCACCCCTCCCGGCCGAACGTGCGGTAGGTCGCTCGCCAGCCGCTGGAACGCCGCCGCGCCCGTCGTGTCGAGCGACACCAGCAGGTCCGCCGGCTCCGAGGGGGCCGGCCCGCCGCTCAGGATCGCCACTTCGTCAAAGCCATGACGGCAGAGCCACAGTAAGGGCGACAGCGCGCCTTTGCCGACCAGATGGATCGCGCTGGTCCTGCGAATCCCGAGGCTGGCCAGGAACGCGCAAACGCCCTCGACGGCCGAATGAGGCCCGTCCGGAGGTTCCGTTGTCATATCTATGATACGCCCGACTGCGCCGCATTCTTTCTGGGCGGCGCTTCTGCAGGATTCGTACCCCGGGGGGCCGTCAGAATTCGAGATGAGGCTGAGCCTTGCCGCCTAAGCGCGGCGTAAGGGCCTCAAGCGGCCCGGACGATCGGCAGGAACTGCGCCGCGGTCAGCGACGCACCGCCCACCAGCGCCCCGCCGACGTCGCTGAGTCGCAGGATCTCCGCTGCGTTCTCGGGCTTCACCGAGCCGCCGTACAGGATCGGCGCCGGCGCCGCGCCCCAGCGTTCCTCCAGCGCCCGATGTATTGCGCCGTGCACGTCTTCGATCTCGCCGTTGGTCGGGGTGAGGCCGCTGCCAATCGCCCAGACCGGTTCGTAGGCCACGGCGAACGGCTGACCCGCGAGCGCCTCGGGCAACGAGCCGCCCAACTGGCGCAGCACCGCCTCGAGCCTACGCCCGGCCTGGCGCTCGTCCGCGGTCTCGCCGACGCAGACGATCGGTTCCAGCCCGGCGCGCAGGGCGGCTTCGACCTTGGCGGCGACCTCGGCGTTGCTCTCGCCGTAGTAAGCGCGGCGTTCGGAGTGGCCGAGGATCACCAGGGTCGCGCCGGCGTCGGCGAGCATCTCGGCCGAGACAGAGCCGGTGAAGGCGCCCTGTGGTTCGGCGCGGCAATCCTGACCGCCGACTTCGACGCCCGAGCCGGCCAGGGCATGCGCCAGACGGCTGATCAGGGTGGTCGGCGGACAGAGCGCCACCCGGGCGGCCGGCGCCTGTGCGTCCACCGCCGCGGCGATGGTCCTGGCCTCGGCCAGCGAGCCCTCCAGCCCGTACATCTTCCAGTTCCCGGCGATCAAACGGCGCGGTGTCGTCACTCGTCACGTCCTGTCACGCCGCTCGAACAGCGCGGCTCCGGCGCGGCATAGCCGGGCCACCGCGGTTCCACAACGCGCCTTGCCGGGCGCCCTGTTGGCCAGCCCAGGACATGACGCACGCTGGACGGGCGCCGGGCGGGGCCTCTATAGGGCGGCGATGCTTCGCTTTTTCCGCGGCTTCGCCAAATCGTGGTTCGGGCCCGCCATCATGGGACTGCTGGTCGTCGCGTTCGGCTTCCTCGGCAGCGGCGGCATCAAGTCGATGTTCGCCGGTTCGATCTCCGACGCGGTCGTCCAGGCCGGCGCGCACATCGTCACGCCCGGCCAGTTCCAGAAGCTGTTCCAGCGCCAGGAGCAGGCCTACCAGCAGCGCACCGGCCAGGCTTTCCCGCTGGAGGAGGCGCTGAAGGGCGGCGTCGACAAGGAGATGCTGCAGGGCCTGTCCGCCCAGACCGCCTATTTCGAAATGTTGTCGGGCTCGGGCATCCGGCCCACCGACGACGTGGTCGCGCTCGAACTGCGGCGCCAGGCCGAATCGGGCCAGGCGCCCGGCATCGCGCAGATCTTCGACTCGGTGACCGGCAAATTCCGGCCCGAGGGGCTGGCCGCGCTGTTGAAGAACAACGGCATCAGCATGCCCGAGTTTCAGCGCGAGCTGGCCGACAGCATCGCCGACACCGACTTCAACGCCGCGATCCGCGAGGGCTACGAGACGCCCCGGATCTACGCGGCGATCCAGGCCGCCCTGGTGCTGGAGAGCCGCGACGTCACCTATTTCGTGATCCCAGCGGCCAGCGTGCCGCTCCCGCCCAAGCCGACCGACGCCCAGCTGGTCGCCCTGATGCAACAGCACCGCGACCAGCTGATGCTGCCCGAGCGGCGCCGGCTGAGCATCGTGCGCTTCAGCGCCAAGACGATCGCGCCCACCCTGACGGTCGATCCCGCGGCGATCCAGCAGCAGTTCGAGGCCAAAAAGGCGACCTACGGCAAGCCGGAGCTGCGCTCCTTCGTCGAGATTCCGCTGAACGATCCGAAGCAGGCGCCGGCGGTGATCGCCGCGCTCGGCAAGGGCGCGGATCCGACGGCTGTCGCCAAGTCGGTCGGCGTCGATCCGGTGGCCTATGACGACACGGCGCAGTCGGCCGTCGCCGACCGCAAGGCGGCCGACGCCGCGTTTGCTATGCAGGCCGGCGCCGTCAGCGGCCCGGTGCAGGGCGACTTCAAGACCGTCGTGCTGAAGCTGACCA
>Ga0302314_10007648_pt1 | contig 19402 bp, 20 predicted proteins | sample III_Palsa_N2_3_FD_200533 | JGI IMG/M metagenome (GOLD analysis project Ga0302314, IMG submission 200533) | Peat permafrost microbial communities from Stordalen Mire near Abisko, Sweden - III_Palsa_N2_3 | ecosystem: Environmental > Terrestrial > Soil > Palsa > Peat permafrost | place: Sweden...
GCCTGGAACGCCCTTCTAGCCGAACCTGGACGCGTCGCCAGCCTCGGTCACTACGGCTACTGATGGCCGGTCAATCGTTCAAGGAACCGGTATTAGACGACGAGCCCGGCATTCCAGCCATGAACGATTATGCATGCGAGACGACACGGGCGTGGGGCGAAGAGGTCTCCGGCGCCACAGGCGTGGTAATCGTCACGCCGCAGTATAATTGGGGCTACCCTGCGGTTCTGAAGAACGCCATCGATCACCTGTATCGTGAATGGCAGGGCAAGCCGGTCCTTGTCATCACCTATGGCGGGCATGGTGGTGGTCAATGCGGTGCCCAGCTGCGGGTGGTGATGAAAGCGATCGGCGCGCGGTTGATAGACGCCATGCCCGGCCTGTTGCTGGCCCGGGAACGGGTCGTGACGAACGACGGACAGGTCGACCCCGCGCAGGACTTCGCCGGCCACGTCGAAGATGTGAAATCCGCATTGGTGGAATTAGCGGCGCTGTCGCCCGGTTAGGGGCCGCGCGCCGAACTGGACGACGGTCCAGGGTAAGGGTGTTGAGCTTCCCGCTCCAGATAACTTTCAGATTGCGGGTGCGATCAGGCTTCGCCCCATAAACGGCGAACTTTATCAACCGCGGGCCGCGCCAGCATCCGCTCATAGTGGTTCTGAACGTTGACCGGCATGATGATGCCCTGTTCTGGCGCCCATCGCTCTGCATAGAATAGCGCGGCGTCGGCGATGCCGAAATGCTCACCTGCCGCAAACGAATGACGGCCGAGTTGCGGATCGAGGATGGCGAACCCTTGCTCGACCATCTGCCGACCCAGAGCCTTCACCGATCCTGCGCCCAGCCCGGTCGTCTGGTGGACAATGTCCTGCGGCTCGAACCGCTCGGGCATGAACAACCGGGCAAAGCCCTGGCCGTGGACCGTTCCTTCGACGAAGGCGATCGTCTCCACCACTCGCGCTTCGCCTTCGGCATCGTCGGGCAGGAGCCGCTTTTCTGGATGCATACGCGCAAGCCAAGTCGCGATCGCGCCGAATTCGGTGAGCACGCTGCCGTCGTCGCGGACGAGCGTCGGCACCTTGCCCTTGGGATTGACGCCCGAAAACGGCGGGCGCTGCGTGGCGCCGCCCGCGACGTCGAGCTTCTCCGTCTCGTACGGCGCGCCGATCTCCTCGAGCAGGATATGGATGCCGATCGCGCAGGTGTGGGGACCCCAATAGAGCTTCATCGCCGGTGTCCTTGCTATACCAACAGCTCGGTGCGGTATTTGGGCGATAGTTGCTTCGCGAGCGCGCCCTTGGCCGCCTGTTCGTCCTTGCTGAGCTTGGGCGGCGGCGCATCGCGGCTGTCCATCGGTACGCCGATCGCCATGAAGAACTCCTCCTGTCCCGCCGGCGTGCACATGCACAGCATATGGACCGTCTTGCCCGACGCGTTCTGGAACCTATGCGGCGCGTTTGCCGGGACGTTGACCGTCATCGGTGCCTTCACCGTCTGCTTCTGCCCGCGGAAGGTGAATTCGAGTTCGCCTTCGAGCAGCGAGAACATCTCCTCAAAGTCGTGGCGATGCGGCGGCGGGCCGCTGCCGTCGGGGACGAGCATGTCGATCAGGCAATAGCGCCCGTCGGTCTGTGCGCCCGATACGAGGATCGTATAAGTGTCGCCGACGACCGAGACGTGCCGGGCGCCTGCGGCATCGGGATCGACGATGGTGAGCGCGCGCGTGAGATCATCTGCCGGGATCGGGCTTTCGGCGGCGGTGGCGGTCAGGCTGTGATCGGGCATGGTCTTCTCCTTCGACGACAGGGGATCAGGACAGTTTTGCAGCCATCGCGCGAACGTGGCGGATGACGGCGTCCGGGGCTTCTTCGGGCACGAAATGCCCGGAATCGCTCAGCGTTTCGGCGGTGACGTCGCTGGCGACCATCCGCACCATCTTGCCGACTTTGTCGCCCAGCCCCTTCACGCCGCCGATCGCGACGACGGGCACCCCGACCTTGGCCTTCATCAGCGGTTCGGTCTGCGCGATGCTGGTAAACGCCGCGCGGTAGATGCCAAGCGCGCCGAGCACGCCCTCGCGCCCCGCGAAGGTGCGCAGATATTCGCCGACCGTCGCCTCGTCGAACACCTCGGGGTGCACCGTCGCGCCTTCGTAGAACCAGGTGAGGAAGGCGCGTTCGTTGCCGACGATCAGCCGTTCGGGGACGCCGGACGCCAGCGGCAGGATCCACCACCACATCGATCCGTTGGCCATGGCTTCGGGCGTGTAGGCGATCACCTGGCGCAGCACGTCGCCGAGCATCACCGGCGCCTCGACGTAGAGCAGTCCCGCGATTTCCTGTGGATGATCCGACGACCAGAGCAGCGCCGGGAGCGCCCCCATGTCGTGCGCGCACAGGATGATCGGCCGCCCACCCCCGAAGCCGATCTCGGCGATCAGCGCCCGCATCTCCTCGGACAGTGCTCGTGCGTCATAGCCGTCGTTGCCAGCCGGTTTGTCGCTGTCGCCATAGCCGCGCATGTCGGGGACGAGCACCGCCATCCCCGCCTCCGCGAGCGCGGGCGCGACTTTGTGCCACTCATAGGCGGTCGACAGGAAGCCGTGCCACAGGATCACCGGCTGGCCGGCGGGATCGCCGCCGATCCAGTAGTGGAGGCGCACGCCGCCGACGGTGACGGTCTCGCTGCGCAAGCCGGCGATGGGGAGGCCGCCGGTCATGGTTGCAGCACCTCGACGGGGAGGATCATCGCTGCGCTGTTCGGTTTGAAATGGACCGGGGGCATCACGGCTTCCCTTCCGCAGTTCAGGCCGTCTTGGCTTCGCTGAGCGCCGGATAATCGGTGTAGCCGGCCGGTCCCTCGCCATAGAAGGTCTTGGGATCGGGTTTGTTGAACGGCGCATCGGTGCGCAGGCGCTCGACCAGATCGGGGTTGGCGATATAGGGCACACCGAACGCCACGACGTCGGCATGGTCCGCGGCGATCGCCGCATTCGCCTTGGCCTTGTCGAAGCCCGTGTTCGCGATGATCGGCAGCGTGGTCATCGGCCGGAAGGTCTCGGCGACGTGCGCGATCTCGACGCCGCCCTCCAATTCCTTGGCATTGGGCTCGAGCAGGCAGAGATAGGCGATGCCGAGCGCATCCAGCGCGCGCACGACATGGCTGTAGGTTTCCAGCACGCCGTGCGTCGCCATCCCGTAGAGCGTGCTCGACGGCGACAGGCGCACGCCGACGCGGTCCGCCGACCATGCGCCGATCATCGCCTGTGTCGTCTCGATCATCAGCCGTGCGCGGTTTTCGGCCGAGCCGCCATAGCCATCGGTGCGCGCGTTGCTGATTTCCTCGAGGAATTGGTTGTGCAGATAGCCGTTGGCGCCGTGCAGCTCGACGCCGTCGAATCCGGCCGCGCGCGCGTTGCGCGTCGCCTGTGCGAAGGTCTCGACGATCGGCGCGATCTCTTCGATCGCGAGCTCGCGCGGCACCGGGAAATCGACGCGTCCGCTCGGCAGGAAGAAATCGCCCGTCGCGGGGATGGGCGATGGGCCCACCGGCAGTTCGCCGCCGCGCATGTCGGGATGCGCGACGCGGCCGCAATGCCAGATCTGCGCGACGATACGGCCGCCCGCGGCGTGGACCGCATCGGTCACGCGCTTCCAGCCCTCGATCTGGTCGTCGCGGTGGAGGCCGGGGCAGCGGATGACGCCGTGGCCCTGATCGGAGACCTGCGTGCATTCGGTGACGATCAGCCCGGCGCTCGCGCGCTGGACGTAATAGTCGCGGATGAGGTCGGTCGGCACGCCCTCCTCGGTCGCGCGGGTGCGCGTCATCGCCGACATCGCGATGCGGCTGGGCAGCGACAGCGCGCCGAGCTCGAAGGGGCTGAACAGATCGGTCATGCGGGAATATCCTTTCTGGAATGGAAAACGGGAGAAGAAAGAGCCTCGGGGATACGGCAGCATTTGCCCGTTCGGAGGGTGGTCACGGGGATCATGGCGTCGGTTCCGCGGTCCGCGCCGCCGCCTCGATCAGCGCTGCGACCTCGCCCGGATGCGAGCGGTAGACCGAGTGGCTGGCGCCGGGCACTCTCCAGGCATGCGCGCGCGGCGCGCGCGGCGTGGATGGGGAGGTCGCTGAGCCCGGGATGGATCGACGACAAGAAGACGAAGCGCTTCACCCCTGCCGCGCCGACGACCAGGACGGCTCCGCTCATTGTCCCGCTCCGCGCACGCACAGGATCGGCAGGCTGTGATTTCCCATTGTCGCACTCCTTCGAATGCCGGAAAACGCTTTGGACGAGAGCGGGAACCTCCCACTCGGGGGACAGAGCGTTCCCCCACGGGAACAATCGAGCTCGGATGCTGCTGGACAGGTCGGCGTCGCTGGTAGACGTTGGTGGGCATGGTCGATCTCAACGATCTGCGTGTTTTCGAGCGCGTCGCGGCGCTGCAAAGCTTTTCGGCGGCCTCGCGTGCGCTTGCCATTCCCAAGTCGAGCGTCAGCCGCAGCGTCCAGCGGCTCGAGGCGGAACTCTCCACACGGCTTTTGCAAAGGACGACGCGCGAGGTCGTGCTGACCGAATCCGGGCTGGCGCTGCACGAGAAGTGCGCGGTGCTTCTCGGGCAATTGGACCAGGCGATCGACTATGTCGGGGGCCTCGGGGAGGGGCCCCGGGGGTGTCTTCGCATCAGCGCGGGGATCGGCTTCGGCATGAAGGTGTTGGGAGACCTGCTTCCCGGCTTCGTGCGGCTCTATCCCAATGTCGATATCGAGCGCGATCTGAACAGCCGCCCCATCGACCTCGTCGGCGACCGCATCGATGTCGCGATCCGGATGGGACCGATGCCCGATTCAGCACTCGTCGCCAAGAAATTGGGCGTTCTCAACCGTTATGTCTGCGCGTCGCCCGAATATCTCGCGGAACGCGGCACGCCGCACAGCTTCGAAGACTTGCGGGCCCATGATCTGATCGAGCTTCCCGCCGCCGATATGCGCAGATCGGATTGGCGGTTCGTAAGGGGGGATGAAATCGTCGAGCACAGGCAGCCGGCACGGATCAGCGTCAACGATGGCTTCACGGTTCACAAGCTCATCCTGAACGGGGCGGGGATCGGCTTGAGTTCCGGTTTCCTCTGCGTACCGGAGTTCGCGACAGGGCGGCTGACCCGCCTGTTCAGCGACTGGACCTTGCCACAGGTTGACGTGCACGCGGTGTTCCCCAGCCAGCGCGAGCTGGCGCCCGCGGTGCGCGCGTTCGTCGATTACATGAGCGAGAATTCGCGGGAAGGCTATCATTGGCAGGACGATGCTTTCGCCGCGTCGACGAGCACCGCTCCGTCCGACGCGTGACCGATAGACGACGCAGCCATAGCATCCCAGGGAGCGTCAAATCGCGGCTACCCGCCAAGCCTTCGCCGGTGACGGGCAATATGATGAGCGCATTCGCTAGCCAAAGCGCGACGGCATATTGCATGCCTTTCGACCAGGCTCGGCCGGGCAGCAACGGCTCCAGCACGATGCCGTAAAATACTGCCATCGCCAGGCCGACGACGATATGGAAGCCGGTCTGGAAGGCAACCCCTCCCGGCGGGGCAATTCCCGTGATCATCGACAACAAGCGCAATAGGCCGCCATGAGCAGTCGCCAGCGGGATAAGGTTGGCAGCGGCAAGCGCCCCGACATTCAGCAGGATCGCGATGGCGCCAGCTGCGAGAGCAAGCACAATCCTCTCCATCCATGAACGGAGCATCGAGCAATGCGGCCGGCTGTCTCCGGCGCTCGGCAAGTTCAATGGGATGACGGTGCTCCGGGCTGATTGAGCGGGTGGGCGCGCGCGAAGGCGTCGATCTCGAGACAGGCCGCCGTGATGCGCGACACGATCGGCAAATCCGTCATATCGACCTGGAATCCCTTCGCGCCGGCAACCTGACTGACGAGGCATAGGTCGGCGATGGTCGGAAGATCTCCATGACAGAAGCGCCCCGCCCCGGGTTCCGAGCCCAGCCGTGTCTCCGCCTGCGCCAGGCCTTCCCGAAACCAATGTCGGATCCACTGCGTACGCGCCTCTTCCGACACGTTCAGGGTTTCCGTCAGATAGCGCCGCACCCGTGGCACGATCAGTGGGTGGTGGTCGGCGGCAAACATCAGCGCGATCGACCGGACCCGGGCCCGACCCTGAGCATCATGCGGCAAAAGGGCCGGTTCTGGGTGCCGCTCCTCGAGATATTCGAGGATAGCGAGTGATTGCGTCATCGGCGGCGCGTCGTCGAAGAAGAGCATTGGCACGGACGCCTGCGCATTTTTAGCGATATACGCAGGAGAATTCTGCTCCTGCCCGTCGAGGTCGATCATCTCCTCTTCATACGCCAGGCCCTTTACATTGAGCGCAATGCGTACGCGGAAAGAGGCAGCCGACCGCCAGAAGCCGTACATTTTGATCATGCCGCCATTTAAGGGGGCGGGATTGCAAGGTCCATCGATAAGTCGGGTGCGTCTATCGCTGTGCAGAAGGACAGCACGTCGCTGCCGATCGCGCGTCTGGCGGGGTGGGGCGCCTTGCACCTAGCGGCGCTCGAACACCATGAGCTGTGGCTGCCACCGTGTAGCGAAGCCAGACGCTCATAGAGAGCGATCGCACGCATCAGACCCGCCGCGTAGCCATGACCACGATGATCGGGATGGGTGCAAACCCCGCTTATCTCGGTGAAAGATCCTGCCCTCATCCGTTCGCCCGCCATGGCAACGAGCCGGCCGTCCGCGCGGACGCCAATGAACTCGCCAAGTTGGTGCGTCCGCGCAGCGAAAGGCCCAGGCTTCGTCAACGCGGCAAGTTCCCGCATTTCCGGCGCATCATCGTCTCGCAGCACCTCATACGCAAACTCAGCAACGGCGCCATTGATCTCCGCAGCAATCATCTGGACTGTCGCGGCCGATCGTATGAGCGACAGACCCGGTGGTGCGGCGATCAACTCGGCTTGCTGGAGGATGATGTTTCCGCCCGGGCTGACGAGATCGGCTAGGCCAGCGAAACTGTCGGGACTCCCATCGGACGTCGCCGCGAAGGGTGCGAACGCAGGATCATACCGCCTGATGTTGCCAGCGACCAAGGCCAGACCGGCCTGGTTGGTCGTCAATGCGGTCCAGATCGGCCGGTCCAGTGGATGATCCATCATTGTTCCCTCAATCCTACGAGGAATAGCGTTGGCGGCTTTTAGGCCCGCGACCATGTGGGTGCCGACCCATTTACCCAAGCGGGTTGTCGTTCGCCGCGGTTTTGCTTCCACCGTCTCGTGGGCGATCTGGCGGCCGATCAGCCGCGCTATGCGGATGAGCGCGGCGTTGACCTTTGCGACGTCGATCGGGGAAGGCCGGCTATGGTTGGCGGCGGACAGACGGCGGCGTAGGGGCGTGTCATTCCTTTCCACGCCTCACCTGTCCGCGCAATTCAGCCGGGCCGTTCGCCGCCTCGTAGAAGGACGGATTGTCCAGCCACTCGCCGACGGCGCTTTTCTCTGCAACAGGCCGAGCGTTGCGCTCAGCATCGCGATCTTGAACTCGCTCGGCATGGTCGGCATTTGCACTGTGCCCATGGTCAACATGTAGAGCGTGTCGAGCGAAAGCGCGGGATCGCTCGCCGCCTTGCCCAAGATGCTTTGCATCTCGGCCTGCCCCTGCGTCGCTGTCTTGGTCTGCGCCATCACGGCCATGCCGATCGACGTCAGCCGCCACATCAGGGTCTTTTGAAATTGCTACGCGAGCATAGCCGTAGCCGCTTCGTGTTTCCGGAGAGAAGGCCGAGCAGTCGATCTCGCAGATATGCTGATCTACGGGTACTACCGGATGGGCCATCGCGGTCGGCAAATGGTTCACGCCTTTCGTGGGATCGCATCGACATGGGCGAACGAGGCTGAATGCTGCCGGTCCGACTGGATCGAGATCGCGCTGAAGCATGCCGACGAGGACGAAGCGCACGCCGAGCGTCGCCTTGTGAGTCTACTATTCGCGTCGTCCAGCCTTCCCCTGGCTGATGCCGGCGCGTCTGGTGATCCGAATTTCATCGCGCGATCGGCTGACCGACATAGCGCCATTCGCATCGCGATCCCGATATTGGCGATCTCACCTTCAAAAATGCGAAGCTATGCTAACGTGGCACCGACAGAAGGCCTACGGCTTGGCCGAACGATCCGCGCGAATGGGTGACTGCGATCACTGACGGAGGGAATAGCATGGCGAAAGCCGTTTTCGATCCCGACAAGGCGAGCCAAGGTGCAAGCTACCCGTCACCGCATGACGAGATTTGCCGCGGTCGCAGGACCTGGTCGCTCACCAAACAATATGGTCTCAGCCAATTCGGCGTGAACCGCGTCGAACTGCCACCCGGCTCTTGGTCGACGCAGCGCCACTGGCACAGGACCAACGACGAGGTGGTGATCGTCGTCGAGGGCGAGGTGACCGTCGTCAGCGACGAGGGCGAAGAGGTGCTTGGGCCGGGTGACTGCATCGCGTTCCGGATGAACGTGCCCAACGCGCATAACCTGCAAAACCGTAGCGACAAGCCGGCGGTGTTCTTCGATATCGGCGGACGCGATCTCTGGGACGTGTCGACCTTTCCCGATGCCGGTTTCGTAGCGAAGCCGCGGATCGAGATTGCTTTCAAGCCGATCAAGCCTTGACCCTGCAGCTCTTCTACTTCCCGACACCAAACGGGCGAAAGATAAGCATAGCACTCGAAGAAATGGCGCTCGATTACGAGATCGTGCCGGTCAACATCACGCGCGGCGAGCAGCGGCAGCCCGATTTTCTCGCCATCAGCCCGAACAACCGCATTCCAGCGCTCGTCGACGGTGCCGTCAAACTGTTCGAGTCGGGCGCGATCCTGCAATATCTTGGCCGGAAAAGCGGCCTTCTTTATCCCGCTGACGAGGCGAAGCGTTGCTGGGTCGACAGCTGGTTGTTCTGGCAGATGGCTGGTCTGGGCCCGATGGCGGGGCAGCTCAGCTGGTTCACGCGTGTCTCCAACATTCCCGACCGCGACCCGCGCGATTACAGCTACGCGCGGCACCGATATCTGAAGGAAGTAATGCGACTCTACGGCGTGTTGGAGCGTCAGCTGGCGACGGCCGAGCATCTCTGCGGTGTTTACTCGATCGCCGACATCGCATCCTGGACGTGGGTCGATCAGTATCATGATCAGATCGGCGGCCTCGAACCCTTCCCGTCGATCGCAAGATGGTATTCTAGTATCGGTGAACGACCCGCCGTCCGGCGTGGTATGACGGTCTGGATGCCGGAAGACGATGGTGGATGGTCGGCCGCCGGGAATGCCGCCCAGAATGCCGGCGATAGTGCTCGGACCAAGCCGTGATCGTTATGCGGGAGGTACACCCCTTAGCATACGGAACTGACGTAAGGCGCTGCGCCGCATAGCTTCCCTGCTAAGCGTGAGCCGTACACGACCAGCTTGTTGAAACGATCAGCGGCGAGTGGTGCAGTCGCGACGAGCTTTGCGATCTGATCTCCGCGCAGCCCGTGCTCTACAATCACTGATATCAAACGGGACACTACCCTGTCTTTGCATCGGCGGCTCCGCGCCCTATCAGCCGCATAATCGGTGTCCGAGTCTCGTGGAGCTTCGCAATGGCCAAACCCAAACGCCCCGATGGCATATCGGATTACAAGGGGCCGGCTGGCGGCTGGGGTGCGCTCAAGGCCGTCGCGTTGTCGCTTAAGGCGCAACAGGCCGTCGCACATGGCACGCAGACCCTGCTCAAGCAGAACCAGCCCGGCGGTTTCGATTGCCCAAGCTGCGCCTGGCCCGACCCCAAGCACACATCCTCGTTCGAATTCTGCGAGAATGGCGCCAAGGCGGTCGCGTGGGAATCGACGGCCAAGCGCATCGGCAGCGACTTCTTCGCCGCGCACAGCGTCAGCGATCTCTGGAAACAGTCCGATCACTGGATCGAGGACCAGGGCCGGGTGACCGAGCCTCTGCGCTACAATGCCGCGACCGACCATTATGAAGTGGTGAGCTGGGACGCGGCGATGGCGGAGATCGGCGCGGGACTGAACGCGCTCGACGATCCGAACCGCGCCGAATTCTACACGTCGGGCCGCTGCTCGAACGAGGCGGCGTTCCTCTACCAGCTGTTCGTCCGGCTCTACGGCACCAACAATTTCCCCGACTGCTCGAACATGTGCCACGAGGCGACCTCGGTCGGGCTGCCAAAGTCGATCGGGATCGGCAAGGGCACCGTCAGCCTGGAGGATTTCGATCATGCCGATCTGATCCTGTCGTTCGGCCACAATCCCGGCACCAATCATCCGCGGATGATGGCGACGCTGCGTGACATCGCGCGCCGCGGCGGCAAGATCATCGCGTTCAACCCACTCAAGGAACGCTCGCTCGAGCGCTTCGAATCACCGCAATCGGTGATCGAGATGGCGACCTTCTCCGCGACGCCGATCGCGAGCACCTATCTGCAGGTGAAGGTCGGCGGCGACGCGGCGGCGATCAAGGGGATTTGCAAGGCGCTGCTCGCGATGGACGAGGCGGCGCGCGCCGAGGGACGCGAGCCCGTGCTCGATCATGCCTTCATCGCCGAACATACATCCGGGTTCGACGCACTGATCGCCGATCTCCAGGCCACCGGCTGGGCGGATGTCGAGCACGCCTCGGGTCTGCGCCGTGCGGACCTCGAGGATGTCGCGCGCAGCTATGCCGCCGCCAAGGCGACGATCATCTGCTACGGCATGGGCATCACCCAGCACACGACGGGCACGAGCAATGTCCAGCAGCTCGCCAATCTGCTGCTGCTCAAGGGCAATATGGGCCGGCCCGGCGCGGGCATCTGCCCGTTGCGCGGGCATAGCAACGTGCAGGGCGATCGCACCGTCGGGATCACCGAGCGGCCGATGCCGGCGTTGCTCGACAGGATGCAGGCGGTGTTCGGCTTCGATCCGCCACGCGCGCACGGCCATTCGGTGGTCGAGAGCATCGCCGCGATGCGCGACGGCTTCGCCAAGGCGATCATATGCCTCGGCGGCAACCTCGCGATCGCATCATCCGATCCGCAGGCGTGCGCCGAGGGGTTCCGCAACCTCGATCTGGCGGTCCACATCACCACCAAGCTCAACCGGACGCATCTGCTGACGGCCAAAACGAGCTTCGTCCTGCCCTGCCTCGGGCGCACCGAACTCGACGTTCAGGCCAGCGGGCCGCAGTCCGTGACCGTCGAGGATTCGATGTCGATGGTCCATGCCTCGCGCGGCTTCCTCAAGCCGCCGGGCGAGGATGTCCGCTCCGAGCCCCGGATCGTCGCCGAGATCGCCAAGGCGACGCTGCGCGGGCGCGGCGGGATCGACTGGGACGGCTACGTCGGAAATTACGACATTATCCGCGACAAGATCGAGGCGGTGTTTCCCGATTTCGCCGACTACAATGTACGCATCCGCGCGCCCGGTGGTTTTCATCTGCCCAATTCGGCGGCGATGCGGATATGGAAGACCGACAGCGGCAAGGCGAACTTCATGGTCTCGCCCGGGCTGGAAGAGGATGCGACGACCGCCGATCCGACGGTGCTTCGTCTGACGACGCTGCGATCGCACGATCAGTACAACACGACGGTCTACGCGCTCGACGACCGCTATCGCGGCGTGTTCGGCCGGCGCGACATCCTGTTCGTGAGCGCGTCCGAACTCGCCCGGCTGGGCTTTCAGGAGGGCGACGTCGTCGATGTCGTGACCGCGCTCGAGTTCGCGCGCGAGGATCGGATCGTCCGCGGGCTTACGCTGGTGAGCCATGCGTTGCCCGATGGCTGCTGTGCCTCCTATTATCCCGAAACGCAGCCGCTGATCGCGCTGGAGCATCATGATGCCCAGAGCCTGACGCCATCCTATAAATCCGTGCCGGTCCAGATCCGTCCCGCGCGTGACGATCGACGCGCGGACCGCGGCGTGGCGCGCGCCGGCGTGGTCGGCCATTCCCTTACTGTCGAGGCCTGAACGCAGATGTACGCACCTACCATCAACGGTTTCGCCGATACCGCGGCGCTCAAGACCCGCGCGCTCAGGCGTTCGCCGGCCGGCTTCTTCGTCGGCGCGATGCTGGCGGGGACGTATATCGGCATCGCCATGATCCTGGCGCTCAGCACGGCGGCCGGGCTCGATCCCGGTGTCCGCCCGCTCGTGATGGGGGCGACCTTCGGGATCGGCTTGATCCTGACGCTGTTCGCGGGCGCCGAGTTGTTCACCGGCTATGTCATGTATCTGGGCTTCGGGCTGATGCGCCGGACGATCGGCTGGGGAGACGCGATCACGCTGCTGATCGTGGTCTGGATCGGCAACCTGTTCGGCGCGTGGCTGCTGGCGGCGCTTTACGTCGCGGGCGGCGGCGGCGCGGTCTTCGCCAATGCGTCGACGATGTTCGACGCCTATGCCGCGCACAAGGTCGAGGCGGGGGCCGTCGCGTTGATCGCCAAGGCGATTCTCTGCAACTGGCTGGTGTGCCTGGGCCTCTGGACCGCCGCGCGCGTGCAGAGCGAGACGGCGAAGTGCATCGTCATGGCCTGGTCGCTGCTCGCCTTCGTCGCGGCGGGGTTCGAGCATTCGATCGCCAACATGACCGCGCTGACGCTCGGCATCCTCGCCCCCGGCTCGACCGTCACAATAGCGGCGGTGGTGCGCAACCTCGGGCTCGTCACGCTCGGCAACATATTGGGCACGCTGATCTTCATCGTGGGGGCCTACGGGCTCGCCGCGAACACCGATCCGGAGGACGATACCGCTCCCGCGGCCCGGCGCTGACGATCGGCGGATAGCCGGGCCGCACGGAGGCGGCCCGGCGCGCCCCGCTCAAGGGATCAGGCGCTCGGCGCGCAGCGTATCGAACAGCGCGTAGAATGCGTCGTCGGTGGCGATGAACTCGCGGAACCCGAGCCGCCGGCTCTTCGACATATCGGTCACCACTTCGATCGGCCGGCCAAGATCGGCATCGGTATGCCACGGCGAGATCAGACGGTCGATGTCGGGTTCGGCGAGATCGTATTTCGTGGCGATCGACCGCCAGGCCTCGGCGTCGCCGGCCATCTGCGCCTCGAGCGTCCGGACCTTGCCGTCGAACACCTCGCCCTGGATGCCGAACCAGCCGGCGATGCGCTGCCACATCCAGCTCCAGCGGAAGACGTCGCCATTGGTGACGTTGAACGCCTGGTTCGCCGCCGCCGGCGTCGTTGCGGCCCACAGCATATGCTTCGCCAGCATGCCCGCGTCGGTCATGTCGGTCAGGCCGTTCCACTGCATCTCGACGCCTGGGAAGTGGAAGGGGCGACCCAGCTCGCGGCAGATCGTCGCGTGGACGGCGAGCGTCGTGCCCATGTTCATGGCATTGCCGACGGCCTGGCCGATGATCGTATGCGGGCGATGTACCGACCAGCTGAAGCCGTCGCGCGCCGCCGCCTCGAACACCTCGTCTTCCTGGGCGTAATAGAAATTGTCGATGTCGAGCCGATCCTGATCCTCGCGGAACGGCGTTTGGGGCAGGACGCCCTTGCCATAGCTCTCGAACGGCCCGAGATAATGTTTGAGCCCTGTCACCAGCGCGACATGCGCAACGCTCTTCTTTGCGCGGACGGCGTCGAGCAGGTTGCGGACCATCGCCGAGTTTACGCGGATATTCTCGGCCTCGGTCGCCTGACGGGACCAAGTGGCGATGAAGATATGCGTCGGCGCGATGTCGCCGAGCGCTGCCGCCAGCGACGCGGGATCGTGAAGATCGGCGGCGACGGGGATCACGCCGTCCTGCGGGGCGGGGGTCCGCGACAGCGCCGCGACCTGCCAGCCTTCGCTGAGAAGCAGTTTGGCCGTGGCGCTTCCAACGATCCCGCTGGCACCGACGATGAGGGCAGTCTTGGTCATGACATCTCCTGTGACCGGGGCCGTCTAGCCCTCGGATACCGGGCGAGCTAGACGGCACCTGGAGGGAACATAGATACTCTGGGGTAACCACCATGCGCAGCGGAAGTCCGGAGAACGAATGGCGCGAGGATTGTGCGCCACGTCGCGTGCTCGAAATCTTCGATACCAAGTGGACCAGCATGATCCTGCATGTCCTCGATGCGCGCTTCGAGGGCTGCGCGCGCACGGGAGTTCTCCAGCGCAGCCTGCCCGGCGTCTCCAAGAAGATGCTGACGCAGACGCTGCGCGACATGGAAATGCTGGGGCTCGTCACGCGGCGCGTTCATGGCACGGTGCCCCCGGCGGTCGACTATACGCTCACCGAACTCGGACGGCGTTTCGTCGAGCCGATCGAACTGCTCTACGCCTGGGCGCGCTCAAACGGCGACGCGCTCGACAGCCTCGCTGCGGCGCGGAGCGTGCGACAGGCCGCCTGATCGCATAGCCGGTATGCAGCGCCCCCGGCAGGCGCCGTCGAGAACGGCTATGCGGCCGGTGGATCGTGCCGCGGGCACACGCTCACCGCTCGCGCCGGCTCCCCGGCCACGGAACCCTCTGGAGCGGCGGTGTGCCGAAGCTGCCGCGTGCGCGCTGGCGCTCGATCCGCAGATAGCTTTCGACCAGCGCCTCGTTGACCTTGTCCCACTCATAGGCGGCGCTCGCCTCGCGGCCTGCCTGGCCGGCGGCGATGCGCACGTCGGCATCGTCGCAATAGCGCGCGATCGCGTCGGCGAACGAGATGATCGCGCCCGGCCGCACCAGTTCGCCGGTGACGTGCGGGACGACGAGGCTGCGGCTTCCCGTCGCGTCGGCGGCGACCACAGGAACGCCGGCCGCCATCGCCTCCAGCGTGACGTTGCCGAACGTCTCGGTGACCGACGGATTGAACAACACGTCCATCGAGGCGGCGGCGCGGCCCAGATCGGCACCGCCCTGGAACCCTGCGAACACCGCGTCCTCGGGCAAGCGCTTCTCGAACCAGTTGCGCGCCGGCCCGTCGCCGACGACGAGGATGCGATGCCGGACGCCGCGGCGCACCAGCTCGTCGATCGTGTCGGCGAACACGTCGAGGCCCTTTTCCATCACCAGCCGGCCGATGAAGCCGATCGCGATCTCCGCGTCGCCGATGCCGAGGCTGCGGCGCCATTCGAGGCTGCGGCGCGCGGGCGAGAAGACGTCGCGCTCGACGCCGCGCGACCAGATGCCGACGTCGAAGTTCATCCGCTGGTCGCGCAGCACCTGCGCCATCGAGTCCGACGGCGCGAAGATCGCATCGCAGCGCCGATAGAAACGCCGCAGCCCCGCGAGCACCAGCGGCTCGGTGAAGGCGAAGCCGTAGTAACGCGGATAGGTCTCGAACCGCGTGTGGACCGAGGCGACGACGGGCAGCTTGTTCTTGCGCGCGAAGCGGACCGCGGCGTGGCCCAGCACCTCAGGGCTCGCGCAATGGATCATGTTGGGCGCGAAGGCGTGGATGTCCTTCTTGACGCCGGGGGTCAGCAGCACGGGCAGGCGATATTCGGCGCGGCCGGGTAGCGGGATCGCGGGCACGCCGATCAGGTCGCCGACATGATCGAAGGCGGGTAGTTTCACCTTGGGCGAATAGATCCGCACCGCGGCCCCGTGGCGGAGCAGATATTCGACGAGCCGGTTGAGCGCCTGGTTGGCACCGTCGCGGACGTAATTGTAGTTGCCGCTGAACAGCGCCACGCGAAGATCTGTGACATCCATCGCCGCGTCCATAGGGGGCCGCGCGGCAAAGGCCAATCCGTTCAAAACACCAGCGTAATGAGCAGCCAGAGATTGGCGGCCGAGATGATGCCGAACAACGCCCAGCCGGCGGCGCGCATCGCGGGCCTTGCGGCGAGCCCGCCCATGATGGCGGGATCGCCGGCAGTCCGGATCAGCGGCCAGATCGCGAAGGGCAGCTGCAGCGACAGCACGATCTGGCTGACCACCAGCATCGGCCCGACGCCGTGATCGCCCAGCCACGCGACGCCGATCAGCGCAGGGACGATCGCGATCACGCGCGTGATCACTCGGCGCTGCCAGCAGGGGATCTTGAGGTCGAGGAAGCCCTCGAGCACGACCTGACCCGCGATCGTGCCCGTGAACGTGCTGCTCTGGCCCGAGGCGAGCAGCGCGATGCCGAAGAACAGCGCGGCCTCCTTGGCGCCGGTGATCGGCGAGAGCAGCCTGTAGGCTTCGTCGATGCCCGCGACATTGCCATGGCCCGACAAATGGAAGGCGCCCGCCGCAAGCGCGAGGATCGCGCCGTTGACCAGCGCGGCGACGAGCAGCGACATCCCCGAGTCCCAGTCGGCGAGCCGGATCGCACGGCGCCTGGCGGGTTCGCTGTCCGCGATCTCGCGGGTCTGGACGATGCTCGAATGGAGGTAGAGATTGTGCGGCATCACGGTCGCGCCGACGATGCCGATCGCGACCGCCAGCGCCCCCGGCTGCGCGAGCCGCCCGAGATCGGGGATCAGTCCGGTGCCCAGCGCGGCGAGATCGGGCGGCACGATCCACAGCTCGATCACGAAGCACGCCGCGATCGTCGCGACCAGCGCGGTGACGATCGCCTCGACCTGCCGGAAGCCGCGGCCCTTGAGGCCGACGACGAGCAGCATGTCGAACGCCGTGAGCAGGATGCCGCTCCACAAGGGCAACCCGAGCAGCAGCTTGATCGCGAGCGCGCCGCCGAGCACCTCGGCGATGTCGGTGGCGAGGATCGCGATCTCGGCCATCAGCCACAGCGCGATCGTCGCCCCGCGCGAATAGCGCTTACGGCAGGCCTGAGCGAGATCGAGCCCCGATCCGATGCCGAGCCGGAGCGAGAGCGACTGGAGCAGGATCGCGGCCAGGCTGGCGCCTGCGACGACGAACAGCAGGTCGAAGCCATAGCCCGATCCCGCCGCGATGTCGGTCGCCCAATTGCCCGGGTCCATATAGCCGACCGCGATCAGCATCCCGGGGCCGGCGAAGCGCAGCAGGCGCGCGAGGCCTTTCGTGGCGGCGGGTACGGCGACGCTGCCCTCGACCTCGGAGGGGCAGAAGGGGGCGGTGGCGTGGTCGGGAAGGGTCAAGCCAAGCGGTGGGGACATGCCGCGCATATGGCGGTTCAGGGGGCAGGGGGCCAGGGGGCGCTGAAACAAGGCGCAGCGCTTGCAAGTCCACACATTCGTCGTCGGTCGGCGCGCCTGTCCTTATCGATCGCTGGCGCCGCAGCCGCCCATCGATCGACCCGTCAGGTGGCCGGCCTGGGCGGAACCGGGTAGACGATGAAGTCTGGATGGCGGTCCACGACGGGCGGCGACTTCGCGGTTGCGACAGCATCGTGCAGTTCGTCGATCGCCGCTGGCGAAAGCGCGAGGCCATGCTCGGACGGATGCGCCGCGGCCTTCATCGGATAATCTTGCCCCGGCGTCGTGGTCATCTCGATATGGGCGCCGAGCAATGCGCGGATGGGATGGGTCTTGGCGAAGGCGGCGAGGCGGTTCGCGCTCGCCCGAAATGCGTCGAACTGGTCGAGGGGTACATAGAGCCGCCCCGGATAGAGCATATCGCCCGAGAACAGCAGGCGTGTGTGCGGATCGTAGATCATGATGTGCGCGGGCTCGTGGCCCGGCGTCGGGACGATATCGAGAACACGGCCGCCGAGATCGTAGCGGCCCGTCCCGCGTGGCCAGTCGTCGACGTGAAAAAACGCCGCGACCGCTTCCGGCTTGAGCCCGACCACCTCGGTGTCGGGACGGTCGCGAAACTCGTCGTCACCGGCATGATGGTCGCCGTGACCATGCGAGTGCGCGACGACGAGATGGACCGGGCGGCCGCCATGGCGCGCTTGCCAGTCGGCGATGATCCGATTCACGGCGGGGAGGATCTTGAGCCCGCCGGCACCGGTGTCGATGAGCAGCGCGCGCCCTCGTCCGAACAGCAGGTAGAGAAAGGGTGCCTCGAAGTTCGTCTTCACGGACTGGCGAATGACGAAGGTGTCCGCATCGATGCGCTGGACCTGCGTTTCGGGCTCGTCGGCCGTCGTGCCGTCGATCCAGTGCGCGAAGTGCGGACCCGCGCGGTCCGGCACTGCGGCGACGAGCAGCAACAACGCGGCGGCAAGCATTCCCGAGCGACGCATCGCCGCCTTGCGACCGCCGACGAAGGGGAGGATCGGCTTCATCGGACGAGGATGAAGAATATTACACATATGGTCAATCGTATTAACGACGATGAGTTCGTGATGATCTTCGGCGTCGCGCGGGTTCGCGCAGTCAGGATTGCCCAGGCGCCGGTACAGGCGTGCCGAAGGGCGCTGCCTCTCTCAGCAGCGGCACCAATAGCGCGTTCAGCGCGTCGAGATCGAAGGCCGCGGCCTTGGCATAACGGACGATGCCGGCGCGATCGATCACGTAATTCGTCGGAACGGCCCCGAGAGACGCGTAGTCGCCTTTGATCCTGCGCGCGGACGGCATGGTCAGCTTCGCCAGAAACGACTTCAGTTTGTAGAGCGGGATCGACGCCTCGTCCTGGTCCTCCACCGCGAAGACACGAAGGCCAGCTGCCTTGTCGACGGCATAATAGGCATCGAGGAGCGGCAGTTCGTGGCGGCACGGGCCGCACCATGTCGCCCAGAAGTTCAGCACGACAACCTGCCCCTTGAGATCGGACAGCGAGACCTTGCTTCCGTCGATCAGCGTGAGCGTGAAGTCGGGTGCGGGCTCGCCGATCTTCGGTGTGCGCGCGACCGCCGGACTGGCAAACAGCAGACCGGCCAGCGTCAACCCCCAGACAATTCCCCTCATGCATTCCCCCCCGTCTGGGAAGAGATTGGCATGGGATGCATCGGCCCACAACCGCGTCCGGGACGGCCGGATGTTCGGTCGCATACAAAACAAAACCCCTTCCGCGCCATCGCGCGGAAGGGGTTCCGTTTCGTCAGGCCGTCACCGGCCCGCGGGCATCACTTGTTCAAATAATCACCCGCGTCCGCATCGGTGCCGTGACCCGAAGGCACGACCTCGGCGAGCGCATCGTCGCCCGTACCCGTTGCATCGCGCGCCGAGCGTGCGAGTTCGGCGTTATGCTCTTCGGCGGCGCTGTTCGGTGCGGCAATCGCCGCCTCGAACGAACGCTGCTGCGCGCGGAGCGCCGCGTCGCGGCTGGTCGCCGCAACCCGGAGGCGCGAGAGGCCCGCACCCGTGCCCGCCGGGATGAGACGCCCGACGATCACATTCTCCTTGAGCCCGTTGAGCTGATCGACCTTGCCCTGCACCGAAGCCTCGGTGAGCACCCGCGTCGTCTCCTGGAAGGAGGCGGCGGAGATGAAGCTGCGCGTCTGCAGCGAGGCCTTGGTGATGCCCAGCAGGATCGGCTTGCCCTCGGCGGGCTGCTTGCCCTCGAGCGCGAGCTTGCGGTTGTCCGCCTCCATGTCCTCCTTCTCGACCTGTTCGCCGAC
>Ga0302314_10007650_pt1 | contig 19399 bp, 20 predicted proteins | sample III_Palsa_N2_3_FD_200533 | JGI IMG/M metagenome (GOLD analysis project Ga0302314, IMG submission 200533) | Peat permafrost microbial communities from Stordalen Mire near Abisko, Sweden - III_Palsa_N2_3 | ecosystem: Environmental > Terrestrial > Soil > Palsa > Peat permafrost | place: Sweden...
CGGGGGAGCCGCCGCCGACCTTCTTCGAATACATCCCCGACAACGCCCTGCTGTTCGTGGACGAGAGCCACCAGACCGTGCCGCAGATCGGCGCCATGTACAAAGGCGACTACCGCCGCAAATTCACCCTGGCCGAATACGGCTTCCGCCTGCCCTCCTGCCTCGACAACCGCCCGCTCAAGTTCGAGGAGTGGGAGGCCATGCGCCCGGCATCCGTCTATGTCTCGGCCACCCCGGCCAAGTGGGAGCTGGAGCAGTCGGGCGGGGTGTTCGCCGAACAGGTGATCCGCCCCACCGGCCTGATCGACCCGCCGGTGGAGATCCGCCCGGTGGCCAAGAACGGCTTCAGCCAGGTCGACGACGTGATCGCCGAATGCCAGGACGTGGCGCGCGCCGGCTATCGCACCCTGGTCACGGTGCTGACCAAGAAGATGGCCGAGGACCTGACGGAGTACATGCACGAGCAGGGCCTGCGGGTCCGCTACATGCACTCGGATGTCGACACATTGGAGCGGATCGAGATCATCCGCGACCTGCGCCTGGGCGCCTTCGACGTGCTGGTGGGCATCAACCTGCTGCGGGAGGGGCTGGACATTCCCGAGTGCGGCCTGGTGGCCATCCTCGACGCCGACAAGGAAGGCTTCCTGCGCTCGGAGACCAGCCTCATCCAGACGATCGGACGCGCGGCGCGGAACGTGGACGGGCGGGTGATCCTGTACGCCGACAGCATCACCGGCTCGATGGAACGGGCCATGGCCGAAACCAGCCGCCGCCGCGACCGCCAGCACGCTTACAATGTCGAGCACGGCATCACCCCGGAGAGCATCAAGAGCTCGATCAAGGACATCCTGGCGTCCCCTTACGAAAAGGACCACGTCCTGGTCCCCGTCGGCGTCGCCGAACAGAACAAGCCCTTCCTGGGCTCCAACTTCCAGACCACCCTGAAGGACCTGGAAGCCAAGATGCGCGAGGCCGCGTCCAACCTGGAGTTCGAGACGGCGGCCAGGCTGCGGGACGAGATCAAGCGGCTGAAGATGCTGGACCTGGAGTTCGCCAACGATGTGATGACGCCGGTGGGCGAGGCGGTCGACAAGACCGCGGTGCCGAGGATGAAGGCCGAAGCCAAGGCGGCGGCGGCGGAGCGGTTTCGGAAGGCGCGGCTGGGGAAGCGGTAGAGCATAATTGCTCCCCCATCGGGGCAGGAATGGGTTCCTTGTCCCACCGACGTCAATGATGTATCTGATGTATTCATGGCCACCCCGCCCGCCACAAACAAACAGCCCTCCTCGGTCCCCGCACACCAGGTGCAGCGCAACTGGGGCGAGGTCTCCGACCGCGCCCTGCGCGATCCGCTGGTGATCACCGCCAAGGGCCGCCCGCGCCACGTGCTGATGGCCTTCGACGAATATCAGCGCCTGAAGGCGCGCGACCGCCGCGCCTACCGTATCGAAGACCTCCCCGATGACCTCGCCGCCCTGCTCGAGGCCGGGCTGGACGAGTTGTGGAACCCCGCGACGACCGTAGAAGATGGCGACAACATCATCGGCTAGCCGCCGTCCGGCGCCTGGCGACGTGCTGCCTTACGGCTACCTGTGGTCGCACGAACAAGCCGCCGGACGCGACGATCCAACCAAGGAGCGGCCCTGTGTTGTCGTCCTGGCGGTGGGCGAGGGCGAACATCCGCAGATCGTCGTCGCGCCGATCACCTCCAAGGACCCGGGGCGCGCCGACGCCATTCCCCTGGATGGCACGGCCCTTGGCCTTGATCGGGCGAGTTGGGTCATCCCGTGGGACCTGAACACCTTCCGCTGGCTCGGCCCCGATGTCGGCCGCGCGCCCCGGCCCGTGGGCGCCTGGTGGCGCATCGGCGCGCTCTCGCCCGCGCTGCGGCGGCAGTTGCGGGAACGCGTGGAAGCAGCGCTCAAGAGCCGAAGAGCGCAGGTGACACGGCGGACGGAGTAGGCGAGCCGCCATCGCCAAGGACGCCGGCCTGTCGCGGGAGAGCCTGGCCCTCAGCGACACGGGCAACCCGGAGGGCGCCGCGGGTGCTGCAGGCGCCGGGGGTGAGGATGAGGGCGGAGCAGGTGGGGTCGGCAGGGTCAGAATTAGTGCACTGTCACCGCAATGCCAAACGGCGGCGCCGAGGATCAAGGCCGAGGCGAAGGCGGCAGCGGCGGAGCGGTTTCGGAAGGCGAGGTTGGGAAGCGGTAGGCTTTCCTTCTACCCCGAGGGAGAAGGAGGGGCCCACCCTACCCTCCCCCATGGAGGGGGAGGGTTTTGAGTGGAAGCTTCGCCTTTGCGCCTCTACCCTCCCCCCATGTCTGACCCGCCCCTCTTCAATCCTGGCTTCGAGGAAACGCCGACGCCCTATGTCAGCGCTTCGCAGAGCGCGCGGGTGTTCACCGAGGCTTGGGCGGCGGTGCATTTGTTCTGTCCGCATTGTGGGGCCGAGCGGGTGTCGCGCTATCCCAACAACCGGCCCGTCGCCGACTTCTATTGCGGAACTTGCGGCGAGGAATTCGAGCTGAAGGCCAAGAACGGCCGCATCGGGCCGAAGGTCGCGGATGGGGCTTTCGCGGCCAAGTGCGCGCGGCTGGCGTCCGACACCAATCCGAACCTGGTGGTGCTGGCCTACAGCAAGGCGCGGTTCGCGATGACCGACCTGTTCTTCGTGCCCAAGCATTTCTTCGTGCGCGAGATCATCGAGGAGCGCCCGCCCCTGGCCGCGACCGCGCGGCGAGCGGGCTGGATCGGCTCCAACATCCTGATCGGCAAGGTCCCCGGGGCCGGCAAAATCTGGATGGTGCGGGATGGCGAGGCCCTGCCCCGCGATCATGTGCGGGCGCAGTGGCAAGCGACCCTGTTCCTGCGCGAGGAACGGCCGGCGGCGCGGGGGTGGCTGATAGAGGTGATGAAATGCGTCGAGCGGGTGGGCGCCCGTGAGTTTACGCTGGACGACGTCTATGCGTTCGAGGGCGCGCTTTCGGCGATCTATCCGGGGAACAGGAACGTGAAGCCGAAGATCAGGCAGCAGCTGCAGGTGCTACGGGACCGGGGGTTTTTGGAGTTTACCGGGCGGGGGCGATATCGGGTGCGGTTCGGGGGATGAGCCTCATCCTCCCACCGCTTCGCGGCGGGCCCCTCGTCGAGCGCATGCGCTCGACCCCACGAGGGGAGAAGGTATTGTGGACACCTTGAGACGACAGACGGCCGCTGGGCGGTGGAAAAAGCTTGACAAGCTGTTGGCTTTATGTTCTTGGTTTGTTCAACCATGAACACACACTCGACCATAACCGCCGACGCCGGCGGAGCTGCGCCTGACGCGCCGTACGATCCCGAGGGGGAGCGGACGGAGCGGCATCTGTTCATGCTGTCTCGCCTGGGCGAGATCGGCATGGAGTTGGCCGAGACGGTGGCGGTTCAGGCCAGGGTGGAGCGGGACGTGATTGCCCGGTCCGGCGATCCGGGGGCCGTGACGCCGGCGGTGCGGGTCGATTTCGCCTCGGCCTTCGCCAAGGTTTCCCGGGCCGTGCGGATGGGCATCATGCTCGAGGACAAGCTGGCCAAGGCCTTGCGCCTGCGCCAGGCCGGGATTGCCGAGCGGCATCAGGCGGACCGGCGCGCGCGGCAGGAGGCCGAGCAGGCGCGGGACGAGCGGGCGATGGAAGATCGGATCGATCGCCGCCAGGACGCCATCATCGACGCGGTTCGCGAGGTGATCCGCGCCGAACGGCCGGAGCGGCTGGAGCAGGAGCGGCTGATGGAGAGCCTGGACCGGCTCTGGGCGGTGGACTTCGAGGACGGCTTCTTCACCCGGCCGGAACTCTATGTGAAGACCGGAGGCGACGAGGCCCTGGTCAGCGACCAGATCGCCGCCCACTGCAAGGCCCTGGGGCTCAAGCCCGACTGGGGTCTGTGGAAACAAACCTTCTGGGCGGTCGAGGAAGCCGGGGACGGCGCGGCGGGATCGCCCTATGCGCACGAAACACCCCTCCCGAATGGAGAGGGAACCACCCCCCATCCACAGGATGGGAGGATGAGGGACTACGATCCTTCTGGGTGAAATGCCGGCCACGAAGCTTCGGCTGCAGCGCCAGGTTCTGAAACCGTGTAACCCATCACCCTCCCACCGCTACGCGGCGGGCCCCTCCCTCTCCCTTCGGGAGAGGTGGTCGGCTTCCGCGTCTCCTTCGCGTCCTTCGCGCCTTGGCGGTGAACCCTTATCTGGCTCGGCTGTACGCTCAAGCCGCGCGGCGCATTGGCGCGACCTCGGGGATCGGGACCGGCGCCTTGGCGGGGACGGCGAGGGGGCGCAGGTGGTCCAGGGCCATCATGACAACCAGCAGGGTGGGGAAACCCAGCGTGATCGCCGACATGCCGCCGACGTAGAAGAGTTCACTCAGGCTCATGGCCTCGCCTCCCGTTTGTGAGGGGTCGAGGCTCGCGCGCGCCGAGGCGCGGCGCCTTGATCTGAGTCAAGTCGGGAGGAGGACTGCGCCAGCCGCGGCCGGTGAGGTGGTCGGCGCGATCGCCGAATCGTCGGGCGGCTGCAGGATGCGCCCGGCGCCAGGGCGGGCGTCCAGCCCTTCCCTCTCCTGTCGGAGAGGGAAGGTCAGGCGGGGATCAGCAGCCGGCGTTGTTCCAGACGTATTTGCCTTGGTCGGGATGCCAGGCCCATTGGCCGCAGGCCTGGCTGGCGCTGGCCGGGGCGGCGGGGCCGGAGGCCATCGGCGGGGCCGAGCCGGGGGCGCCGACCGGGGGCGGCGGGCCGTAGTCGCCGTCGTCATAATAGCCGGGGGCGCCATAGTAGTAGGAATAGGGGCCGTACCAGTAGGCCGGGCCATAGCCGTAGTACCAGGGGTCGGCCGCCCAGCCGAGGGCGAGGCCCAGGCCGAAGCCGCCCCAGCCGTAGCCGTAGCCGTAGCCACGTCCGCCGCGGAAGCCGCCTCTAAAGCCGCCGCCGCGGGCAAAGCCCCCGCCTCTGGCGAAACCGCCGCCGCGGGCGCCCGCGTGGCCGCCGGCGCTGGCGTGACCGCCGCCGCCATGGGATTGGGCCTGGGCGGCGATGGGGGCGGAGAGAAGCGCCGCCGACGCCAGAAGGGCCACTGAAAGTCTGGTCATGTTCATCTCCACCTGGCCCCCCAAGTTTGCTTACGTCAAAATTTAGTCGGGTTGAGCGCGTTCACAAGGGCGTTCGCCTGTTAAAAGGCTGTCAGCGTTCTCTTTTTCAAGGTTTTGGCGCCCCATGCCCGTAAAGCTCGCTTTTCTCGCAACCGCTGGTTTCGTTACAGCGCTTATTCTCGCCCCCGCGGGCGCCGCCCTGGCCCAGGCCCAGGACGTCGGCGAACTGCACGCGGCCCTGCATCTGACCCTGCAGCAGGAGACGTCGTGGCGGGCCTATCAGGAAGCGCTGGAGCCGGACCCGGTCCAGCAGTCCAGGCATCAGTCGGCGCAGATGATGATGGCGGCCTTGCCGACCCCGCGCCGGATCGACCTGCTGGACGCCAATATGCAGGCGGACCTGGAGGTGATGCATCGCCAGGGCGAGGCCACCAAGGCCTTCTACGGCGCCCTGACCCCCGAGCAGCAGAAGATCTTCGACCGCGAGACCCTGCCGGCGCCGGGTGGGGATCAGGGGCGGTAGGCCGAGCTCCAGGCCCCTGCGGCCGGCGCGCTTCGCACGAAGGGGCCGGCGCTGGAAGAGGTTTACCGCTAAGGACGCTAAGGGGCGCGAAGCGCGATCAATAGCGCGCCAACGCATCAAGGTTTGATGCGGGCTATGCCCGCCTTCGCGCCCTTAGCGGTGAATCCTTCCGTTGTGCTCTTCGTGGTGACGTCTTCAAACTGGCAAAACGCTGGCGGCCCATGCCGATCCACGCTTCGGCGCCTAACCCCAAAGCCTCGCTTGGTCGACTTTTCTGCAACAACCCTTGCAGCGACCGGGGCTGGAGCCCATCTCATGCGTGGCGCCACTGCCACAGCGGCGCTTGTGCGCGAACAGGGCCGGAACGAGGGTCCACTCCGTGCATTGGTATGGCGAGGGACAAACCGGGGTTGCCCGCAGGATTGACCCAAACCGTTTTGGAGCCACGACGCATGACCGTCACCCAGCTGAACTTGAAGGCCCGCACCGCCGCCGGCGGCCGTATGGAAACCCCCGAAACCGCCACCCAGCGCATCCGCCGCCTGCAGCTGGAGGCCAAGAGCCTGGCCCGCGAACAGGTCGAAGCCCTGTGCGACGAGCTGATGATGCTGGCCCAGCGGGCGCAGGACATCGCCGACGGCGGCGACGCCTATCCGGCCGGCGTGCGGGAAATGGCCTCGCGCATGGCCGCCGACCTGCCCGAGCGGGCGCAAGGCATGCTGGTGATCTCCGAACGCATGGCCGCGGCGCACAGCCACTAGGGCGTTGGCTTTGGACTTTCGCCCTTCCCCAGGCACGAGGCCTGGGGAACGCGACGGATGATGCAGGAGGCGATTCACCCCTACCCGATCAGCCGGCCGATCGCTTCCAGATAGATGGAGAACGCCGCCCGACCCTGCGGCGTGATCCGCGCCCGGGTCAGAGGCTTGCGGTTCAGGAAGCTCTTGTCGATGGCGACATAGCCGGCGTCCTCCAGCTTGCGTAGCTGGATCGACAGATTGCCCTGGGTGGTGTCCAGCGCCGCCTTCAGTTCGTTGAAGGAGGCGACCTCGGCGTCGGCCAGATAGGCCATCACCCCCAGGCGCAGGCGCCCGTGGATCACGTCGTCGATCTTGCCGATATCGAAAGCGGGCACGACTGGGCTCCTAGCCCGCGACGATCTTGGCGCCGCGCATGATCAGCCATCCGGGCAGGGCCATGAACAGCATCAGACCCACCCCGGCGGTGACGATGAAGACCGGCATGGCCTCGATGAAGATGGCCATGATCGCCGCGCTGACGATCCAGCCCGCCCCCACCACCGCCATCCAGGCGCGCCGGCGCAGGTTGAAGGCGATCAGCCAGGCCGCGCCCTGCAGCACGAAGACGCAGCAGGGGTAGATCAGCCAGGTGGTGATGCTGCCCTCCCGCCAGGCCACCGCCCCGATCACCACGATCAGGGCCAGGTTGGTCAGGCCCAGGGTTCCGAACACCTTGGCGATGGCCCGCTGCGCCCCCGCCGGCGGCGCCTCGCGCCGGCCACGCCAGATGATCCAGGCCATCAGCACGCCGAAGACCAGCGATGGCGCGGCGGCGATGGCGACCGAGATGGCCGGCGTCGGCGGCCAGAAGCCCTGACCGTCCAGGCCCGACAGCAGCAGCTGGGCGCCGTAGCAGAGTCCGCCGGCCAGATAGGTCTGGCCGATGGTCTTCTGCATGCCGTCGCCGGACTGGACCAGGGCGCGCAGGAAGGCGAGGTCCTCCTGGGCGGCGGTGTTGGCCTGGGCGGGCGGCAGGGTGTTGGGCGCGTCGGTCATTACGGCTGCTCCGAGAGGCTCGCCATCGGGGTGGACGAGGCCGGATGAGTCTGCAAGCGGGGGACCCGGCGCGGGCGGGCGCCGTTGAGGGTGGCGCCGATGAAGCTGTGGCGCACCAGCAGCTGATAGCTGGCGAACATCACCGCGAAGCCTACGCCCAGCAGGACGGCGAACTTGATCGGCCAGGCCCAGTCCAGAGGCGCCAGCAGCACCTGCAGCACCATGACGACCGGCATATGCACCAGATAGATCCAGTAGGAGGCGTCGGCGATGTAGCGGCGCGCGGGGCTGAACCCGGACAGGAACCGCAGGGCCAGGCCGACCGCCGCAAAGGTGGCCGTCCAGCTGGCCAGGGGATAGATGACCGCCCCCACCCCATGCCAGACGCCCTCTGGCGTGCCGAGCATGGTCGGCGTGGCGATCATATAGGCCGCGCCGGTCGCCGCCACGGCCAGCACCAGGTTCAGGACCCAGCGGCGCCGCAGGGTGTCCAGCAGATCGACCTGCCGGTTCAGCAGCCAGCCGAACCCGAACGCCGCGCCATAGCCGGCCCAGGTCTCAAGATTGGTGACGAAGGAATAGTCGGGCGTGAAGATCCCGAACCACATCAGCCACCTGGGCGTGGTGGCGAAGACCAGGGCCACAGGCGCCGCCAGCACCAGGGGCGCAAGACCGCTACGCATCAGCCTGGCCACCAGCCGATCGACACCACCGCGCAGGGTTCCGCGCCGGTCGATCAGGGCGATCAGGCCACGCCCGATCAAGGTCGCCGCATAGAACTGCAGCAGCACCCAAAGGAACCACAGATGGGTCAGGGGAAAGTTGGGGAAGGTCGGCCAGGTCGGCGCCGGTCCGCTGGGCGGATGCCCCCCGTGCGCGGCCACCACGCCCCAGATTTCCGCCGCCGTAATGGCGGCGAACAGGAAGGGCCAGGCCACCACCATCGGCAGGGCGATTCGCTTCAGCCGATCGCCGATGAAGGCCTTGGCGCCGCGCCGGTGAAACACCATATGACCAAAGAAGCCGGCGATCAGGAAGAAGGTCGTCATCCGGAAGACGTGGCTCGCAAAAAACACCACGCCCAGGGTTGCGCTGGGATGGCTGTCCTGGATCGCCCAGATCGGATGCTGGCTAGGCACGAAGGACAGGGAGGCGTGGAACACCACGCCGAGCAGCAGGGCGAACCCCCGCACCGCGTCCAGGGCGTGCATGCGCTCCGGCGATTTCCGCCCCTCGGGCGCCTCTCTCATATCGGTCATTGCGGCCTCCTGCCGGTTCAATGACCGCAGCTATCTCATAACAAGTTTATTTTGTAAACTGGTTCTCAAAATGATCCCGCAACGATTGAACTTATCCCCAGCTACCTGTCCTGGCGCCCCCGCACTTCCCTCGTCAGGGGAATCAGCGCCTGCTAGGGCTCGGTATTCAGGCGAGTCCGCCGCCCCGGTGTGGGCCGGCCGCAACAGTGGCGGGCCATCTGTGCTTGGGCCGCATCCGATCGTCGCGTTCGGTCGTTAGCCAAGTCGAGGACCCGAAACTGTTCAGGAGACCAAGATCCATGCGGCCGCTGCTCGCCTTGATCGCGTTGGGAACCGTGCTGGGCGCCGCTGGCGCCGGCGTGGTGGTGGGTCACGCCGCCGCAACGCGGCCGGCCGTCGTCGAGACCAGCACCAGCCTGGTGGAACAACGCATCGACTCCATCGGCCAGCAGATTGTCGTCGCCCACCAGGACGGCGCCCTGGACTTCAGCCAGGCGCATGCGATTGATCGCGAGCTGTTTGAAGTGCGCGGCCGCGAGCACCGGATGAAGACCCACGATCACGGCGCCCTGGCCCGGCTGGACGCCGACAGTCTGCAGAGCCAGCTCGACCAGCTGGCCGACGAACTGCGTGACACCGCCCAGGCCGGCCGCACAGCCGCCGCCGGGCCGGACCGGGATCCGTCGCACGCCTGACGCACCATCCGGTCAGGCCAATATGCCGCAGGCCGTTAAGGCTGTTCCTTCAACCTTGCGTCGTTGTTAACGCTTAACGTCCTGGCAAAACGCCATGACACAAACCGGCCCGACATTTTTGCGCCTGATCTACGCCAGCCGGGCAACGTCCGGTTGGGCGGCGGATATGGACGGCGTCTTGTCCGACATCCTGGCCGAAGCGGTGCCCCGCAATCGGATGCGAGGCGTCACCGGCCTGATCATCACCCACGCCGGATGGGTGGTGCAGGGACTGGAGGGTCCGCCCGACGCCGTTCGGGCCACCTTCGCCGCCATTCTGGCCGACGAGCGGCACCTTGACCCGATCGTTCGGGTCGAGACGCCGGCGACAGAGCGGCTGTTCCCGCGTTGGAGCCTGTGCGCGCGGGCGCTCTCGAGCGCCGACGCCATCCTGGTGCAGGATCTGGCGGCGGGCGGCCTGTTCGACCCGGCCGGCGCCTCGCCGCAAACCCTGGTCCGCCTGCTGAGCATCATTTCCAAGGCCCACGACCACCGCTTCGATGCGCAGCAGAGAATGATCGTCAGGCGCTGACCTGCGAGATAGGCTGGAGCCTCGCCGCCTCCCGGAGGAACCGCCATGAGCCAAGGCACGCGCACCGATCCCTGGCTGCTGACCACCCCGAGCGGCGGCGCCCAGTTCACCGCCTTTCGCGACGAGACCCTGGATCCTCCGGCCCTGGTGGTGAAGGTGGGAACCACCGAGCTGCGCTATCACCTGCGTTGCCTCGACGATCTGGTCGCCATGCTGAAGACCACCGGCGACTGGGTTCCCCTCGGCGGCGCCGACGAGCAGAAGCCGGCGCCCGATGGCAGCGTCGAAGCCTGGGGCCGCGCGCCGGACAATCCCGTCGGCGGCTGGTACGGCCTGAAGAAGGGCCTGCGCGGCCGCTTCGGCGTCTATGTCCCGCCGGTTCTTGAAATCCTGGGGCTGGCCGAGGTGGAGCGCCTGCCGAGGAACAACCGGATGCGCGTGGTTTAAGACCGGGGCGCGCGTGAAGAGGCTGCGTTACGCCCCTGGCGAAATATCCGGTGAACCAAAGCTCGCGTGCTAGGTTTCAGCTTGGCGGGCCGCAGGTCCAAGGGTGGGCTAGGCAAGATTGACGAAGCAGGCTGCACGGACGGACCAGGACCTGGCCTTCCTCAACGGGGGCGGGAAAATCGGCGGGTTGTTGCGGAATCACGACTGGGCCGCCACCCCGTTCGGATCGCCCCACAGCTGGCCGCAGTCGCTCCGGTCCATGGTCGGAGCCTGTATAAACTCACCCTTGCTCACGACCATCCTCTGGGGCCCGGACCTCAGGATGATCTATAACGACACCTATGCCGCTTCCCTCGCCGATCGTCACCCGGCCGCGGTCGGCCAGCCGGTCAGCGAAGTCTGGGGCGACGCCTGGGCACAGGTCCGGGCGCCGTTCGAGCAGGCGCTTGTCCTTGGCATGGGCTTCGAGCAGCGGGGCGTTCGACTGGAGTTCGAGCGCAACGGCCGCTCTGAGGTGACCTGGTGGGACATCACCGCCACGCCGATCCGCGGCGAGGACGGGTCGGTGGTCGGCCTGCTCAACCAGGGCATCGAGACGACCCGCCAGGTGCAGGCGATCGAGCGCGCCAGCGGCGAACAGCGCCGCCAGCAAAGACTGCTCAACCAGATGCCCGGCTTCGTCGGCGTGCTCTCCGGCCCGGACCACGTCTACGAGTATGTGAACGACGCCTATGTCGAGATTTCAGGGCCCCGCCAGTTCATCGGACGAACCATCCGCGAGGCGTTCCCTGAACTGGAGGGCCAGGGCATTTACGAACTGCTCGATCGGGTTTTCACTACCGGCGAACAGTTCGTGGCGCGCGGGCTTCCGATCCAGCTGGCGGGGGAAGACGACAGCCGGTTCCTCGACCTCCTGTACGAGCCGGTCCGAGATGAAGATGGCGCCGTCACGGGGATATTCGTGGGGGGCTACGACGCTACGGAGACCTATCGGGCCGCCGGTGAAATTCGCGACCTGAACGCCGACCTCGAACGCCAGGTCGCCGAACGCGCCTTTGGCCTGGCCCAGACCTGGGCGGTGAGCCCGGACCTTCTCGGCGCCCTGAACGCCGAGGGCTACTTCGAAACCTCCAACCCCGCGTGGAAGTCAGTGCTGGGTTGGGAGCAGGAGGAGGTGGCGCGGATGTCGATCTGGGAGCTGTTGCACCCGGACGATCTGGAGCGCACGCGGGGCGGGTTCGCCCTGAACCAGGTCGGTCAACCGGCCATCCAGTTTCCCAACCGCTACCGCCATAAGAACGGCGGCTATCGATGGATTTCCTGGGTGGGCGTGCCTCAGGACGGTCTCGTCTACTGCACCGGTCGCGACATCACCGCCGAGAGAGACCAGGAAGCCGCCCTGGCCCAGTCCACCGCGGAGCGGGAGCGCATCTGGCGCTATTCCAGAGACGTCATCACGGTGATCGACATCACTGGCGTGCTGAAGGCGGTCAATCCGGCCGCACAGGACATGTTCGGCTGGGCGCCCGAGGACATGATCGGCCGCAACGTGGTCGACTTCATCCATCCGGAGGACCGACCGCCGCTGCGGGACGGCGCCCTCATCCGGGAGCGGTACGCCCAGCCGCGGATTTTCCTGAACCGGTTCCTGCACAAGGACGGCTCCTACCGGCATATGTCCTGGTTAGCCGCCGCCAGTACCGAGGGCGAGATCTACTCGTCCGGACGGGACATAACCGCGGAGCGCGAGCAGGCTGAAGCCCTGGCGGCCGCCCAGGAAAGCCTGCGGCAGTCGCAAAAGATGGAGGCGGTGGGCCAGCTGACCGGCGGCCTGGCGCACGACTTCAACAACCTGCTGACCGGCATCAGCGGCAGCCTGGAAATGCTCCAGACCCGGATCGCCCAGGGCCGGTTCAGCGCCGTCGATCGCTATGTGACCGCCGCCCAGGGCGCGGCCAAGCGCGCCGCGTCCCTGACCCACCGGTTGCTGGCCTTCTCGCGCCGCCAGACCCTGGATCCCAAGTCCACCGACGTGAACCGGCTGATCGGCGAGATGGAGGAGTTGGTGCGCCGGACGGTGGGTCCGGAGGTTGGTGTCGAAGTCGTCGGCGCCGGCGGTCTCTGGCCCACCCTGGTCGATCCCAACCAGCTCGAGAACGCCCTGCTCAACCTCTGTATCAACGCCCGGGACGCGATGCCGAACGGCGGCCGCATCACCATCGAGACGGCCAACAAATGGCTGGACGAAACGACGGCGGTGGAACGTGACCTGGTCCCGGGCCAGTATGTCTCGCTCTGCGTCACCGACACCGGCACGGGGATGACGCCGGAGGTGATCACTCGGGCGTTCGACCCCTTTTTCACCACCAAGCCCCTCGGCGAGGGAACCGGCCTTGGCCTGTCGATGGTCTATGGGTTCGTGCGCCAGTCCGGTGGGCAGATCAGAATCTATTCCGAAGAGGGCCATGGCACGACCATGTGCCTCTATCTCCCGCGCGACCATGCGGTGGCGGGATCGGAGGCGGCCCAGCCGACCCAGACCGTCGTCGCCGGCCAAGGCGATGGCGAGGTGGTGCTGATCGTGGATGACGAGCCAACGATCCGAATGCTGATCGCCGAGGTGCTGGAAGAATGCGGCTACGCCGGCATAGAAGCCGGCGACGGCCCCACCGGCCTGAAGGTCCTGCAGTCGGCGGCGAAGATCGATCTGCTGATCACCGACGTGGGCCTGCCGGGCGGTATCAACGGCCGCCAGCTGGCGGACGCCGCGCGGGTGGAGCGACCGGACCTGAAGGTGCTGTTCATCACCGGCTATGCGGAAAACGCCGTGGTGGGCAACGGACATCTGGACGTGGGCATGCAGGTCCTGACCAAGCCCTTCGCCATGGAAACCCTGGCCCGGCGCATTCGCGGCATGATCGAGAGTTAGGGCGTCTCGTAGAGTCGCCCTGTCCAAGCCCGACCAGACGTTGGCGCGGGCGCCATCACGAGGTAATCCTACCCGTTCCGGTTGGGGGGCTGATCGTGCATCTGATCTTATGGGCGGCCATGATGTTCGCCGCGGCGACGACCGACGCGACACCCGTTCGGCCGATGATCAGCGCATCCGCGCCTCTGCCTTCGCCCAGCCCGTACATCAACGATCTGGCCGCCAGGTTTCAAAGCGAATGGCGCCCAGACTGCTCGGAGCCGGCGGCGGACATTACAATCTCCGTCGCATTCAGGGTGGGACCGACCGGCCAGCTTATTGGCGCGCCGACATCATCCGCGCCAGATTCGCCGGACCCGCTGGTCCGCGCCGCGTCGGACCGGGCAATCCGCGCTGTCTATGCGGCGGGCCCATTCACAAACATGCCGCCATCGCTGGTCGGCCAAAGGATTGTCGTTAACTTCAGCAACCGCATCGCCTGCCGCACTGCCGGGTAGATTCGATTTCCGATCCGAAAGCGTGTTGGGGTTGGGATCAGGCTGAATCTATCCGCCAACGCTGTACGCGCCATTTTGCGTTTGCCCTAACCATCACCGTTCCCCAGGCCTTGTGCCTGGGGAACGGTGTGATTTGAAAGGCCAGCGTTTCACCCCAGCGACGGCCAACGTCGTTCGCGCCTAATCTCAACCCGCACGAACCGGAACACCCGCCGCGGTCGCTCAGCGCTACTTCGCCAGTTCGGCCTCGATAGCGCTGACAAGCGCCGGGTCTTCCGGCTTCATCATCGGCGAGAAGCGGCCGGCGACGTGGCCATCCTTGGCGATCAGGAACTTCTCGAAATTCCACATCACCGAGCCGTCCGGCGGGGCGCGGTCGCCGGCGCCTTCGGCCACGGGGATGGCCTTGGTCAGGCTGGCGTAGAGCGGGTGCTGGCCCTCGCCCTTGACGACGATCTTCTCGAACATGGGGAATTTGACCCCGAAGCTGGTCTGGCAGAAGTCGGAGATTTCGGCATTCGTGCCCGGCTCCTGGGCGCCAAACTCGTTGGCGGGGAAGCCGGCGACCACCAGCCCTTTGTCGCCATAGGTCTCATAGAGCTTCTCCAGCCCGTCATACTGGGGAGTCAGGCCGCATTTGGAGGCGACATTCACCACCAGCACCACCTTGCCCTTGAACTCGCCGAGCGAGCCGGCCTTGCCGTCGATGTGGTTGACGGGGATGTCATAGACGGTGTCGGCCATGGGGCGGGTCCTTTGGATGGATGTCGGAGTGAAGCTAGGAAGGGAGCGGGAGCAACTCAAGGCGAGGTTCAATGAGGAAGCCCTTTTGTGCGACGAAACCACCAACTCATGACCCGTCCCCGAGGGCTTGTCCCCGGAGAACGCCGCACTGTGAAACCGCCCTAAGCCAGCAAATCCGCTTCGTCCGGATGCCGCTTGAACCAGGCGTCGGCGTAGGGACAGGAGGGGACGATCTTCAGTCCCTCGGCGCGGGCGTGGGCGACGATGCCCCCCATCAACCGGCCGGCGGCGCCGGTTCCGCGCAGGGCCTCGGGCGCCTCCACGTGCGGGATCACCACCACGTTCGCCTTGCGACGATAGTCGGCGAAGGCGACATGGCCACCTTCGGTCAGCTCATAGCGGTTGTGATCGCGGTCATCGACCACGGGATTGGCGGTCATGGTTTGTCTCCCGGTCGCGAACAGCCTGGGCGTCGCCTCGTGTTTCGACAAGCTCAACATGAGGCGATTGAGAGTTCGGGAACAATTCGTCTCTATCCGCAAACATCCCCTCATGCTGAGCTTGTCGAAGCATGAGAGCGCCGAAACCGCCTACATCAACTCCACCGCCATGGCCGTCGCCTCACCGCCGCCGATGCAGAGGCTGGCCAGACCGCGCTTGCCGCCACGAGCCTTCAAGGCGGACAGGAGCGTCGCCAGGATGCGGGCGCCGGACGCGCCGATGGGGTGGCCGAGGGCGCAGGCCCCGCCGTTGACGTTCACCGCCGCGTGCGGGATCGACAGTTCGCTCATGGCGATCATGGCCACCACGGCGAACGCCTCATTGACCTCGAACAGGTCGACATCCGACGTCTTCCACCCTGCCCGCTCCAGCGCCTTGCGCATGGCCGGGACCGGGGCGGAGGTGAACTGGCCGGGCGCTTGCGCATGGGCCGCGTGGGAGACGATCCGGGCGATGGGCGTCAGGCCCAGCCGCTCGGCCACCGAGGCGCGGGTCAGCACCAGGGCCGCCGCGCCGTCGGAGATGGACGAAGCGTTGGCGGCGGTGATCGTGCCGTCCTTGGCGAAGGCGGGCTTCAGCGTGGGTATCTTGGCCGGATCGGCCTTCAACGGTTGTTCGTCGGTGCTCACCGAGGTGGTTCCGGCGCGGGTGGTGACGGACACCGGCGTGATTTCGGCGGCGAAGGCGCCGCTTTCCACCGCGCGGCGGGCGCGGGACAGGCTTTCGATAGCGTAGGCGTCCATGGCCTCACGGCCGAACTGGCGCTCGCGGGCGGCCTCCTCGGCGAAGGCGCCCATCAGCTTGCCGGGGTCGTAGGCGTCTTCCAGGCCGTCGAGGTACATGCTGTCGGAGACAGTGTCGTGGCCGATCCGCGCGCCGCCGCGATGCTTGGCCAGCAGATAGGGGGCGTTGGACATGCTCTCCATCCCGCCGGCGATGATGATGTCGGCGCTGCCCGACGCCAGGGCGTCATGCGCCATGATCGCCGCCTGCATGCCCGAGCCGCACATCTTGTTGACCGTGGTCGCCTGGGCGCAGAGAGAGAGCCCGCCGCCCAGCCCGGCCTGCCGCGCCGGCGCCTGGCCCAGACCGGCCGGCAGGACGCAGCCCATGAAGATCTGCTCCACCGCGTCGGGCGATATCCCGGCCCGCTCCACGGCCGCGCGGACGGCGGCGGCGCCCAGGTCCGTCGCCTTCACGGCGCCCAGCGAGCCCTGGAAGCCGCCCATGGGGGTGCGAGCGTATGAGGCGATGACGATGGGATCTGCGGCGGGCATGGCGGGCTTCCTTATCAGACCTAGGTCGTCTTCAGACCTAGGTCGTCTGGTCTCAGCCGTCGACCAGGACGACGGCAATTGCCGGACCTCTACGACATCGGCGCGCGCTCCGAAATCCTCACCCTGTGTAAGGGGCCGAATTTGCGGGCGGACTTGTCATCGGCGCATCCTACGCGCACGATAAATCCATGGGAAGAACCGCGGACTATTCGCATCAGATCTGCTCGGTGGCGGCGACCCTGGAAGTGGTTGGCGACCCCTGGACCTTGCTGATCCTGCGCGACGCCTTCGCCGGGGTGCAGCGGTTTGAGCAATGGCAGGAACAGCTGGGCGTGGCCCGCAACGTCCTGGCCGCACGGCTGAAGAGCCTGGTCGGCCACGGGGTGCTGGAAAAGCGGGAGTATTCCTGCCACCCGCCCCGGTTCGAATATGTGCTCACGCCCAAGGGCCGCGACCTGTGGAATGTGCTGATGACCATGGCCGCCTGGGGCGGCCGGCACGTCTATGGCGACCTTGGCGCCCCCGGCCACTTCATCCACCAGGCCTGCGGCGGCCGGTTCGAGCCTGGCCTCATCTGTCAATGCTGTGGCGGTGAAGTCGGCCCCGGCGACCTGGCCAAGGCCGAAGGCGACTGCCGCGCCACGGTGGGCGAGGCGCTGGCGGAGACGCTGGAGCGGGCGGGCTAAGGCCTCGGGCCGATTTGCTCTCAGGAGGCGGGTGTCTTGCTCAAGCCGATCATCATCGGAGCCCTGCTCCTATTCGCCATTCTGCAGATTTCTCCAGCCCGCGCGGACGACGACGTGAAGCCAACGCAGCACGAATTCATCATCAAGAACTTCAGGACCGAGAGCGGCGTGGTGCTGCCCGAGGCGCACATCGTCTATGGGACCTATGGTCACCTGAACGCGGCGGGGGACAACGCCGTGCTTTTGCCATCGCACTACATGGCCGACATGAACGGCTACGGCTGGCTGGTCGGTCCCGGCAAGGCGCTGGATCCGAACAAGCTTTATCTGGTCACCAGCGAGATGTTCGGCAACGGCCGCTCTTCCTCGCCCAGCAATACGCCCGAGCCCCTGCATGGGCCGAGGTTCCCGGTCACCACCATCCGCGACAACGTCGAGGCGGTGCACCAACTGCTCACTGAAGAGTTGCACGTCAAACACCTAAAGGCCGTGATCGGTTTTTCCATGGGCGCCCAGCAAGCGTTCCAATGGGCGGTGAGCTATCCCGACTATATGGACCGGATCGTCGCCACATCGGGCGCCGCCAAGACCTATGGCCACGGGATTGTCAGGCTGGAGGGCCAGATCGCCGCCCTGACCGCCGATCCCGCCTTCGCGGACGGCGACTATAAGGCAGAGCCGAAGAAGGGGATCGAGGCCTTCTCCATGGTCTGGACAGGCTGGCTTTTCTCGCAGGAGTGGTGGCGCAAGGAGTTGTGGCGCGAGGGCGCGCCCAAGGACATCACGTTCGAAAAGACGGTAGAGAACTTCCGCACCAACTTCATCCCCGGCGCGGACGCCAACAATCTCATCCTGCAGATGCGGGCCTGGGAAAAGCATGACGTGGGCGCGACCCCCGGCTTCCACGGCGACGTGGAGGCGGCGCTACGCTCGATCAAGGTTCCCGTGCTCTATATGCCATCCGCCACCGACCTCTACTTCCCGGTGGAAGACGCTCGCTATGAGGCCGCCTTCATTCGCCACTGTACGCTTCTGCCCATCCCCTCGCTCTGGGGCCACCCCGCCGGCGCGGGGGCCAGCCCCGCCGACGGGAAATTCCTGAACCAGCACGTGGCCGCCTTCATGGCGGGTAAGGCAAGGGCAAGCCGAAGCCTGCGCCGAACCTGAAGAGCGCCAAGAACCCCGGAGCTGGTTGGAGCGGGGATTAGGACCTGTGGCGACGGCTTGCGAATTGCCTCGATGCGCCGGACCTACCCCGCCGCAATCGTCCGCCCGATGAACCCGCCGCCCAGCACGCGGGACGGCTCCGCCGGATCATAAAGGACGCAAGCCTGGCCGGGCGCCACGCCTTCTTCGGTTCCGTCGAACACCACCCGGGCGTCGCCATCGATGACGGCGATCCGTCCGGCCACCGGCTCCCGGGTCGAGCGGACGCGGGCCAGCACGCGCTGACCGCCATCGGCGGCCGCCGCAAAGCTGGATTGCCCACCCAGCCAATTGATCTCGTTCAGGGTCAGGCCGATCGTCAGCAGGGCCTCGCGGGGGCCGACGATCACCTGGCGCTTGTCGACATCCAGTCGGACCACGAACAGCGGATCGCCCACGGCGACGTTCAAACCGCGCCTTTGGCCGACGGTATAGCGGGTGATGCCCTCGTGACGACCCAACACCCGGCCGTCGAGATGGACGATATCGCCCGGCTCGGCGCCTTGCGGGCGCAGGCGATCGATCACCGTGGTGTAGCGCCCCTCCGGCACGAAGCAGATGTCCTGGCTGTCCGGTTTGTCTGCCGCGGCCAGGCCGAGCTCCGCCGCCACCTGCCGCACCACGGGCTTGGGCAGGCCGCCCAGCGGAAAGCGCAGATAGTCGAGCTGGTCACGGGTGGTGGCGAAGAGGAAGTAGGACTGATCGCGCGCGGGGTCGGCGGCGCGGTGCAGCTCGGGGCCGTTCGCGCCGATGCGGCGCTGGACATAGTGGCCGGTGGCCATGGCCGCCGCGCCCAGGTCTCGGGCCACGTCCAGCAGGTCGCGGAACTTGACCGTCTGGTTGCAGCGGATGCAGGGGATCGGCGTCTCACCGCGCAGGTAGGCTTCGGCGAACTCCTCGATCACAGACTCCTTAAACCGGCTTTCGTAGTCGAGCACATAGTGGGGGATGCCCATGGCCTCGGCGGCGGTGCGGGCGTCGTGGATGTCCTGGCCGGCGCAGCAAGCGCCCTTCTTGCTAATCGCCGCGCCGTGGTCATAGAGCTGCAGGGTAACGCCCACGACGTCATAGCCGGCCCGCTTGAGCAGGGCGGCGGTGACGGTGGAGTCCACGCCTCCGGACATGGCCGCGAGCACCCGCGCGCCGG
>Ga0302314_10007651_pt1 | contig 19399 bp, 19 predicted proteins | sample III_Palsa_N2_3_FD_200533 | JGI IMG/M metagenome (GOLD analysis project Ga0302314, IMG submission 200533) | Peat permafrost microbial communities from Stordalen Mire near Abisko, Sweden - III_Palsa_N2_3 | ecosystem: Environmental > Terrestrial > Soil > Palsa > Peat permafrost | place: Sweden...
TGCGAACACGCCGAAGTCATCGGTGATCGGCTGTTCCAGGTCGAAGCTTCCGCCGACGCGGCTGCGATATTGGCGGACCAAGGCGAGATTCGGCGGCGTGTCGGTGGTGAGACCCAGCGCGATCGCATGATCGAGGAGCCCCATGCGTCCGCGGGTATCCCATGCCGTGAAGAGAATGCGTCCCGTCTTGCCGAACAAGGGGTAGCGCTTCTCGATCTCGCCTTCCATTTGGAACTGATGAAACGCCGGGTCGAGGTGCGGGCTATTCGGGACATATGACAAATCGAAGAGGCCCGCCCGAAAGGTCCACGACTGGATGTAACGCTCCGCCGCCGCACCCACCGTGTATCCCCACGCATCGGCGGCGTAATCGTAAGTGCCGGCATCGACGGCAGCCCAATTCAGAAAGTCGTTCCGCGGATCGTGCGCGTATTGATTCGTATCGAACACGTCGGTTACCGAGAACTTGCCCACGGTGAACACCCAACGGTCGATGCTGCGCGAGCCGGCGAGTTGATTGGCGGCGCCCTCCACGTTCTCGCGTTCCCCGCCCGTATCGAGGGTCTGGCGCACATACAGGCGCGGCAGCCGCAGGTACGGCGCGTTAGAGCCCACCTTGTAAGCCTCGGCGCTCGAAAACGCCGCCAGACCCAACGTGTCGTCGAGGCCGCGACCTTGATCGAGCTCGGGGGAAATCCAAAACTCCGCACCGTGCCAGAGACGCGCGCCGACATACAGCGTGAGATCCGAAGTCTCGCGGCCCATGTCGGGCGTAAGACTGTTGGGCCCGCGGTACGGCGCGCGAAAATCGTTCGTGTGCTGCTCGACGTAGGTCGCCTGGCCGTGAACGGCCCAACGCTGATCGGGTGTTGGGCTTGCGTCGGCCGCCGCGGCGGCACTGCCTGAATCCTCGGTCGGATCCGCACACACCCGACAGCTGCCGACGCCTCCCCATATCACAGCCAGGGCGAGGCTGACGGACGCGAGTGCACCCGGGCGTAGCGGGAAAAGGCTCCGACGGCACCGCATCGTCTACACCGGCAGATAGAGCGCCGTGATCAGCAGACAGACGCAGAGCGCCGCGCGGCCCGCGACGCGAAAGTCGAAATTGATCATGATGGTCTCCCTGCTTGGCGGAAGTCCGATCGAGGCGCTGGAACAGAGATTGCCACGGCTCGACGGCGGCTGAGATCACTGTGCGTCGGCCGCGCCGACGCCCCGTCGCTTCATCGGTGGGTGTTTAGCAACTTTCTCTTACGTCTATATATCCCTCCCCCCGGCGGAGCGGTCAAGCCGCTGATATGGCGCGATCCTCCAGAAACGTTGCTCGGCAAGCGCTGCGCGCGCGCACAGCGGCAACGCCGCGAGTCGCGCGGATGCCGAGTCAACTCTCATTTTCCGCGCCAGGATCCGCGGGCTTCACCGGCGCCGCGTCGGCCGAGGAAGCTGTGCTCCCCGCTTGCGGTTCGCCCAAAGCCTGCTCGACCGCCGCCGCGCGCTCCTCGGGAGAAAGTTTACGCGGCCGGGTCCAGCTCGAGGAGGTGACTTGCGCCGGGCGGGTCAATGTCAGCTTGCCTTCCGGAGCATTCGCGCCGATGGTCGATCCGGCACCGACGGTCGCGCCCGCGCCGATGCGCACGGGAGCCACGAGCATGCTGCCCGAGCCTATGAAGGCCCCGTCGCCGATCTCCGTGGGCCATTTGTTGGCGCCGTCGTAGTTGCAGGTGATGGTGCCGGCGCCCACGTTGACTTTGCTTCCGACGCGCGCATCGCCCACATAGCTCAGATGATTCGCCTTGCTGTCGGACCCGATTTCGCTGTTCTTGACCTCGACGAAGTTGCCGATGTGCACGCCGCGCGCGAGCACGGTGTGCGGACGCAGTCGCGCGAACGGGCCGACGCGGCAATGCTCGCCGATCTGCGCTTCTTCGATGACGCAGTTCGAGAAGACCTCGGTATCCGCGCCGATGCTCGCATCCCTGATGAGGCAGTTCGGTCCGATTCTCACGCGCGCCCCGAGGTGCACTTTGCCGATGAACACGGCGTTCACGTCGATGAACACGTCGCGCTCGACGGACACTGCGCCGCCGCGGACGTCGATGCGCGTCGGGTCCGCAACCGTGGCGCCGGCCATCATCAGCTCGCGCGCGCGTTCCTGCCGGTAGCACGTCTCGACCTCGGCAAGCTGGAGCCGGTCGTTGACCCCGAGAACCTCGCTCGCGCTCGGCGCGAGCACCGCCTCGACGCGGTCCCCGGCCTTCACCGCGAGACCCACGACGTCCGTGAGGTAATACTCGCGCTGGGAGTTTGCCGTGCCGAGGCCTAGGAGCCAGCCCCGCAAGGGGCCGGCGGGGGCGGCCATCAGCCCCGAGTTGGCTTCTTTGATCTTCAGCTGGTCGGCGTTCGCGTCCTTGTGCTCGACGATGGCCCGCACGAGGCCCATCGGGTCGCGCACGATGCGGCCGTAGCCAGCCGCCTGATCGAGTCTTACGGATAAGATCGCGAGCGCGCCTGCATTCGCGGCGGCGACCAGGCCGTGGAGCGTCGAGGCCCGTATCAAGGGCACGTCGCCGTAGAGCACGAGGACGGTATGGTCGTCGGGAATGGCGGCCATGGCCTGCATGACGGCGTGACCCGTGCCGAGCTGCTCCGCCTGCAGCACCCAGTCGACTTCCTCCTGGCCGAAGGCCGCACGTACCTGCGGACCGCCGTGGCCGTACACCACATATACATCCGCCGGGTTGAGCGCGCGAGCGGTTCGGATCACGTGTTGCAGGAGCGGTTGTCCCGCGAGCGGCTGCAGGACCTTGGGTAGGTCCGAGTTCATGCGCTTGCCCTGCCCCGCGGCGAGTATGACGACGGAAAGCGGCATGACGGCTCCTCGAGAAGTCCGGCGCGCGCGCCGGGTGTCAGCGTTTGTTGCGCAGGCGCTCGATGGTCTTCAATTGGGCGGCGGCGCGCAGCAGCTCGGCGTGTGCCTCCGCAAGATCTCTCTTATCCGTACGGGTGCGCACCAATTCCTCGGCCCGCTGCTTGGCCTGCTGCGCCTCGGCCTCGTCGAGATCCTTGGCGCGCACGGCCGTGTCGGCAAGCACCGTGACGCGATTCGGCTGCACCTCGAGTGCCCCCCCGCCCACGTAAAAGATCTGCTCTTCCTGCCCCTCGACGTGAACACGTACGTTGCCGGGCTTCAAGGTGGTGAGGAGCGGCGCATGTCGTGGATGAATGCCGAGCTCGCCGAGCGTGCCCGGCGCGATCACCAGGGCAGCCTCGCCCGAGAACAGCTCGCCCTCGGCGCTCACAATATCGACGTGAATGGTTTCGGCCATGTTCGCCTTAACTTAGCGTCTTCGCTTTCTCGACCGCTTCTTCGATGCCGCCGATCATGTAGAACGCCTGCTCGGGCAGGTGATCGTATTCGCCCGCGATGATCGCCTTGAAGCCGCGGATCGTGTCCTTCAGCGGGACGATCTTGCCGTCCTGGCCGGTGAACACCTTCGCGACGTTGAAGGGCTGAGACAGGAAGCGCTGGATTTTGCGCGCGCGATACACGGACTGCTTGTCCTCTTCCGATAGCTCGTCCATGCCGAGAATCGCGATGATGTCCTGCAGCTCCTTGTAACGTTGCAGCACCTGCTGCACGCCGCGCGCCGTATCGTAGTGCTCCTCGCCCACCACCAGCGGATCGAGCTGGCGGCTGGTGGAGTCTAGCGGGTCGACGGCCGGGTAGATGCCGAGCGAGGCGATTTGACGCGAGAGCACCACGGTTGCATCCAAGTGCGCGAAGGTGGTGGCCGGCGACGGGTCGGTCAGATCGTCGGCGGGCACGTACACCGCCTGGATGGAAGTGATCGAGCCGGTCTTCGTCGAAGTGATGCGTTCCTGCAGCACGCCCATTTCCTCCGCGAGCGTCGGCTGGTAGCCGACTGCCGAGGGCATGCGTCCGAGCAGCGCCGACACCTCGGTGCCCGCGAGCGTGTAGCGGTAGATGTTGTCGACGAAGAACAAAACATCGCGACCCTTGCCGGAGGCTTGTTTCTCGTCACGGAAGTATTCCGCCATCGTGAGACCGGTGAGCGCCACGCGCAAACGGTTGCCCGGCGGCTCGTTCATCTGTCCGTACACCATGGCGACTTTGCTGTTGCCGAGGTTGTCCTTGTCGATGACGCCCGACTCGATCATCTCGTGATAGAAGTCGTTGCCTTCGCGGGTGCGCTCGCCGACGCCTGCGAACACCGACAGACCGCTGTACTGCTTCGCGATGTTGTTGATCAGCTCGAGCATGTTGACGGTCTTGCCGACACCCGCGCCGCCGAACAGGCCCACCTTGCCGCCCTTGGCGAACGGCACGAGCAGGTCGATGACCTTGATGCCCGTGACCAGGAGATCCTGACCGCCCGCCTGCTCGTCGTAGGACGGCGCCGGGCGGTGAATCGGCAGGGTCTCGGTCGCATTCACGGGACCGCGCTCGTCCTGCGGCTTGCCGAGCACGTCCATGATGCGGCCGAGCGTCGCCTGGCCGACCGGAACGCTGATGCCCTTGCCGGTGCCCGTGACGGTGAGGCCGCGGCGCAGGCCTTCCGACGGGCCCATGGCGATCGTGCGCACGATGCCGTCGCCGAGCTGTTGCTGCACCTCTAGGGTCAGATCCACCTCGTCGAGCTTGAGCGCGTCGTAGATCTCGGGAATCTGATCGCGCGGGAATTCCACATCGATGACCGCGCCGATGATTTGTACGATTTTGCCGCTGGATTTGCCGCTGGACATATTGAAACCTCTTGCCTAGACCGCTGCCGCGCCGCCGACGATCTCCGAAAGCTCTTTGGTGATCGCGGCCTGGCGGGCCTTGTTGTAAATGAGTTGCAGCTCGTCGATGAGCGCGCCCGCGTTATCGGATGCGCTCTTCATCGCCACCATGCGTGCCGCCATCTCGGAGGCCACGTTCTCCACCGCCGCCTGGAAAACCTGGGACTCGATGTAGCGCATCAAGAGACCGTCGAGAATCTCGGCGGCGTCCGGCTCGTAGATATAGTCCCAGCGCTCCTGCAGCTCGCTCTTGTCGATGGTCTGCAGGGGCAGCAGCTGCGACACCGTTCCCTTCTGACTCATGGTGTTCACGAACACGTTGTTGAGGAGCAGCAGCCGGTCGATCTTCCCCTCCCGGTAGAGGTCCAGCATCACCTTGATCGGGCCGGCCAGATCCTTTACGTGCGGCCGGTCGCCCAGGTGCGTCGCGGTGGCGGAGAGCTCGATGCCGGAAAGACGCCGGAAGAATTGCACGGCTTTCACGCCGATCGCGCAGACGTACACCTTGGCGTTGGTGCCGTGAGCTTCCTTGATGGTGTTGAGCGCAGCTTTGAATAGATTCAAGTTGAGCGCGCCTGCCAGGCCGCGATCCGTGCTGACCACGATGAGGCCGACGGCTTGCACCGGCCGCTCGATGGTGAACGGATGTTTATAGTCCAGGTTCACCTGCCGCAGATGGCCGACGATCCGGCGGATCTTCTCGGAATAGGGGCGGGCGGCGCGCATGCGGTCCTGCGCCTTGCGCATCTTGCTCGCCGCGACCATCTCCATGGCCTTGGTGATCTTCTGCGTGTTTTTGATACTCGCGATCTTGCCGCGAATTTCCTTAGCGCCTGCCATTGGTGTCCTTTACAGCCGTGTCCTCTTCTTAGAGCGTCGCGAAGAATTCGTCGCAGCACTTCTTGAGCGAGGCCTCGACTTCCTTGCTGAGATCCGGCTTCTCGTTGATGCCTTTGATCAGATCCCCGTAGGAGCTGCGCGCGAACGACTGCAACGCGGCCTCGGTTTCCACGACTTTGCGCCGGTCGACCTTGTCGAAGTAGCCGTTGTTGCCGGCGTACAGCGTGAGCGCCATTTCCGCGACGGACATCGGCGCGTACTGCTTCTGCTTCATGAGCTCCGTCACGCGCACGCCGCGCTCGAGCTGGCGGCGGGTCGCCTCGTCCAAGTCGGATGCGAACTGCGAGAAGGCGGCGAGCTCGCGGTACTGAGCGAGTGCCAGACGCACGCCGCCGCCCAGCTTCTTGATGATGTTGGTCTGCGCAGCGCCGCCGACACGCGACACCGAGATGCCCGCGTTGATGGCCGGGCGCATGCCGGCGTTGAACAGGTCGGTCTCGAGGAAGATCTGCCCGTCGGTGATCGAGATGACGTTGGTCGGCACGAATGCGGTCACATCGCCCGCCTGCGTCTCGATGATCGGCAGTCCCGTGAGCGATCCCGTCTTGCCCTTGATGCGGCCCTTGCTCACCTCTTCCACGTATTGCTCGTTCACGCGCGCGGAGCGCTCGAGCAGGCGCGAGTGCAGATAGAACACATCGCCGGGATAGGCTTCGCGGCCGGGCGGCCGGCGCAGGAGCAGCGAGATCTGGCGGTACGCGACGGCCTGCTTGGACAAATCGTCGTACACGATGAGCGCATCCTCGCCGTTGTCCATGAAGTACTCGCCCATGGCGCAGCCGCCGTAGGGCGCGAGGTACTGCATCGCAGCCGGCGTCGAGGCGGACGCCGCGACGATGATGGTGTGCGCCATGGCACCGTGCTCTTCGAGCTTGCGCACGACATTCGCGATCGAGCTCTGCTTCTGGCCGATGGCGACGTACACGCACTTAACGCCGGAATTTTTCTGGTTGATGATGGTGTCGATGGCCACCGCGGTCTTGCCGGTCTGGCGGTCGCCGATGATGAGCTCGCGCTGTCCGCGGCCGATCGGCACCATGGAGTCGATCGCCTTCAGACCCGTCTGTACGGGCTGCGACACGCTCTTGCGGAAGATCACGCCCGGCGCGACGCGCTCGAGCGGCGATTTCAGCTTGGAGTTGATCGGGCCCTTGCCGTCGATCGGCGTGCCGAGCGCATCCACCACCCGACCGAGGAGCTCGGGACCCACCGGGACCTCGAGAATGCGGCCGGTGGTCTTGACCTCCTGGCCCTCGGAGATATGCGTGTAGTCGCCGAGCACCACCGCGCCCACCGAGTCCTGCTCGAGGTTCAGCGCGAGACCGAAGGTGTTGTCCGCGAATTCCAGCATCTCGCCGTAGCGCGCATCGGCGAGGCCATGCACCCGCACGATGCCGTCGGTGACGCTCACCACCGTGCCGACGTTCCGCGCCTCGGAGGCGGACTGGAACTTCTCGATGCGAGCCTTGATGAGATCGCTGATTTCCGATGCCTTGATGGACATATCGATCCTCTTGGCGAGCGCCGCTGCGGCCGCCGTACTTTGGTTTAGCTAGTCAGTTCGGTTCGCAGGCGCTGCAAGCGGCCCTTGAGGGATCCGTCGATCACCAGATCGCCTGCATGAATGATCGCGCCCCCCAGGAGCGAGGCATCCACGCTGTTGCGCATGTTCACCCGGCGCTTGAGTCTCGTGGTGAGCGCGCCGGTCAGCTTGTCGGCCTGCGCCGCATCGAGCTTCACCGCCGAGATCACTTCGACATCCACCGTGTTCTCGACATCCGCACGCATCACTTCGTAGTGAGCGAGAATCTCAGGGAGGAGCAGCAGCCGGTGATTCTCGGCGAGAATGCGCACGAAGTTCTGCATGCGCGCATCGAGCTTGGTCGCGGCGACGCCGATGATGAACTCCGCGATGTCGGCGGTCGCCACCTCCGGATTCTTGATGAGCGCAGTCACGCGCGGATCGGCCACGATCTCGGCGGCGACGGTGAGTCCCGCGGACCATTGGGCGAACGCCCTCCCGGGGAGCGCCGCCTCGAAGGCCGCTTTCGCGTAGGGCCGTGCGATGGTGGCGCGCTCAGCCACGCGCGACCTCGGCGGAGAGCTTGTCGAGCAGATCCGCGTGCGTTCTCGCGTCGATCTCGCGTCCCAGCAATCGCGATGCGCCTTCGACTGCGAGCTCGCCCACTTCGCGCCGCAGCGACTCGCGGGCACGCGTAGTCTCGAGGGACACTTCCTCGTGCGCACTGGCGATCAAGCGCTGTGCTTCGGAAGAAGCAGTGCCCTTGGCTTCCTCGATCATCTCGTTCGAGCGCTTGCTCGCCTGATCGACGATCTGCGCCGCACGCTCGCGCGCCTCGCGGATGATTTCCTTCGATCGTGTTTCGGCCTCATTCAAGTCCTTCTCGCTCTTTGCGGCCGCCGCCAGACCCTCGGCGATCACCTTCTGTCGAGTCTCGATCTTCACGAGAAGGAACGGCCATATGTACTTCATCACCAACCAGGCGACGAAGAAAAATACGAACCCTTGAATGACAAGTGTGATGGCTATGTTCATGCCCTGCTCCCGGCGCCCGGCGTCCCGCAAGAACGCACGCTGCGTCGTCTCAAATTACTTCCCGCTCAGCAGGCTGAGGAACGGGTTCGAGTAGAGCAGCAGAAAGCCCACGGCCACGCCGATGATGGGCACCGCGTCCAGAAGACCCGCGACGATGAACATCTTGGTCTGCAGCATGGGGGTCAGTTCCGGCTGCCGTGCGGAGCTCTCCAGAAACTTGCCGCCCAAGAGGCCGAAGCCAATGGCGGCGCCGGCGCCTCCGAGCCCGATCACCAGGCCGGCTGCGATTACAGTGGCGCTCAGAAATTGAGCGAGTTGGGTCAAATGTTCCATTATCTTGTCTCCGTCGGTCTTGGGTGTCTCGAAATCGATGAACTAGTGCTTCTCGGATGCGATGCCGACGTACACGATGGTCAGCACCATGAAAATGAACGCCTGCAGCCAGATGATGAGGTAGTGAAATCCCGTCCAAAGGATGTCTGCAAAGATCTGGCCGATCCCGAGGACGTAAGTCGACCAGTGATTCAGCGCCGCTCCCAGAGTGAAGCACGCGATCAGCAGGAATATGAGCTCTCCGGCATACATGTTGCCGAACAACCGCAGCGACAACGACAGCGGCCGCACGGCCTCCTCGATGATACGCAGAATGAAATTGATGGGCGCGAGCGCCACCGCGGCGAGGCCATGAGCATGAAACGGCGCGGTGAACCATTCCTTGAAGAAGAGGCCGACGCCCTTGTGTTTGATGCCCATGTATTGGATTAAAAAGAACACGCCGATTGCCATGCCGATGGTCGTGTTGATGTCCGCGGTCGCCACGGTGCGCAGGTGCTCGATCCCGAGCGCGCTGCCGATCGCGGGCAGCGCATCGACGGGCAGAATGTCCATGAAGTTGTCGAGAATCACCAGACAGAAGATCGTCAGAGCGAGCGGTCCGATGAACTTGCTCTCGCCGTGGAAAGCGTCCTTCACCAGACCATTCACCCAGTCGAGCATGATCTCGGCGAATGCCTGGAACTTGCCTGGTACGCCGCTCGTTGCCCGATGGGCCGCAACATAGGCCACCACGAGGAAAATCAGCGCGATCGCGAGGTTGAAAACGACGCTGTCGAGATGCAATGCCCAGAAGCCGCCTTGCGGCTTCAAGTTCACGGTCAGATGCGTGAGGTGGTGCTGGATGTACTCGGTCACCCCTCCGCCCGCAGCTTCCTCGACCATCATTCCGAAATGCATAGTCACGATTCCCGATCTCGACCGTCTATCACCTGAGCCGGAACAACGCCGTCCAGTACCCAAATTGGGCCGTAAACAGCCCAATCAACAGCGGTGCCGGCTCGAGCTTGAAGTGACCGAAAGTCACATAGAGCGCAAGCACGTACCAAGCCCACTGCAGCAACTTGCCCGTGTACATGGCCCGATTCAGCACGGCGCCGCCGGCGACACCCGGCGCAAACGCTCGCCAGCCGAACAACGCGGTGCCTGTAGCCACGATCAATCCGCCCGCCAGTGCTGCAAGTCCTGACGAGGGGCCCTTAAAGGCGAAAAACAGAGACGCGACCAGCAGCGTGCAACCTATCTGCAGGAGCACGACGCGAATGACCAACCGGTAACCACGGACCGGTCCGTCACTCATCGCGGAAAGAGCCGGACTGCATCCGGCGGACGACGCGCTGATCCCGATTTACACATATGAGCCGTCGCCCATCAAAAGAGCGGGCGAATTATAGAGAGGCCGCCCTACTGCATCAAGGTGAATTCAGGTGATGTGCGCCAAAATGCCCTCGAGCTCATCGAGGCTGTTGTAGGTCACCACCAGCTTTCCCTTGCCCGATGCCGTGTGTTGAAACATAACGCGGGCACCCAGCTTGTCCGCGAGCTCGAGCTCCAGCCGGTGGATGTCGGGATCCGCCGAGAACCCCGCCGGTGTCGATGCGCCCGGCGTGGAAGCGGCGCCCGCCGGCGGGTTCGTGAGCCGGCGTACCAGCGCCTCGGTATCGCGCACCGACAGCGCCTTCTTGGCGACCAGGCCGGCCACCTCGATTTGCTGGCGCCGCGAGGTCAACGATAGTAGCGCGCGCGCGTGCCCCATCTCGATGCTGCGCTGCTCCAGGAGCTGCTTGACCTCATCCGCGAGCTCCATGAGCCGCAGCAAATTGCTCACCGCCGCTCGTGACCGGCCGACGGCCTCCGCGGCGGATTGATGGGTGAGGCCGAACTCCTCGATCAGGCGCGATAGCGCGCGCGCCTCTTCCAAGGGATTCAGGTCCTCGCGCTGGATGTTCTCGATGAGGGCCATCGCGACCGCCGCCTCGTCGGGAACCTCGCGCACGATCGCCGGAATCTCGGCAAGTCCCGCCATCTGCGCGGCGCGCCAGCGCCGCTCGCCCGCGATGATCTCGTAGCGCTGCGATTCGCCCGGATTGCGGCCGGACAAGGGGCGCACCACGATGGGCTGCATGACCCCCTGCGCCTTGATCGATTGGGCCAGCTCGTTCAGCGTCTCGGGCCGCATGTCCAACCGCGGCTGATATTTGCCTCGCTGCAGCAAATCGAGCGGCAGGTTGGCAATCCGGTCGCCCACGGGCGGCGGAGCATTCGACTCGAGCACTGCGGCCTTGCGCGCCATCAAGGGCGAAAGCTCCGCGAGGCCGCGGCCGAGAGACGGCTTTTTGCCGGTCATTCTAGGATTCCAGGGGACGAGACGGCGGATTCTAAGGGAGCCGGCGGCAACTCGTCGCGGCGGATCATTTCTCCCGCGAGGGCGAGGTAGGCGAGAGCGCCGCGCGACTCCTTGTCGTGGAACAAGGCCGGCTTGCCGAAGCTCGGCGCTTCGGCGAGGCGGATATTGCGCGGAATCAAGGTGCGAAACACCTTGTCGCCGAAGTGCTCGATGAGCTGCGCGGACACCTCGTTCGACAGGTTATTGCGCGGATCGAACATCGTGCGCAGCAGGCCCTCGATCTCGAGCTCGGGATTGATGCTGCCTTTGATCTGATCGATGGTCTGCACCAGGGCGCTCAAGCCCTCGAGCGCGTAGTACTCGCACTGCATCGGCACCATCACGGAATCGGCCGCGACCAGCGCATTCAACGTGAGCATGTTGAGCGAGGGCGGACAGTCGATGAGGATCACGTCGTATTCCTCGCGAATGGGCTTCAAGGCGTTGCGCAGCTTGAACTCCCGGCCGGCCATCATGGTGAGTAGGCGCACCTCTGCCGCGGTCAAGTCCTGATTCCCCGGCATGAGCTGAAAGCCGCCGTATTCCACCGGGACCAGCGCGTCGGCGGCGGCGCAATCGCCGAGCAGCACGTCGCAGCTCGTACGCGTGAGCGAATTCTTCTCGATACCGCAGCCCATCGTGGCATTGCCCTGCGGATCGAGGTCGATGAGCAGCACACGGCGCTTCGTGGCCGTGAGCGAGGCGGCGAGATTCACGGCGGTCGTGGTCTTGCCGACTCCGCCTTTCTGGTTCGCGACGGCAATGACTCGCTTCATCTGGTGCTCGCCTTTGGCCCTATCGCAGATCCCCGTCCCGCCGGGGAGAGTTCCACAATATGCCGCTCGTCGTCCAGCCCCGGTAACTTGATCCGGTGCACCGCAACCACCCGGAAAGATTTCGGCAGTGCCCAGATCTCCTCCTCCGGCCGCTTGCCCTTCATGGCCAAAAGCCGGCCGTCCGGCGCGCACAGATGGCCCGCGTAGGCAACGAAATCCGACAGCGAGGACAGCGCCCGCGCGAGGATGGTATCGAACGGCTCCATCGGCCGGAATCGCTCGGCGCGCTCGTTGACCACCTCGACATTGGGCAAACGGAGCTGCTCGACGGTGCGCTCGACGAAGCGCGCTTTCTTGGCCGTAGCCTCGATAAGCGAGAACTGCCGATCGGGATTGACGACGGCGAGCGGCAGGCCGGGGAAACCGGCGCCGGTGCCCACATCGGCGATGCGCCTGCCCTTCAGGAACGGCTGCAAGCTCAGGCTGTCGAGCACGTGCTTGCGCAGCATTCCCAGCCGGTCGCGGATGGCGGTCAAATTGAATTGCGCGTTGGCGACTTCCAGTTCATCGACGAGAACGAGGAGCGCATCGGCGCGCGCTCGATCGATCTTCAGATCAAACTGCGCGCCGCCGTCCGTGAGCAGCTCGCGCTCGGTGTCTCGGTTCACGGTGACGACGTCACGGCGGCGGGCGGAGCGGCGGCGAGCGTGATCGATACGGTGGCGGAGGCTTCGTCGGGACCCTCCGTGCGGCGCGCGCTGAACGCGATATCCCCTTGACGGCCCTCGCACGCGGCATCATCACCGGGCGCGTGCGCGGCCGCCGGGTCGCCTCGCCGCCAGTCGGCGCACGCCGCCGCGAACACAGCCGGCGCACCGGCGGCGGGCAGCGCGACCGATGCCTCGATTCTTTTCAGGCGATCGTGATCGAAGCAAAGCAGATGATCGGTCGGCGCCCGGCCGAGAAACGCAACCACCACATCGGGCCGGAAACAGTCCGCGTCCTCGCTCGTCCGCCGTGCGTCGGGTTGATGGAACACCAGAACCTCGGTGAGCGGGACCGGAACGTCCTTGAAGGCGGTACCGAAGGGGGCCAGCACAAGCGGCGTGAGATCATCGGACACCGCAGGCGGCGCGGCGGGCGCGGCGGCCGTCGTCGCAGGGCCGCGCGCGGGCGTAGACGCCGCGCAGCCCGCGAGCGAGCTTGCGAGCACCGCGGCCCCGAGTCCGGCGGCGAGAAGCGCGTGCTTCAAGCGGCGCGCCTAAGCCATACATCGAGCCCGCCCGCGTTGAGCTCAAGGTCGGGATCCAGCAAGCCATGCCGCGCCGTCTCGTCGCCCGCAAAGCCATGCGCCTGCAAGCGGGTGGACAGATGCTCGAACAAGTCATGCTCGATGCGGCGTAACCGATCGGGCGCCGCGGCACGCGCGCGCGCGATTCGCGCGAACGCGTCGATGTCGGCGTCGAGATCGCGAGCCAGCCTGGCGATGGGGTCGACGCGCCCGTAATGCGTCAGATAGGCGCAGCGCGGCTCGAGCGCGGCGAGGCGCGCGACGGAGGCGCGCAGCTGCTCCGGATCGAACTGAGAGGGTGTCGTAGTGGGAAATATGAAGGGTCCCGCGGCGGTATCGAACTCCCGGTAACTGAGGCCGAAGGTATCGCCCGTGAACAGCTCGCGAGTGTCGCGATCGAAGATGCAGACGTGGTGCAGAGCATGGCCGGGTGTGTGCAGAAATTCGAGCGTGCGCGCGCCGAGCGCGAGGCGCTCGCCGTCCGCAACCGTGGCGACGCGCTCCGCCGGAATGGGCACGGGGTCGCCGAATTGTTGCGCGAAGGCTTCGTCCCCGTACACCACCCTCGCCGCGGCGAACAGCTTCCTCGGATCGATGAGGTGCGGCGCGCCGCGTGGATGCACGATGGCGCGCGCCCGCGGGAGCGCCGCCATGAGCGCTCCCGCCCCGCCGGCGTGATCGAGGTGCACATGCGTGAGCAGCACGTAATCGACCCGCTCGGCGCCGATGTCGAGCGCGCCGAGCGCGGCCAGCAAGTCAGGCACGGAGCGGTGCGTGCCGGTATCCACGAATGCCGCGTGGCCGTCGTCGACGATCAGGTAGCTCGCATCCGCCTCGGGACGCATGTGCTCGGTGTCGACCGCGAACACGCCGTCCCCGAGCCGTTGCGGGATCCGGCTCATCTACGCCGGAGCCGGGTGGCCCGGCGCCGGGTGGGTCGGCTCCAGTCGCTGCTCGAGCTCGGCAAGCTCCGCCGCGGCATCCGCATCGTGCGCCTTCGAGCTCTCCTGCGCGCGGCGCAAGGCGAGTATCGCGAGCGCCTGCATCTGCCCGCAGGCGAGCGAGTAATGCAGCCGCCAATCGGCGATCAGTTCGGGCTCGAGCCCCGCGTAATCGCGGTGATTGACGATGGCATCGAGCACCATCGCGCAAAGCGCAAGCTGTTGGACTCGCGTCCACGACAAGCTCGGCGCGGAGCATCCTTCCGCGAAACAACGGCGCAGGTACGCCGGCGGATCGGCGCTCGCGATGTCGTCGAGCATGTCGCCCACGTCGATTGAATCCAGTAAATGCTCGAAGCCGGCCATCTTATCCATTATCCTCGCCGGCCATTATCCTCGCCGTTACGGAACATAGGAACTAATGAGTCGGAGTTTTCTGCTGTCGCTCTCGGCGGTGCCCTTGCTCGCGGCCGGCCTCGCGTGGTCGGCGCCGGCGATCGTGCGCGGCAACCTGATCCTGGACGGTATTCCCGAGCAATCGGCACTGCCGCCCGACAAAATCGACAAGCTCGACGCCTACTTGAGCGCCCGTGAGGCGCATCCGCAGGGATTCACCGGCAAGGGCCAGGTGATCATCACCACCCGCTTCGGTGAGGTCGACGAGCTGCACGTCGTCGATCAGGCGCTCGGGCTGCGGCGCCAGGTGACGTTCATTCGCGAACCCGTGCTGCGCGGCGCGTTCTCGCCCGACCCCAATCGCAACGCATTCCTTTATGTGGTCGACTCGGCGGGCGAGTCGCGACAGCTCTTTTACCAGCGCATCGGCGATCCGTCGGCGCGCCGGCTCACCGACGGCAAGTCGATCGCCGGCAGTGCGCTGTGGTCTTCCTCCGGCCGCGAGATCGCGTTTTCCGTGATCGCGCGCGACACCGGATCCTGCGACATCGACGTCGTCGATCCCGACAGCGGCGCGCTGCCGCGTCTGGCGGCGGGCAACGAATGTGCGGACCTGCTCGATTGGTCTCCCGATGACCGCAAGCTCCTGCTACGCCGCCATGTCTCGGCGTACGAGGAATCCCTCGTCATCCTCGACCTCGGCACGGGTCAGAAGCGCGAGGTCGAGCCCTCCGCGGCGAAAGGGGCCGTTGCGAACGCGAAGTTCTCGCGCGACGGCACCGGGGTGTACTTCATCTCGAATCGCGACGGCGATCACGCGCGCTTGCGCTACGTGAATGTCTTCACCGGCGAGAAAAGCGACATTTCCGGCCGCAGCGATGTCGACGTCGAACAATTCGCCGTCTCGAGAGACGGTCACTACCTCGCCTACGTCACCGACGAGGGCGGCGCGGACAAATTGAATCTCCTCGATCTGCGAGCCCGCCAGGATCTCGTTCCGCCGCGATTGCCGGCGCCGGGCGTGCTGGACTCCTTGAGCTTCGATCCCGACAGTAAGCACCTGCTCTTCGGTCTGGCCGCGGCCAACCAGCCGCGCGACGCCTATGTGCTCGACGTCGCCGGCAATCGTCTCGAGCCCTGGACCTCAAGCGAGGCGGGGCCGCTCGATCGCACCAAGTTCGTGGTGCCGCGGCTCACGCAGTTTCCCACCTTCGACCGGTTGGACGGTAAATCGCGGGAGCTCCCTCTTTATATATACGAGCCGGCGAGTCCCGGGATCCATCCCGTGCTCATCGTGCTGCACGACGGCCCGGATGCGCGCTTCCGGCCCACCTTCGACCCGTGGATCCAATACGTCGTGAACGAGCTCGGGTTCGCCGTGCTCGCACCGAACGTGCGCGGCTCCTCGGGCTACGGCAAAAGCTTCGGCGCGCTCGCGCGCGGCGAGCAGCGCGAGGATGCCATCAAGGACGTAGGCGCGCTGCTGGTATGGCTTGCGCTCGACAGCCGCTTCGACAAGACGCACGTGATCGTGTCCGGTACCGGGTACGGCGGCTACATGGCGCTCGCCGCCCTGGTGAACTACGGCGAGCGGCTGCGCGGCGCCGTGGCCATGGCGCCGATCACGGACTTCATCGGCTACGTGAGCGGCACGGCGCCCGAGTCGCGCGGCGCGGCGCGCGAGGAGTACGGCGATGAGCGCGAGGCCGACGGTCGGGTGTTTCTGCGGCAGATTTCACCGTTGCTGAATGCGGACCGCATCACGCGTCCGGTGCTGATCGCGCAGGGTAAGAACGACCGCCGCGTGCCGCTCGCGCAGTCGGATCAGCTGGTGATTCGGCTGCGCGCACGCAATCAGACGGTCTGGTATCTCAAGGCGACGGACGAAGACGGCGGCTTCGCCCGCTGGCAGAACCGCGCGGCGTACTACCGCGCTTTCGCCGAATTCCTCGACTCCGTGCGCTGAAGCGCGCCGGCGCGCGCTACTTGCTCTCGGTCGTGGCGGTCTCGAGGGGCGAGGGCTGATGCGCGAAGTAGTGCGCGACGACGTCCAGATCGTGGTCCGTCGCGAGGAGCTGCGCCATACCGTTCATCACGACGTTCTTGCGGCGCTTGTTCCGATAAGACTTCAACGCCTCGATGAGATAATCCTCATGCTGCCCGGCGAGTATCGGCGGCTTGGGATCGAGCGGCGCGGCTACGCCGAGTCCGTTGACGCCGTGACAGGCGACGCACGCCGCGGCCTGCGCAGGCGGCGTGCCGGTCGGGGCGGGCGGGGTCAGCGGCTCGCCTTGTAGATAGGCGGCGATGTCCTCGATGTCCTGATCGGAGAGCGAGGAAGCCTGCGCGTGCATGGTCGGATGCGGCCGGTCTCCGGACCTGTATTCGTGGAGCGCGGAGATGATGTACGCCGCGTTTTGATGACGCAGCTCCGGCACGCTGTAGTCCGGATACGCGTTCTTGTACGTCTCCACCCCGTGGCAGCCGTAGCAAGTGTAAAACTTCTTTTGGCCGACGACCGGATCGCCGGCGGCGTGCGCCGAGTGCGCCAAGCAGAAGCCCACGGCCGTTGCACCTGCAACCCATGCGAGAACATTCGATCGACGAAACATTCAATTCTCCGAGCGGGAGGGCTCCCTTGGGAGCGCTGATGTTAAAGATTGAGAGGCGAAAATGCCACTCGGGGCGTGGCCGCGCGCCTCACGCGGCTCGATCGCGCTTCTTGAGATGCACCAACAAGAGCGATACCGCCGCGGGCGTGAGCCCGGGAATGCGCGCCGCCTGCCCCAGCGTCTGGGGCCGGACCGCCTGCAAACACTGGCGCGCCTCGTTCGACAAACCGCTCACCGCCCCGTAGTCCATGTCCGCGGGCAAGGCAAGATCGTCGTGGCGTGTGCGGCGGTCGATCTCCTCGCTTTGGCGCTTCAGATAGCCTGAGTACTTGGCCTGCACGTCGACTTGCAACTTGACCTGCTCGGCCAGCCGCCCATCGCTCATCCAGTCGACCGCGCCGGGGCCAAGGGGCGCGGCGCGGATAAGGTCGTCGTAGCCGAGCTCGGGACGGCGCAGGAGCTCGAGCGCATGCGCTTCGCGCGACAGCGGCTGCCCGAGTTTCGCGAGCAGGGCCTCATCCACATCGCCGGGCCGCACCAGCGCCGTCGAAAGGCGGGAGAGTTCGTCGGCCACGGCATCGCGCTTGCGCGCAAAGAAGTCCCAGCGCTCATCGTCGATGAGCCCGAGCTCGCGGCCGAGCGCGGTCAGACGCAGATCCGCATTGTCCTCGCGCAACGACAGGCGGTATTCGGCGCGGCTGGTGAACATGCGGTAGGGCTCTGGCGCCCCGCGCGTCACCAGATCGTCGACGAGTACGCCGATGTAGGCTTCGCTCCGCTTCGGGCACCAGGCCTCGCGCGCGGCGCTTGCGAGCGCGGCATTGATGCCCGCGAGCAGACCTTGCGCCGCCGCCTCTTCATAGCCGGTGGTGCCGTTGATCTGGCCGGCTAGAAACAAACCGCCGATGAATTTGCTCTCGAGACTCGCCTTGAGGCCCCGGGGATCGAAGAAATCGTACTCGATCGCGTAGCCGGGACGCGTGATGTGCGCGTTCTCGAAACCGCGAATGGTGCGCACGAAATTCATCTGCACGTCGAACGGCAGGCTGGTCGAGATGCCGTTCGGGTACACCTCGTGCGTGTCGAGACCCTCGGGCTCGACGAAGATCTGATGCGCGCTGCGGTCCGCGAAGCGCGCGACCTTGTCCTCGACCGAGGGACAATAGCGCGGTCCCACTCCCTCGATCAGGCCGGTAAACATGGGCGAGCGCGCACTCGCCGCGCGGATGATGTCGTGCGTGCGCTCGTTGGTCGCCGTGATGTGGCAGGGGATCTGGCGCGGGTGCTGCGCGCGCGTGCCGAGATAGGAGAATACCGGCCGCGGATCGTCGCTGTGCTGCTCGGCGAGGCCCGCGTAGTCGATGCTGCGGCCATCGATGCGCGGCGGCGTGCCTGTCTTCAGCCGCCCGACCTTGAGCGGCAGCTCGCGCAGCCGCGCGGCGAGAGCGAGCGAGGGCGGATCGCCGGCGCGGCCCCCGGAGTGGCTTTCGAGCCCCACGTGAATGCGGCCGCCCAAGAACGTGCCCACGGTGAGCACGACGTTGCGCGCGGCAAACTCGATGCCGCTCAACGTGACGCAGCCGACGATCCGATCCGCGTTCAGCGAGAGATCCGCGACCTCCTGCTGAAAGAGCCAAAGGTTCGGTTGCGTCTCGAGCCGCCGCCGTACCGCCCGCTTGTAGAGCTGGCGGTCGGCCTGCGCGCGCGTCGCGCGCACCGCCGGTCCCTTGCTCGCATTGAGGGTGCGAAATTGGATGCCCGCTGCATCCGCGGCCTGCGCCATGACACCGCCGAGCGCGTCGATTTCCTTGACCAGGTGGCCTTTGCCGATACCGCCGATGGCCGGGTTGCAGCTCATCTGGCCGAGAGTCTCGATGTTGTGCGTGAGCAAGAGGGTACGGCGCCCCATCCGGGCGGCGGCAAGCGCCGCCTCGGTACCCGCATGTCCGCCTCCCACCACGATCACGTCAAACTCGGTCTGAAAGCGCATCACTCTGAATCCACAGGGGTTTCTTTCGGGCCAAAGGGTCTCTTTCGCAAGAGGCGCGTACTCTAAACCCCGGCCCGGAAAACCGCCAGGACGGCCGCATGTCGCGGCGCCCCGGGGAACCAAGCAGGCCGCCGGACGTACTAATTCGCCCATGCGTAGCCTTAAATTCGGTCGATTGGCGGCGTTCGCGCTCTCGGCCCTGTTCTTGGCCGGAGCGGCCGTGCCGGCCGCCGATGAGCTGCAGATCGGTCAACCCGCGCCGGATTTCAGTACCGTCGACAGCCAGGGCCAGATGCGTCATCTCGCCGACTATCGCGGCAAGGTGGTCGTGCTGGAATGGACCAATGCGGACTGCCCGTTCACACGCAAACATTACGCGAGCGGCAACATGCAGGGCCTGCAATCGCTCGC
>Ga0302314_10007652_pt1 | contig 19398 bp, 11 predicted proteins | sample III_Palsa_N2_3_FD_200533 | JGI IMG/M metagenome (GOLD analysis project Ga0302314, IMG submission 200533) | Peat permafrost microbial communities from Stordalen Mire near Abisko, Sweden - III_Palsa_N2_3 | ecosystem: Environmental > Terrestrial > Soil > Palsa > Peat permafrost | place: Sweden...
CAGAACGCCGAGAACGCGCTGTCGGCCAACCAGCTCGCGCTGGGCGCCAGCACCGTCGCGCGCAAGGGCGGCGAGGTGGTGGGCGAGGTCGTCGAGACCATGAAGGGCATCAACGACAGCTCCAAGCGCATCGTCGACATCATCGGCGTGATCGACGGCATCGCGTTCCAGACCAACATCCTGGCGTTGAACGCCGCGGTGGAGGCCGCGCGTGCCGGCGAGCAGGGCCGCGGCTTCGCCGTCGTGGCGAGCGAAGTGCGCAGCCTCGCGCAGCGCAGCGCGGACGCCGCCAAGGAGATCAAGTCGCTGATCTCGGCCAGCGTCGAGCGCGTCGAGCACGGCACGGCGCTGGTCGACCGCGCCGGCGTGACGATGACCGAGATCGTCAGCTCGATCGCGCGCGTCACCGACATCATGGGCGAGATCAGCGCCGCCAGCAGCGAGCAGAGCGACGGCGTCGGCCAGATCAGCCAGGCGATCGCGCAGATGGACCAGGCCACGCAGCAGAACGCCGCGCTGGTCGAGGAAAGCGCCGCAGCGGCCGAGAACCTGCGCGACCAGGCGCAGCAACTGGTGCAGGTGGTGGCGGTGTTCAGGCTCGATGGCGTCGAGGGCGTCGAGGGCGCCGCGAAGCCGCGCGCTGTCGCGCCGGCCGCCACGGCCAGGCCCCCAGCCGCGGTAGCGGCAGCGGTTCGCAAGCCCGCGCCGCTGGTGCGTCCCGCGGCGGCACTGGTCGCCGCGCCGGCGGCCGCGCCCGCGCCCGCGCTGGCGACGGCCGCTGCGTCCGACGACTGGGAATCGTTCTGAGCGCGTGCGGTTAAAGTGTCCGCTCGACAAGGAGCGGACACGATGCGCAGGACAAGGGCCACGACACGATTTCTGCTGGCTGCGCTCGCCGCGCTGGGCGGCGCCGCCGCCACGGCCGCGACGACGGTCGTCACCGCCGACCGCATGCTGGACGTGCTGGCCGGCAAATACGTCGACAAGCCGGCGATCGTCGTGGTCGACGGCCGCATCCAGGCCGTGCTGACGCAAGGCGCCGCCGCGGTCCCGCAGGACGCCACGCGCATCGACCTGCCGGGACAGACGCTGCTGCCCGGGCTGATCGACATGCACGTGCACCTCGCCGCCGACGCGCGCATCGACGGCTACCACGCCCTCGACTACACCGACAGCTTCTGGGTGGCCGTGGGCGTCGCCAACGCCAAGGCGATGCTCGAGGCCGGCTTCACCACCGTGCGCAACGTCGGCTCGTCCAACTACGCCGATGTCGGCATCAAGCAGGCCGTCGAGGCCGGCTACGTCCCCGGGCCGCGCATCGTGCCGGCCACCTACCTGCTCGGCGCGACCGGCGGGCACTGCGACGAGACCGAGGGCCTGCCGCCCAGCTTTGCCGCGGTGCTGTCGCCGGGCGTGGCCGACGGCCCCGAGGCATTCCGGCTGCTGGTGCGCAAGGTGCACAAGTACGGCGCCGAGGTGATCAAGCTGTGCGTCACCGGCGGCGTGCTTTCGCGCACCGACACCGCGGGTGCCCAGCAGATGAGCTACGACGAGATCAAGGCCGCCGTCGACGAGGCGCATCGCCTGGGCCTGAAGGTGGCTGCGCACGCGCACGGCCTGTCCGGCATCAACGACTGCCTGCGCGCCGGCTGCGACACCATCGAGCATGCCAGCCTCGCCAACGAGGAATCGTTCGCCCTCGCCAAGCAGCACGGCGCCTGGTTCTCGATGGACATCTACGACGACGACTACATCCTGGCCGAGGGCCCGAAGAACGGCATGTTCGAGGAATCGCTCGCCAAGGAGCGCGCCATCGGCCTGAAGCAGCGCCAGACCTTCCGCGCCGCCTACAACGCCGGCGTGAAGATGATCTTCGGGACCGACAACGGCGCCGTCTTCCCGGCCGGCCAGAACGCGCTGCAGTTCGCGAAGATGGTCGAGTGGGGCATGCCGCCGCTGGAGGCGATCCGCGCGGCCACGCGCAACGCGGCGCAGGCGCTCGCGCGCGAGGGCGACGTCGGCGCGATCGAGGTGGGGCGCTACGGCGACTTCGTGGCCGTCAAGGGCGATCCGCTGCAGGAAATCCGCTTGCTGGAACACCCGGCCACGGTGATCAAGGGCGGCGAGCGCGTTCTGTAGGCCCGCGGGCCGCCGCGCTCACGGCGCGATCGCGAGTTCGCGCAGGCGGGCGATCTGCGCCGCGTCGGGGAAACGGCGCACGCGCAGGCGTTCTGGCACGTGCTCCGTGGCCTCCATCAGGTCGCCCGCGACGCCGATCGCGTCGGCCCACGCCACCAGCAGCAGCTCGCCGGCGGCGTCCCCCGCGGGCTTGAGGACGATGAACTCGGTGTGCGGCAGCAGCGTGTCGACCGTGTCCGACCAGACCGAATAGCTCAGCGTGCCGAGGTCGTCGCGCTGCAGCATCTGCCAGGACGCGACCCACACGTCGACGCCGCGCTTCGCATGCAGCGCGTCGAGCAGTTCCTTCTGGCTCTCGTGGACGGCGGCCTGGTTGCGCAGGTTCAGCAGGTGCCAGTCGTCGACGGCCACCAGCGGCGCGTGCGGCCGCCATTGCGTGTCCTCCAGGCGCAGCAGCTGGAACGACAGCCAGCGCTGGGTGTCCTCGAGGTGCTCCGCGATGACCTGGGCCATCAGCGCGATGCCCGCCTCGTTGCCCGCGCTGGTGAGCATCAGCGCGTTGCGGAACGGCACCGCGACGACCGGGTCGCGCACGCCGACGCGGTGGATCAGGTCGGGCAACAGGATGCGCGAACTGTCGTAGGCATCGCCCCATTCGCCCGACCAGACGCCATGGCCGATCTGCTGCCAGCCGCCGTGCTCGGGCAGGCCGCGCAGGTTGTCCAGCGCGTCGGCCAGCGCCTGGTCGAACGTCACCTGCCAGTTGGGCAGCTCGTGCTCGTTGACGTAGGCCATCGACGTCGGCCGGTCGCAGACGAGCGCGATGACCAGCTCGCCGGCGAGCGGCTTCGTCGCCGGCCGGAAGCGCTTGCCGGGGTCGTCCGTCGCCTCCGACGCGGACAGCGCCACGATGCCGATGTCGTCGCGCCGGCGCACCACCGGCATCAGGCGCGGGCGCGCGTCCTCGTAGCGCGCGGGGATCGCCTCGTCCGGCGACAGCATGCCGTCGAGGAAGCGCTGCAGCAGCGCGGGGCGCCCGGCGCGCGGGCAGCGCCGAAGGTCGTGCAGCAGGTTGCCCAGGTACAGCTTCATCTCGCCGCCATGCAGGCGAAAGCGCATCTCGCCCTGGGCGAGGTCGACCTGCAGGTCCTGCGCGTCGCGTTCGCGCAGCGCTCGCGTGACGTCGCGCGCGAGCTTGTCCATCGTCGGCACGCCGAGCAGCCTGTCCAGGAAACCCATCGACCCTCCGTCTGGTGCCGGGTCGATTGTGAATGAGCTTGGCGCTCGGCGCACGGGCGACGTGCGCGGGAGGATGTCGCAGCGTCAGTCGGCCGTCCCTCCGGATGGCGGTTGGCGGGCGGCCTCCTCTTCGGCGAGCCGCGCAAGAAGGCCCGAGTGGCGCAGCGTGGCCGTGGCGATGGATTGCTCCAGCACCGCCGCGTCGGCCACCAGCGCCACGCGCCGTTTCGCGCGGGTGATGGCCGTGTACAGCAGCTCGCGCGTGAGCACGCGGCTGCGCCGCTCGGGCAGCATCGCCAGCACGCCGTCGAACTCCGAGCCCTGCGACTTGTGCACGGTCATCGCGAAGGCCGTCTCGTGGCGCGGCAGGCGCACCGGGGCGATCGCGCGGAAGCCGCCCGGGGCCGCCGCGTCGGGGAAGTGCACCAGCAGCTGGCCGTTCGCAGCGGGCAGCGCGATGCCGATGTCGCCGTTGAACAGCCGCAGCACGTAGTCGTTGTTCGACACGAGGACCGGTCGGCCGGCGAACCAGGGCGACGCGGCGGGCCCTTCGGCGAGGCCGGGCAGGGCCAGCGCCGCGCGGAAGCGGCGGGTCAGCGCCGCGTTGAGCGCGGTCACGCCGCGCGGGCCGTCGCGCACGGCGCACAGCACGCGGAAGCGGCCGAAGGCCTCGGTGATCGCCGCCACCTGCGTCGCATCGGCCGCAGCGGACGTCGCGACCGCCGCGACGGCCCGGCGGTAGTCGGCGTAGCCCGCGTCCATCGCGTGCAGCGCGGCATCGAGGCTGGCGTGCGGTGCGGTGTCCAGCCAGGTCACGTCGGGATCGGCGCCGGCGCGCAGCCAGTCGATCGCCGCGCGCGCGCGCCCGGCGTTGACGTCGCCGGCCAGTCGCCCGATGCCCGAGTCGGCCGCGAAGCGGTAGGTCTGCGTGAACCAGACGGCGCTGTCCTGCAGCGCGCTGCGCTGCGCAGGGCGCGGCGGCACGATGGCGTCGGCCGGCGTGCCGGTCATCGCCGCCAGGTCGCGCACGCAGTCCGGCGTGAGCGTCGGATCGACGCTCAGCTCCGCGAACACGGCGCCCGATTCGACCGCGGCCAGCTGATCCTTGTCGCCCAGCAGGACGATGCGCGCCGTCGGCGGAACGGCCTCCAGCAGATGGGTGGCGAGCGCGAGGTCCAGCATCGATGCCTCGTCGACCACCAGCGCGTCGATCGCCAGCGGATGGTCGGCGTCGTGCGCGAAGCCCGCGGGCGTGACGCCCAGCAGCCGGTGCACCGTCGCCGACGCCGTGGGCATCCGGTCGCGCAGCTCCGGCGGCAGGTGCTGCGCGCGCTGGCGGATCGCGTCGGTCATGCGCGCCGCGGCCTTGCCGGTGGGCGCGGCGAGGGCGATGCGGCACTCGGGGTCGAGCGCGAGCAGGCAGGCGAGCAGGTTGACGACGGTGGTCGTCTTGCCGGTGCCTGGGCCGCCGCTGATCACCGTGAGCCGTCCGCGCAACGCGAGCGCCGCGGCCAGTTGCTGCCAGTCGGCGGCGCCGGCCAGGCGCGCGGTGTTGGCGGCGAACAGCTCGGTCAGTCGCGCACGCAGTTCGGGCGAGGCCACGGCCTCGCGCGCACCCGCGCGGCGCGCCTGCGTGAGGCGCCGCGCGAGGCGGCGTTCGTAGTCGAAGTAGCGGTGCAGGTAGAGACGGTCGTCCGCGTCGAGGATCAGCGGCAGCGCGCCGGGCGCATCGGGCGTGCCGACGATGCCCGAGGCCAGCAGCGCGGCGCGCCAGCCGGCGCCGTCCAGCGGGATGGCCGGCGCATCGCCGTCGGCGACGGTCGGCGTGGCGGCGAGCGAGCCCGGCATCAGGCAGACGTGGCCCTCGCTGACCGCCAGGCTCAACGCCATCGCGGCATGCCCGACGGCCGCCGCGACGCCCGCGCTCGCGCCTGCGGCGCCGGCCCAGCGCACGACGTGGCGTGCGAAGCCTTCGGCCAGCAGCTGATCGGCGCGGTCGGTCACGACGTGGTCTCCGTCTCGTCGAACAGCGACGACAGGCGCGCGATCGTCGCCGGCGTCGGGCGATGGAAGAAGACGCCCGTGGGCGCGCCGCTCGCGTCGTGCCAGCCGGGCCGCACGCCGCGCACGAACAGGTAGACGGCGCCGCCCAGGTGCTGCGCGGGGTCGTAGCCGGCGAGGCGGTGGCGCAGGTAGCGGTCGAGCGCCACCAGGTACAGCAGATATTGCAGGTGGTAGCCCTGGTCGCGCATCGCGGCGGCCATCGCGTCCTGGCCGTAGCGGGCCGGGGTGTCGCCCAGGTGGTTGGACTTCCAGTCGAGGATGAAGAAACGCCCCTCGTGCTCGAACACGAGGTCGATGAAGCCCTTGAGGAAGCCGCGCAGCGTGGCGAACGACAGCCGGGGCATCGCGTAGCCGTGGGCGGCGAGCGTGTCGTTCAGGGCCGTGGCGTCGAAGCGGTGCGAGGGCAGGTGGAATTCGAGTTCCACCAGACGGCGCGATGTCGGCAGGTCGGACAGCCGCAGCGCATGCGGCGTACCGAGCGGCAGCGGCGTGTCCAGCGTGCCCTCCAGCATGCGCGCGAGCATGCGGGCGCGCAGCGCCGAACCGTCGACGCCCGGCGCGTCGGGCACGCCCATCGTGCGGAGCAGTTTCAGCGCGTCTTCGACGGGCTGGCGCCAGCCGGCGCGATCGGTGAAGTCGATGTGCTCGAACGCGTGGTGGATCGCCTCGCCGGCCGCGGGGCCGCGCGGGAAGTGCAGCGGGTCGTCGTCGGCCGGGCGGAAGGCCGGCGGTTCGTCGGCGGCGGACGCGGGCGCATCGAGCACACGCAGGTCGTGGTCGGCGCCCGAGCGGTCGTGCGCGGCGCCGTGGGCGATCGCGCTGAAGCTGCCGATCCACCAGCCGCCGGGCAGCGCGCGCGGCGCGGGCAGCGCGGCGAGCGTGTCCGCCGCCGGGCGGGGCGTCTGCAGCGTCGTTGCATCGCCGAGCGGCAGCGGCGTGACGGCGATCGCGCCGCCGGAGCGGTCGGCGAGCGACCGCCACGCCGACTCGATGGTGGCCGCGCCGTTCTTGTGCTCGAACCAATCCTCGGGCGACAGCTCGGCGCCGGCCACGAGCCAGTTCAGCAGGCTGCGCGTGCTGGCGGTGGCGCTCGGATAGCGGCCGGCCGTGCGGTAGCAGCCGGCGACGATCACGCAGCGATGCACCGCGCGCGTCAGCGCCACGTAGATCAGGCGCAGCGTCTCCGCCGATTCCTCCAGCTTCAGCTTCTGCCTGACGGCCTTCTGGTGCGCCTCGTCGCGGAAGTCGTGGCCGTAGTCGATCACCGCCTGGCCGTCGCCGTCGTGGTACGCGAGCCCGGTGAGGCCGTCGGGCCGGCCGCCGCGCGAAGCCGTCCACAGGAACGGGCAGAACACGACCGGGTATTCGAGGCCCTTGGACTTGTGGATCGTGACGATCTGCACGAGGTTCTGGTCGGACTCCAGCCGCAGCTGCGTCGCGTCGTCGGCGTCGGGCGAGACGCGTTGCGACTGGAACCAGCGCAGCAAGGTGTCCGGCGCCGCGTGGCGTTCGCCGGCCTCGTGCAGGCATTCGACCAGGTGCAGCAGGTTCGTGAGCCGGCGTTCGCCGTCGGGACGCGCCAGCAGGCGGCTGGCGACCTGGTCGGCGGCCAGCCACTGGCGCAGCATGAAGCCGACGCCGCGCTGCAGCCAGACGTCGCGCCAGCCCGCGAAGCGCTGCACGGCGGCGAGCAAGGCGGACTCGTCGCCGGCCAGCGTTGCGATGGCGGCGGCGTCGTAGCCCATCAGCTCGGTGGACAGCGCGGCCTTCAGCGTGCGCTCGCGCGCCGGTTCGAGGACGGCGGTGAGCACGCGATCGAGCTCCTCGGCGTCGCTGCTGCGGAACACGCTGGCCTGCGACAGCTCGACGCTGCCGACGCCGCGCGCCGTCAGCGCCTGGCGGATCTGCGAGCCCTGCGCGTTGCTGCGCACCAGCACCGCGATGTCGCCGGCGGCCAGCGGACGCTCGTTCGACGCGCCGCCCAGCGTGATCTCGCCGCGCTGCGCCGCCGCGAGCAGCCGCGCGATCTCGTTGGCTGTGGCCGCGACGACCGCGGCAACCGCGTCGCGCTGGAACACCGGCTCGCCGTCGTCGGCCCGCGGCAGCGTCCACACGTGCAGGGGCGCGCGCGACACGCTCGTGTCGGCCAGCGGCTGGCGCGGCTTCTTGCCGAAGTTCACCGGCGTGTAGGCGAGCGCGTCCATCATGAAGGCGCGCGGGTTGGCCGCGAACAGCGCGTTGAGCGCGCGGATCAGCGGCTCGGACGAGCGCTGGTTGTCGGCCAGCGAATAGCGCGCCACCGCGTGCGTGCCGGCCTCGATGTAGGTGTGCAGGTCGGCGTTGCGGAAACTGTAGATCGCCTGCTTCGGGTCGCCCACGAAGAACAGCGGCGCCTCGGACAGCGTGTCGTCGGTGGTGGCGGTGTAGATGGTCTTGAAGATCGCGAACTGCAGCGGATCGGTGTCCTGGAACTCGTCGATCAGCGCGGCGGGGAAGCGCTTCTTCAGGTCGCCGGCCAGCCACGGCGAGTCGCCGCGCGTGAGCCGGTCGTGCAGGTTGAACAGCATGTCGTCGAAGGCGATCACGCGCTGGCGGCGCTTGGCCTCGCGTTGCGCGCGCGTGCCTTCCTCGAGCATCGCCTTCAGCAGCGCGAGGCGGCCGTAGGCCAGCGCCCGCGCGGCCTGGGCGCGCAGGTCGAGGAGGCGTTGCGCGACGTCGAAGAACTCGTGCTGGGGCGTGACCTGCTTCTTCTTCGTGGCGGCGGCGAGCCTGGCGGCGCCCAGCAGCTCGAGCTTGGGCGCCTCGACGTCCAGCGCGGCCAGGCCGTCGTCGGTGCGCAGCAGCTCGTCCCAGCTCGCGACCGCCGTGCGCACGCTGTCTTCCTTGTAGCTGACGGCGCTCAGCGCGCCCAGCGAGCGCTGCAGCAAGTCCTCGACCTCGTCGCGCCGCGCGCGCCAGAGGCGGCGGGCGACAGCGTGCGTCGCGACCAGGTCGTCGGCGGGAAGGGTCCGCGCGGCGTCGAGATCGTCGGGCCACGCGGCGCGCGCGAGCGGCTTCGAGAGGTGGCGCTTGAGCAACGCCGCGAAGCCCTCGGGCGAGTCCTTGCTCGTGACGAGGTGGTCGGCCAGGCCGGCGTCGAGGTCGTCGGCGGCGATGCGGCGGCGCCAGAAGTCGTTGGCGGCCTCGGCCACCCAGTCGGCGTCGTCGCGCACCAGTTCCATGGCGAGCGGCATCTGCGCGGTGAACGGCATGTCGGCCAGCGCGCGCTGGCAGAAGCCATGGATCGTGAAGATGGACGCCTCGTCGAACGTGGCCAGCGCGAGCTTCAGGCGCGCGATCATGTCCTCGGTCTGCAGGCCGCGTCGGTCGCGCGCCGTGTGGACGAGGCGTTCGACGAAGTCGTCGCCGCCGGCCGGCGCCTCGCCGGCCTGTTCGGCCTGCAGCCAGGCGAGCGTGTCGACGATGCGCTGGCGGATGCGATCGCGCAGTTCGGCGGTGGCGGCGTTGGTGAAGGTGACGACCAGGATGCGCTGCACCTCCAGCCTGCCTTCCAGCAGCAGGCGCAGGTACAGGCCGCAGATGTTCCAGGTCTTGCCGGTGCCGGCCGAGGCCTCGATCTGGCGGATGCCCGTCAGCGGACAGTCGAAGACCTCGAGCGGCTGGAAGTCGTGCACCGCGTTCATTCGACCTCCAGGCACAGGCGCAGCGGCGCGAGGACCGCCTCCGCGTTGGCGACGAACTCGTCGACGGCGGGCGCCGAGAATGGATCGGGCCGGCCACGCAGCGCGAGCCGGTAGCCCGCGTCGTTGCCCTCGGCGTACTCGTTGAATCCGCCGGGCCGGAACGCGGCGATCGCCTTGCCGATGTTGCGCTCGCCCTCGATCCAGGCCCAGGCGGCGCGCGGGAAGAATGCCAGCGGCTCGCGCAGGCCTTGCGCGTAGAGACGGACCAGCGTCTCCAGCTGGGCACAAGGATCGTCGCATTCGTTCAGGAAGAAGCGGCCGTCGCGCGCGATGCCTGTGGTGACCGGCAGCACGCCCGCGGGCGCGCTGGCGCACAGCAGCAGGTGCGGCAGCCAGGCGTCGAGGTAGTCGAGCGCCGACTGCCTCGCATAGCGATGGCGCAACAGCCCGCGCGGGCGCAGGTCGGCGAACTCGCCGCGCAGGCGCCAGGTCTCGCCGTCGATCTCGAACGCGAGTTCGGCGGCGTGCGGCAGCAGCGCCGGCTGCAGCGTGTGTTCGCGCACCTGCTCGGCGAAGTCGCGCAGTCCGTTGAGTTCGCGCTCCAGGAAGCGCATGCCGAAGCCGCCCGCGGGCACCGCGGTGCCCGCGAGCGCGAGCGTGCGCGCGGCCTCGGGCGGCAGTCCGTCGAGCAGCGCGGGCAGCAGAAGGCGCGTGAGCGGCGCGCGGCCGCTGTTGTCCGGCACGAAGGGTTCGTCGTCCTGCAGTTCCTCGTCGGCGCGCCGCAACGCGATGCCCAGGCGTTGCTCCAGCAGGAAGCGGCACGGGTTGCGGAAGAAGGCCGACAGGCGCGCCGGCGACACCTCGCGCCAGGCGGCCTCGACGGGCGGCAGCGGCTTCGCGATGAAAGGCGCGGCGGACGCCGGCGCGGCAGCGTCGTCGTCGGTCTCCCAGTCGTCGCCGTGCGGCGTTGTCGCCACCGCCGGCGGCGGCGCCGCCAGGCTTTGTCGCAGCGCCTGCGCGTAGTCGGCCTGGAAGCTGCGCAGGCGCTGGTCCGGCGCCGCGACGTCGAACGCCTGCGGCGCGAACGGCTGCAGGGGATGCTCGACGACCAGCGCGCGCCGTGCCTGCGCGCGCGACGCGGCGCTCGCGGGCGCGTGAGCCAGCGCGGGGACGAGCGCCTCCAGCAGCTCGGCCACCAGCACCGAGGCCGGGCGCACCGAGTTGTCGCGCACGCTGCGGCCGGCGTAGCTCAGGTGCACGCGTTCGCGCGCGGCCAGCAGCAGGTCGAGGAAGACGTTGCGCTCGTCGAAGCGACGCTGGCGGTCACCGGCACGCGGCGCGAGGCTCATCAGGTCGAACTCGGCCGGACGCGCCGTGGTGGGGAAGGCGCCGTCGTCGAGCCCGATCGCGCAGACGACGCGGAACGGCACGTGGCGCAGGCTGTTCATGGCTGCGAACGTGACCATGCCGGTGGGCACGCCGCCGCGCGCCGGATCGTCGAAGCGTTGTTCGAGCGCGGCGCGCACCACGTCGAACGCCAGCGGCGCGGCCAGCCCGCTGCGGCGCCATTGATCGGCCAGCTCGGCGATCTCCTCGTCGACCTCGCGCAGGTCCTCGAGCTCGGCGTCGGCCGGGGCCACGAAGTCGCGCAGCGCGTCGGCCAGGATCGCGGGCCAGTCGGCCGGCGCGCGCGGCGCGGCGACGCGGTCGCGCAGCGCCTTGAGCGTGTCGACGAAGCGCCAGAACGCGCCCAGCGTCAGCGCGCCGGAGCCCTCGGCATCGCCCGCGGGCAGGCGGCCCTGGAACGGCGCCTGCAGGTGCGTGGGCAGCGCATAGCCGAGGAACAGGCGATCCAGGCCGTCGGCGAAGCTGTGGCGCGCCTGCGCCGGCACGTCGAAGCCGCCGCGGTGTTCGGCGTCGAGCGCCCAGTGGATGCCGGCGGCCACGAGCCAGTCGCGGATCTGGTCGAGGTCGTCCTCGGCGAGGCCGAAGCGGCGCGCGACGACGGGCTGCTGCAGCAGGCCGAACACGTTGTTGACCGCGAAGCGCGAGGCCGCCAGCGCCAGCGTGTCGAGCAATGCGCGCGCCGGTGCGTTGACCTGGGCGCGGGCGCGTCCGCTGATCGCATACGGGACGCGGCTCTCGTGCGGCGCGGTGCCGAAGACGGCGTCGATCAGCGGCGCGGCGGCGTCGAGGTCGGGCGTGACGACGAGGATGTCGCCCGGCTGCGGCGGATCGGGGTCGGCCATCAGGCCCAGCAGGCGGTCGTGCAGCACCTCCAGCTCGCGCGTGAGCGAGTGGCAGACGTGCACCTCGACGCTGCGATCGTCCGCCAGCGCGGCGAGCGAGCCGGGTGCGAGCTCGGCCATCTCGAGCACGGCGTCCTGCAGCGCGCCGAGCACGCTGCCCGAGCCGGCGGGCGTGAAGACGGCGTCCTCGACCACGCCGTCGGCGGCCGTGTCCACCAGCAGGCTCAGCGCCGACTTCGTCTGCCGGCCCCAGGCCGCGAGCAGGCGGTTGCCTTCCTCGTGATACGCCAGCTCGCCGCGCGCGGCCAGGTACGCGAGCCGGCGCGCGTCGACCACGTCGAACCAGAACTCCCGGCTCGGGTTGAGCATGTACAGGTGCAGCTCGGCGTGCCTGCCCAGCCGCTGCAGCAGCTCGAGGTGCACCGGCGGCATTGTCGGCGGGCAGAACACGTGCGCGCTGGCGGGCAGCTTGTCCATGCCCGCCAGGTTGATGCCTTGGGCGTCGAGCAGGTCCAGCAGCGCGAGGATCGGATGGCGGCCGTCGCTGGCCGTCTCGTCGGCGAGCCGGCGCCACAGCGCGGCCTGCCATTGCTGGTCGAGCGCGGCGCCTTCGTCCGCGCCGGGCAGGTCGATGGACTCGCCGCGGTACCAGGCCTCCAGCCACTCGGGGCGATAGACCAGGTACTGCTCGAACAGGCCGGCCACGCGCCGCGCCAGCTCGTGGCGCATGACGGCATCGGCGCGGGCCAGCCAGTCCGACAGCCGTGGCTGCGCGCCGCTCCACCGGGCATCCTCGAACGCCGCGAGGATGCGCCAGGAGAACACGTCGGCATCGAACTGCGCCGACTCCGGCAGCTTGGGCAGCAGGTGCGCGGTCTGCTTCCACAGCCAGCCCGCGAGGTAGGAGAACGCCACGTTGGCGCAGACGCCCTGGCGTCGCGCGAGTTCGATGATGAGCCGCCGCGTGATGGCCGCGCTCGGCACGATGACTTCGTCGGCCTCGAACGGCGAACGCCCCGGCACCTGTTCGCCCAGTCGTCGGACGAGCTGGTCGGCGAGGGTCTCGAAGCGGTTGGCGAAGTGGAGTTGGAGCATGCGGGCAGGCGAGGCGTCGATGCCGATTGTGACGGCACCGCGGGCTTGCCGCCCGCGTCATTCGACCCGTTCATCCTGCCCGTTGCCCGGCTCAAGCGATGAGCCAGGCAAGTCGCCGGAACTCAGTTGGACGCCTCGACCGAACCCGAGCCCGACACGCGGCGCGACACGTCGTGCGGATGGCCCGAGTAGGTGATGTCGCCCGAGCCGGCGACGCGGGCGTCGATCGCCTCGGTGGCGTTCACGTGGGCGTCGCCCGAGCCGCTGATGCTCACGCTGACCTTCTTCGCGGTGAAGTTGCGGGCGTCGATGTCGCCCGACCCGGCGACGCCGAAGCGCGCCTCGTCGGCGCTGCCGGAGATGGCGACGTCGCCCGAGCCCGCGACGCTCAGCGCGAACGTGCCGACCTGCGCGCTGTCGATCTGCAGGTCGCCCGAACCGGCGATCGACGACTCGAACTTCGGGCCGGTCAGCTTGTCGATGTGCAGGTCGCCGCTGCCGTGCTGCTGGGCGGCGGTCAGCGTGGTGAAGACGACGTCGACCACCACCTTGTGATGGGTGCTGTAGCTCGTGCCCTTCTTCATGCGCACGACCAGCGCATCGCCCTCGACCGCGGTCTCGATCAGCGGCTCGATGTTGTCGTCGGCGTGCACGCTGACGCTGGGCGTCGCGCCCTGGCGGGCATGGACGTCCACCGAGCTGTCCAGCCGCAGCACCGAGAACGCGCCGACCTGGCGCGCGACGTCGACCTCCTTGCCCGAGCCGGTGACGCCGTGGCCGTCGCCGTAGAAGCTGATCGTGACGGCATGGGCCGGCAGCGGCATCGAGAACGCCGTGAGGACGGCGGCGGCCGTCACGGCCAGCGAGGCGACGAGATGGGTGGCGTTGGCGGTGATCTTGCGCATGTCCGGGCTCCTGGCGTTCGTTGTGGAAGCGATGGAGCGGACTGTAGGGAGGGCCCGCGCCCGAGTCGCGGACGAGGCGACGTGTTGTGCCGCGAGGGCGACCAAACGCCGGTTGGCGCGACGAACTGCGACGTTCAGGCGGCTTCGCCAGCCTGCCAGCGGCCCTCGACCAGCGTCTCGTACGGCTTGAACTGCACCTTGTAGGCCATCTTGGGGCTCTCGGCGATCCAGTAGCCCAGGTACAGGTAGGGCAGTCTCAGCGACTTCGCCTGCTCGATCTGCCACATCACGGCGTAGGTGCCGAAGCTGCCGCGGACGTCCGGGTCGTAGAAGGTGTAGACGGCCGACAGTCCGTCGCTGAGGATGTCGGCGATCGCCACCATGCGCAGCGCGCCGGGGGCGCTGCCGTCGTCGGCGTCGCGGAACTCGATCAGCCGGGTGTTGACGCGGCTCTGCAGCAGGAACTGGGTGTACTGGTCGACGCTGTCGTGGTCCATGCCGCCGCCGGCGTGGCGCCCGGCCTGGTAGCGCAGGTACAGCTCGTAGTGCTCGGGCACGAACGCGAGCCGCATCACGCGCACCCTCAGGTTCGAGTGCGCCGTCCAGGCGCGGCGCTGGCTGCGCGACGGCTCGAAGCCGGCCACGGGCACGCGCATGGGCACGCAGGCGCGGCAGCGGTCGCAGTACGGGCGATAGGTGAAGACGCCGCTGCGCCGGAAGCCCGTGGACACCAGCGCCGAATACGCCTCCGCATGGATCAGGTGTCCGGGCGTGGCCACCTGCGAGCGCGCCATGCGCCCGGGCAGGTAGCTGCACGGGTAGGGCGCCGTCGCGTAGAACTGCAACGAGGCGAAGGGCGCTTCCTTCGGGTGGGTCACGGCGAGCGATCGGGGGGATGGGCGGGCGTCGGATCGTCGGGCAGGCCGAGATCCAGCGTGCCCCACATGCGGAAATCATAGGCCCAGACGGGTGCCGGCGCCTTGACGGTCAGCCTGCGCACCTCCTGTTCGAAGGCCGCGCGCGGGATCGGCGCGGCGCCCAGGCTCGCCAGGTGGCCGGTGGCCTGCTGGCAGTCGATGGCGGGCATGTCGTGGAAGCGGCAGAACGCGACCAGCCCGGCCAGCGCGATCTTGGACGCGTCGGTGCGGTGCGCGAACATCGACTCGCCGAACATCATCCGGCCGAGGTTGACGCCGTACAGCCCGCCGACGAGCGCGCCGTCCATCCAGGTCTCGACACTGTGGACGTCGCCGGCCCGTGCCCAGGCGCCGTAGGCGGCCTGCATCTCGGGCACGATCCAGGTGCCGTCCTGGCCCTCGCGCGGCGTCTGCGCGCAATGGGCCATGACCCGCAAGGGGTCGTGGTCGATGCGCAGCTCGCAGCCGGGCGTGCGCAGGAAGCGGCGCAGCGTCTTGCGCAGCGAGTGCGACAGCTTGAAGTCGGCGCAGCGCAGCAGCATGCGCGGGTCGGGCGACCACCACAGCACCGGCTGGCCCGGGCTGTACCAGGGGAACACGCCGTGGCCGTAGGCGTTGCGCAACCGGGCGATGGACAGCCCGCCGCCGGCCGCGAGCAGGCCGGGCGCCTCGGAGCGGTCGTCCAGCGCGGCGGAGGTGGGTGGCAGCGGGGAATCAGCTTGCAGCCAGGGGATCGCCATGGGCACAAGGATACTTCGCATGGCCCGGGCGCCGGCGTGGCTGCGCGCAGGCACCCGGTTGCGGCCCCGCGCGGCGGCGCGCGCGCCCGCGGGTGGGCGTGCGAGGCGAATCGGGGCGCAGGGTCAGAACTGGATGCCGCTCTTGCTCGGCGGCGGCAGCAGCGACGCCGGTGCCGACGGCGCCTGGGTGGGCGCGCCGGCGTCCGCGGTGGTGGGCGCGGCGCCCGGCGGCGCCAGCGGCACCGCGCGCGGCCAGCTGTAGCCCGTCAGGCGGGCCTGCGCCGGGTAGCCCGCGGCGTCGAGGTAGCCCGACAGGTCGGTGGGCGAATAGCCGTTCAGCGACTTGCTGCCGACGACGATCGTCGGGAAATTGCTGCTGTTGAAGCGCGACTTGTAGGCGGTGAAGTCGTCGTCGGTGACGACCGTGTACTCGTTGAACGGCACGCCGCGCTGGCGCAGCGCGCGGCGCGCGTCGTCGCAGACGGGGCAGCTCTTGGTGCTGTAGAGCGTGACGGGGAATTTCGTCATCGCCTGGCGCGTTTCATAGGGCAGGCCGCCCGTGCTGGGCGCCGCGTTGCCGCCGTTGGCGGGCATCTTGATGTCCGCCGCGGTGGGCGGCTTGTCGGTGTAGGTGACCTTGCCGTCCGGGCCGACGATCTTGTACTGCGCCAGCGCGCCGACCGCCGCGCCGCCCAGCAGCATCGCCACCGTCGCGAGGCGCAGGAGACGCTGGGGACGGGACACGCCGGAAGAGGTGGTTTTCAGGTTGTTCATCGTGGACATCGTACGAAGGGAAGAAGAGTGTCGCAAGAAACGGCGCCGCCGTGGCGAATCAACGCACGCGGCGGCCCGCCGGCCGACCTGCGGCGCGAGCGGCATGGTCGGTGCAGTGTCGAAACGCCATCATGACTGGGGGCGTGCCGCGATGCCGAGGTGCCGCAGCATCGCATCGATGCTGGGGGCCCGGCCGCGGAACGCCTTGAAGCTCTCGAGCGCGTCGCGGCTGCCTCCCACTTCGAGGATCTCGCGGCGATAGCGGCGGCCCGTGTCGAGATCCAGCACGCCGGACTCCTCGAACGCACTGAACGCGTCCGCCGACAATACCTCGGCCCAGGTGTAGCTGTAGTAGCCCGCGGCGTAACCGCCGCCAAAAATGTGTGAAAAGCTGTGCTGGAACCGGTTGAAGGACGGCGGCACCAGCACCGCGATCTCGGCGCGCACGGCGTCCAGCGTGGCCTGCACGCGGTCGGCGGCGTCCGGCTGGGAGTGGATCAGCATGTCGAACAGCGCGAATTCCACCTGGCGCAGCGTCTGCATGCCGCTCTGGAAGTTCCTGGCCGCCAGCATCTTGTCGAACAGCGCTCGCGCGAGCGGGGCGCCGGTGTCCGCGTGCTCGGTGAGCTGCTGCAGCACGTCCCACTCCCAGCAGAAGTTCTCCATGAACTGGCTGGGCAGTTCGACGGCGTCCCACTCGACGCCCGAGATCCCCGAGACGCCCAGTTCCTCCACCTGCGTGAGCATGTGGTGCAGGCCGTGGCCGAACTCGTGGAACAGCGTGATGACGTTGTCGTGCGTGAGCAGCGCGGGCCGGCCGTTGAGGGGCGCGGCGAAGTTGCACACCAGGTGCGCCACGGGCGTCTGCAGGCCCAGGCCGTCGGCGCGCAGCCAGCGGGCGCGGGCGTCGTCCATCCAGGCGCCGGGGCGCTTGCCGGCGCGCGCGTACAGGTCGAGGAAGAACTCGCCCACCAGCGTGCCGTTGCGCTCGATGCGGTGGAAGCCGACGCTCTCGTGCCACGCATGCGCGGTCGACGCGACGATCTTCACCTCGAACAGCGTCTCGATGATGCGGAACAGGCCCTCCAGCACGCGGGGCAGCGTGAAGTACGGGCGCACCTCCTCGTCGCTGAACGCGTAGCGCGCTTCCTTCAGGCGCTCGCTGGTGAACGGGACGTCCCAGGCCTGGAGATCGGCCAGGCCCAGCTCCCGGGCGGCGAACTCGCGCAGCTCGGCGAGGTCGGCGGCGGCACTGGTGCGCGCGCGCTGGCCCAGGTCGCGCAGGAAGGCCACGACCTCCTGCGGCGAGCCGGCCATCTTGGGCACCAGCGACAGCTCGGCGAAGTTGCGATAGCCCAGCAGCTCGGCCTCTTCCTGGCGCAGCTGCAGCAGTTCGCGGATGACCGGCGTGTTGTCGCGCTCGGCCGGCCCGGCCTCGCTCGCGCGCGTGACGTAGGCCGTGTAGAGCGTCTCGCGCAGCGCGCGGTTGCGGCCCATCTGCATCACCGGCAGGTAGCTGGGAAAGTGCAGCGTGAGCTTGCAGCCCTCGCGGCCGTCGGCCTCGGCCGCCGTGCGCGCCGCCGCGATCGCGTCGGCGGGCACGCCGGCGAGGTCGGTCTCGGGCACGTAGAGCGCGTAGCCGTCGGTGGCGTCGAGAACGTGCTCCGAGAACTGGCGCGACAGTTCCGCCAGCCGTTCCTGGATCGCCGCATAGCGCGCCTTCTCGGCGCCGCGCAGGTCGGCGCCGCCCAGCTTGAAGTCGCGCAGCCAGTTCGCCAGCGCCTTGCGCCGCACCGGGCTCAGGCGCGCCGCGTCGGCGCCGGCCGCGACCGCGCGGTACTTCGCGTACAGCCGCTCGTCGGCGCCCTGGCGGGTGAAGAACTCCGTGATGCGCGGCAGGTTCTCGGCGTGCACGGTGCGCAGCTCGGGGGTGTCGGCCACGCCGGTGAGGTGTTCGACCGCCCGCCAGGCCCGCGACAGCCGCTCCGTGGCGACCGCGAAGATGGCCGACATCGCGTCGAAGTCGGGCGGCACCTCGGGGCCGACCACGCGTTCCAGCGCGGCGTCGGCCTCGGCCAGCAGCACGTCCATCGCCGGCGTGACGTGCTCGGGCAGGATCTCGTCGAAGGCGACCAGTTCGCCGGTTTGCAGCAGAGGATTCTTCATGACGACGGCAATGGGATGCGGAGGACGGATCGGCATCGCGACACAGTCGATGCGCGGCTGAGGGCGACGTTCCGTCTCGAATGTACCCCTGTGCGCGACGGCCCGACCGCGCAATCAGGTCGGAGAATGCGGCGTTCCGCGCCGGGCGCGATGGCCGTGGCCGGTGCAGGCGGGCAGGCCGACGAACCGGCCCGGCTTCGCGAGGCTCGACAGGACGAGGCATTCCTCGCCGCGTCGTCGGGCGAGCGGTCGGCGAGGAAGTCTGCCGAGCCGATTCATCCCGCCACACGCTCCGCCGATTCGATGGTGTTCATGAGCAGCATCGTGATCGTCATCGGCCCGACGCCGCCCGGCACCGGCGTGATGAACGAGGCGACCGGCGCGACGCTCGCGAAATCGACGTCGCCGCACAGCTTGCCTTCGTCGTTGCGGTTGATACCCACGTCGATGACGATCGCGCCCGGCTTGACCATGTCGCCGCGCAGCGTGTCGCGGCGGCCGGTGGCCACGACGACGATGTCCGCCTGGCGGGTGTGCGCGCCGATGTCGGCCGTGGCGCTGTGGCAGATCGTCACGGTGGCGTTGGCCTGCAGCAGCAGCAGCGCCATCGGCTTGCCCACGGTGTTGCTGCGGCCGATGACGACCGCGTGCTTGCCCTTGATCGGGACGCCGGTGCTCTCGATCAGCTTCATGCAGCCGTAGGGCGTGCATGGACGGAAGCCCGGCAGCCCGGCCATCAGGTCGCCGGCGCTCTGCACCGAGTAGCCGTCGACGTCCTTGGCGGTGGAGATGCGCTCGATGACCTTCTGCGGGTCGATGTGCTTGGGCAGCGGCATCTGCACCAGGATGCCGTGGATGGTCGGATCGGCGTTCAGCGCGTCGAGCCGGGCCAGCAGGTCGGCCTCGGACAGCGTCGCGTCGTGCTTCTCCAGCACCGAGTGCACGCCGGCGTCGGCGCAGGCCTTGACCTTGTTCTTCACGTAGGTGGCCGAGGCCGGATCCTCGCCGACCAGGATCACCGCCAAGCCCGGCTGGCGGCCGCGGGCGGCGAGGGCGGCGGCGCGTCGCGCGACTTCCTCGCGGATCTTGCGGGACAGCGCGACGCCGTCGATCAGTTGTGCGATCATGGGAGGCTCCTAGGCGTTTGAGTCGATATGGGGTTGCGTCGCGGAAACGAAAAGAGGCCGCTGAACCTCAGCGGCCTCTTCCAGATTCGATGCGATCAGGCGGTCTTGTTCGAAGGCGCGCCCAGGGCAATCTTCAGGAGGTCGGCCACCGTGTTGGCGTTCAGCTTCTCCATGATGTTGGCGCGGTGCGCCTCCACCGTCTTGATGCTGATGCCCAGGTCGTCGGCGATCTGCTTGTTGAGGCGGCCGGCGACGATGCGCTCGAGCACCTGCGCCTCGCGCGTGGTCAGGCGCTGCAGC
>Ga0302314_10007653_pt1 | contig 19398 bp, 19 predicted proteins | sample III_Palsa_N2_3_FD_200533 | JGI IMG/M metagenome (GOLD analysis project Ga0302314, IMG submission 200533) | Peat permafrost microbial communities from Stordalen Mire near Abisko, Sweden - III_Palsa_N2_3 | ecosystem: Environmental > Terrestrial > Soil > Palsa > Peat permafrost | place: Sweden...
CGGACCACCCACCGCCCCCCCGTGGGCCGGCCCGCGCCGCCGGCCCACCACCACGGAGGTCCATCGTGACCACAACCGTCCGCCCCGACACCGAACCGACCCAGCCCCGCACCCTGGCACCCGTGAGCCGCCTCGAACTGGAGATCACGAAGCGCTGCCAATTGAGCTGTGGCCACTGCTTCGCCAAAAGTGGCCCGGCCGGCAGCCACGGCGCGATGCGGTCCGAGGACTGGCGCCGGGTCATCCGCCAGGCCGCCGAGATCGGCACCACCAATATCCAGCTGATCGGGGGCGAGTTGACCACCCATCCGGCTTGGCTCAACCTGCTCGACTATGCCCTGAGCTGCGGTCAGCAGGTCGAGGTGTTCAGCAACCTGTACCGCATCCGGCCCCAGTGGTGGACTAACCTCACGCACCCCCGGGTGACCCTGGCCTGTAGCTACTACTCGGACCACGCCGAACAGCACGACGCCATCACGGGACGCATCGGCAGCCACCTGGCGACCCGGACCAACATTGCCCGAGCCGTGGAACTGGGCATCCCGCTGCGCGTGGAAATCGTGGACATGCGCCCCGGGCAACGGGCCGAAGAGGCTGCGGCCGACCTGCGGGCCCTGGGCGTAACCCGAGTCCACACCGACCGACTGCGCGGGATCGGCAGAGCGGCACACCGCACGGTCCCGGCCCTCGGCGAGCTGTGCGGACGCTGCGGCGACGGCCGCGCCGCCGTAGGTCCCAACGGCGACGTCTGGCCGTGTGTCCTGGCCCGGAGCCTGCCCGTGGGCAACGTCCTGACCGATGACCTCGGGGACATCCTCACCGGCGAGAAGTGGCAGGAGACCGTAGCCACCGTGCCGCGCCGCCAGGCCCGCGCGTGCAATCCTGATTCCGACGGCGACGATTGCTCACCTGCGGAGCAGGACGCCTGCCCCCCGTCGTACGGGTGAGGGGACCGACATGGACAGCTGGCGCCAGCACGCTGAACACCTAGCAGGACAGATCACCCGCCCCGGCTCGCCGTGGGCGGCCCCGGTCGCCGAGGTTCCCCGGCACCTGTTCGTCCCCCGGTGGTGGCGAGACCCCGGCCAGGGGTGGACGCTGCGCGACGGCGAGAGCGACCCGCAGCAGTGGGCGAACGCCGCCTACACAGACCGCACGCTCGTGACGATGGTCGGCTCGCTGCACGCCGACCATGCCACCCCGGAGGACCACCCGAGCGGCCTGCCGACCTCGTCCAGCACCATGCCGGGACTCATGGTCAAGATGTTCAGGCACGCCGAGATCCAAAGCGGCCAGGACGTCACCGAGATCGGCACCGGCTCCGGGTACGGCTGCGCACTCTTGTGCTCGCGGCTCGGTGAGCGCCGGGTGATGAGCATCGACGTGAACTCGTACCTGACCAAAGCGGCAACGGAACGCCTCGACGGCTGCGGGATGCGCCCGCAGATCGTGACCGCCGACGCCACCGACACTCTGCCCGGGACCTGCGACCGGATCGTGTCCACCGTGGCGGTGCACCCGAAGATCCCGCCAGCGTGGCTGTCCGCCCTACGGCCCGGCGGCCGACTAGTGACCACGCTCACCGGCATGCAGGTGATCATCACGGCAGACCGAACCCTCGACGGTGGCGCAACCGGTCGGGTCGAGTGGGACCGCGCGGGGTTCATGGGCAGCCACCACGGCGCGGGCCTGGCCGACTTGGAACCCAACGACGCCGAGGGCGAGCACGTCGGCACCGGCCGGTATCCCGTGGTCGACGTCGCCGAAGCCTGGGAACTGCGCTCGATGTTCGAGCTGGACCACCCGGGCACCCGCCACCACTTCCGCCAGGAGGCCGACGGCCGACGTACGGCCTGGCTGAACCATCCTGACGGATCGTGGGCTCGTGCCGTCGCCGAGGACGACGCCGAGCCCATTGTCCACCAGAGCGGACCGCGCCGACTGTGGGACGACCTCGACGGCATCCGGCACCGCTGGCTCACTGACGGCTCGCTGCCGCTGTACGGGGCTCGCGCGACGGTCGACCCCGACGGCACCGTTCACCTGACCCGAGGCCGCTGGCGCCAGACCATCACCACTGACTGACTCCCGACTGCGGCAGCGCCCGACCCTCACCAGGGCGGGCGCTGCCGACGTCCAACTCTCCGAGGGCGCGCGGGCCGTCGCGGTCGCCGAGGCCATCCCCACGGCCGGCGCCGCCCTGCCCCGGGAGCGCCGCGCTCACCACTTCGCGGCGGTCGCCCGCGCCTACCATCAGGCCGGCAGGCGGGACAAGGCCGTCGGCATGCTCCTCGACGCCGAGCGCGAGGCGCCGGAAGAGGTGAGGTGCCGCCCGCGCACCCGCGAACTGGTCAAGGATCTAAGGCTGTTGGGCGTCGGTGCGGCCGAGGGGAGGTTGCGGAGCCTCGCCGGGCGCTGTGGACTGCCCGAATGACTGCCACTCTCTACATGATCGCCTGCGCAGCCCCGCCCGCCCGCCGGATCGCCGTCGGCATCCGCGCCGCCCAAGCAGCCGGGTGGGACGTGTGCCTCGTCCTGACCCCGGCCGCCCACTGGTGGGCGACCGAGGACGCCGAGGGAGAGCTCGACACCCTGCGCGAACTGACCGGCCACCCGATCCGCTACCAGTACAAGCTCCCCTCGCAACCCGACGTGCTGCCGCCCCCCGACGCGATCCTCGTCGCCCCCGCCACGTTCAACACCTTGAACAAGTGGGCGGCTGGCACCGCCGACACCCTCGCCCTCGGCCTGCTCACCGAGGCCCTCGGCCTCGGTCTGCCGATCGTCGCGCTCCCCAGCTACAACAGCGCCCAGGCCAAGCACCCGGCGTTCGAGAACAGCATCGCCGTCCTGCGCGGCGCCGGCGTGAACGTCCTCCTCGGTGAAGGTGCCTACGTGCCGCGCCCGCCCGGGCAGGGCCGCCCCGACGCCTACCCGTGGGCCGCCGCCGTTGCCGCACTGCCCCCCGTCAAGCCGTCCTGACTCCAGATCACCACCCGCGCGCCCGGTCCCAAATGGACCGGGCGCGCGTTGTTCTGGAAAAACAGCCGGTCAGGTGTCCGACCCATGAGCGAGGATGGATCACTCTCGTACATCTGATCCCATGCGCACCAGGCGAGGAAGGGGGGACCGGGTGAAACTCCCGCACCTACCCGGTTTCATGCACATCCCCGGCGGAGCCGCCGCCGGCGGCGGGGGACTGCTGGCGCTGGTGGTCATCCTCGGCGTGCTCGCATCCCAGGCCAAGACGCCGGCGGAGAAAGAGCAACTGAACAAGGCCATCGAACGGTTCTTCGGGAACATCGCCAGCGGCATCGGGCACTACTTCTCGGGTCAGGAGCTGTTCGGCCCGCCCCGCAGCGAGGCGGAGTGGTGGCGCTCCGGTGCGCCCCTGCCGGACGACCGCAACACCGAGACCCCTATCGCCGAGCTCGGCCGCGAACCCGCCCCAGCCGCCCCCGCGGGGGTGTCCTTCGACAAGCCGGCCCCCAAGAGCGGCACCGCCCGCGTCGGCCGGGCCGTGGTCACCCCGGTACGCCTGCTGTGGGGAACCCTCGCCGCCGTGGGCCGCACCATCCGCGCCTGGCACCGCTGGCCCTACTCCGCCCGCGCAGCGGTCCGCGTGGCGCCGATCCCCGTGCTGTGGGGGCTGTGGCGGTACCCGGTCGAGACCGAACTCGCCCTCGGCTGCGCCGTCCTGGTCGCCCTGGCCGCCGCGCTCACCGGCCGCTCGGTGCTGAACCTGTGGCGGGTCCAGCCGGGATGGAACTACCGTGAGGTCTACGCCCCGGGCCTGTGGGTCGTCTTCCGTCAGGCCCTGCGCCTGGACCCGAAGGAGAAGCGGCGCAGGCACCTGGACGTCCCCGACGACATGCACGCCGAGGGCGCCCGCATCGTGCTGCGCCTGCCGGTGTCGTGGGTGAGCACCCCCGAGGCGATGAAGCTCATCGAGGACACGGTCGAGCAGCGCGCCCCGGGGGAGTGGGTGCCGCGGTGGGGGCGCACCGGGCAGGAGCACTTCGTCGAGTGGACGGTGAAGCCGAAGCCGAAGGTGCGCCCGAAGCTGCCGCAGTTCGTGCAGTGGCAGCCGACCGGGGACGCCCGCAGGGTCTTCGTCGGCATGGCGGTCGACGGGTTCGACCTGATCGAGGCGTACGTCCAGACGCAGACCGCAACGCCGCACTGGGGCGTTGCCGGTGACACCGGCTCCGGTAAGTCAACTGTCTTGTACATCCCCGTTGTTCACGGGCGCATGACAGGTGAACTTATCGACATTCTCGACACCAAGCGGAACTCCCTCATTGAGGCGGAAGGGTTCTCCGGCGTCCGGGTACACAAGTCCGTCCGCGAGTGCATCTCGGCGTTCGCTGAATTCCTGGCTTCCATGATGGCTGCGGAGGCGGCAGCGGGAAAGGGAGCCGACCCTCAGCTCAAGTCGATGCTTGTTTCGCGCACGCTGGTGATCGACGAGCTCCCCACCCTTATCAAGCTGGCCTACACATGGTGGCGCTACGGGCTCAAGGGAAAGGGCACCCCGCCGTTTCTGGATTGGCTCGGAATCATCCTCCTGCAAGGACGGTCGTCCAACCACCGCGTTGTCGTCGGAACGCAGCAGTTCGCTAACTCCTATTTCGGCGGCACGATGGAGCGGGCCCAGATCGGAACTCGAATCGCTGTCGGCCAGCAGGACCGGACCTCTTGGGGTGTCGCGTTCGGGCAGAACACGCCGGTACTGGGATTCGACACGGATATCCCGGGGCGCGGGGCCTACTCGGACAAGAGGAAGGACCCCGAAGCGGATTACCTGTACGTCCGCGAGATTCAGCCGTGCTACATCACCCCCGACGTTGCGGGGTACCTGGCCAAATGTGCTCCGGCCCCGGCATGGTTCGACGCCGGGGAAATCGCCCCTTGGATTACGGCGGATATCCTGGCCGAGGTCGCGGAGATCGCGGCAACCACCGACTTCCTTCCCGGGGGCAAGCACGCGCCCAAGTCGCTTCCGGCCGCCGCGGTGCCTCCGCCCAGGGCGGTCACGGTGGGTCCGCCCAGTTCACAGGCCCCGACAACTCCTGTCGTGACCGGGGCCGGCGGCGCGGACGTCGAGGACCAGGAGGAGGAGCTCCCCGACACCTACAGCCTCAGCGATGCGTTCGATCGGGGAATTCTGCCGTGGAAGGCGGGGACCGTCCGCACGTATTTCAAGCGCGGCGAGAAGCGCGGTATCGCTGTCCCCGAGGGGATCAGCGACGGCAGCACCTCGTTCTACTCCGAGGCCGAGCTCGTTCAGTGGCTCGACGCGTGGCGCGCTTGGCAGGAGAAGAACGGCACGGGTCCGACGGACGCCGCACCGAAAGAGGAGGCGCCGAGCGTCTGACGCGCCGGAAAAAGGGGCTGGTGATCCGGATCGGCTATATTCCTGCGGGGTAGTCAGCAGTTGGTTGGCGGGGTTCGGTGTGAATGTGCTGGAGTGCGGCGGGGAATGCTGTGGGTCGGCGTGAGGGCAGGAAGAAGGCGGGGACTCGGAATCAGTTTTCCGTGTCCCCGCCCGGGGTGGTTTCGGACGTGGGCGGGCGTAAGGGAATATCCTCCTTCGGGACATCGAGGAGGAATGCCAGAACGGGAAGCCAGCGGCGCGGTACCTTTTGGCGCCCTTTCTCGACGTCGCAGTACGTCGAGGCCGTTACGTGCAGCGCGCGGGCGACATCGGCCTGTTGGAGGCCCGCGGCTACCCGCAGGTCCCGCAGGGAGACGGGCGACCCGGTGTCGACCAGCTCGGACACCTCGACCCTGAGCAGGTGGGCGAGGGCCACCAGCCGCGCCGGCCGGGGCAGGCGGCCTTTCGTCTCCCAGGTGGCAACGGCGCCGCGAGAGCATCCGACCTCGTCGGCTACCTGGGTCTGCGTCAGGCCCAGGCGCTTCCGCAGCTCGCGCAGCCGCTCGCCTCGTATCCGCACACCGTCACGCCCTTCCCCCTAGATCGTTTCACTCTGTGGAGCGGCACTTTAGCGGCTGCGGAGTGATGTGTCGGGCGTGTCTGACGGAGCATCAACAGCACCACGAGCAACATACGAAGTCCTTTGACGCACTGTTCACTTGCGGCATAGGGTCGATCACAAAGCGTCGAAAGGCGCCGAAGGGCGCCGATCGGCGGGGGAGGATTGCGGAGATATGCCCAGCGTTGCGACGATTTTCCGAAAGATCGCAGGACTGCCGGAGCCTGACGCACCCACAGCGCCGGCGACCGCGGGCAGCGGGCAGACACCGCCACCTCGGGAGGAGCCCGCGGCTCCGGCGCCCGAACCGGCTGCGAACCCCTGGGCAGCGGCCGGCCGGACCCTCGTTGAGCAACAGGCGCGACCCTCCCAGGTCGCGCCTGTTCCAACTCAGGCCGCAGCCCAGCAAACACCGTCGATGTTCGTGCCGGTCGACGAGAAGTCGGGCGCCCTGTTCGCCAAGCGGTTCGGGCGGGGCGTGGTGTGGACCTTCATCGGGCTGGCGACGCTCACCGGTCTGCGGACCTGGATCTGGCCGGCCAAGACCGTCATCACCAAGTCGGCCCCGGTGCCGAGCGGACCGACCTACCCCGTCGCCGCGGCCCAGGCCGAGGCCGGCGAGTTCGCCTATGACTACCTGACGTGGAACGCCAACGCACCCCAGCAGCGCGCCGCACTGCTGGCGTCCGTACTGCCCGCCGGCGCCGACACCACGATGGGGTGGGACGGCCACGGGACGCAGCAGGTCGAGGCAGTCCAGCCGGGCGCCGTCACCATCGGGACGCAGGGCCAGGCCCGCGTCAGAGTGAACGTGATGATCACCTCCGGGAGCGCCTCGGCGACCCCGCAATGGGTGGGCCTGGACGTGCCGGTCATGCAGACCGGCGGGGGCATCGTGGTGACCGGCGAGCCGGGACTCGTCGGCCTGCCCGCCACCGGCCCGGCGGCGCCGAGCCTGACGGCCGCGCAGAGCGACAGCACCCTGACCGCGACCACGCAGAACACCGTTGACGCGTTCTTCCGCGGCTACGCGGCCGGCACCGGCGCCATGGTCGCCCCGGGAGCAGCGATCCCGCAGCTGCCCTCCGGCATCACCTATGACGGCCTGACGTCCTGGTCCGTGGACGTCGGCAGCGGAGACAACCGGATCGGCACGGCCCTGGTCAGCTGGACCCTCAACGGGGCGACGTTCCAGCAGACGTACCGGGTCAGCCTGACCCGGGTGGAGAGCGCCACCGCCGCAACATGGCAGGTCGCCACCGTCACCGGTGGCGACACCTGAGACCGGCACGGGCACAGCCCCCTAAACCACCGACCCCAACCCACGCGCAGCCTGCCACCGACCGAAGGGGGAGCACCCAGTGCACCACATCACGACCCACGCAACGCAGCTCGCTGCGCTGACCGACGGTTCCGACCTCAAGGCCTGGATTCTCGCCGTCGTCGGCAACCTGTTCGCGGCATTCTTCGCGATCCGGGCATTTGGGCACTTCATCAAAAAGGACTGGGGAGAGATGGTCACCATGTGCGTCGCGGCCGTGCTGGTCGCCGCGACGGTATGGGACTCCGCCGCGGTCCTGAGCGTGCTCTCCGGTATCTGGGGCAAGGTCAGTGGGGCTGCATGAGCCGGGTCGGCAACACGTACACCAGGCACTTCCAACTGGAGACCAAGCAACACGAGTTGCTCGGGATTGACCTCGGCGAAGGGGCACCGCGCCGCGGGATCATCATGGGCCTGATCCTCTACGCCCTGTGGGACGGCGCCCTCCTGCTCATTCTGGGCTTCCCCAGCACGGTGACGGCCACGCTCTACATCGTGCCGCCGCTGATGCTCACCTACTACGGCATGCAGCGAAGCACACGCATCGACCGGCGGTGGAACGTGACCATGTGGAGCCTGACCGCCCGCTACCTGATCGTCGGTCACCGGCCGATCGTCTGCGGCGGACGCCGGGCCGCGTCACGGTCCGAGTGGATCAGCCGCCGCGACCGCTGGGGCACTCGAATCAAGCTGCTGGCCGACAGCCCTCTCGGCGGACTGCTGGAGCGCTGGCTCGGCACCGAGGACGAACCCACCAGCGCCGGCGCCCCGCTGCTCCTGGGAGCCAGCCCGCGCCTGTACGGGCCGGACGCCGTCGCCGCGGCGTACGGCCGCAAAGCATTGAAGGGGGAGAAGTGAAGACCGCACAGAGGCTTGGGAACTTCCTGGGGGTCGGAGGGGACCGCAACGCGGCGCCGCCGGAGTACCGGGCCGTTGCTGACGGATTGATCATCACGACCACGCACACGGAAGCCTGGTTCGTTCTCCAGAGCTCGAACACCGATCTCATGTCCGATGCTGCCCGCGACACCGAGCTCGACGCGGCCAACGCCGCCATGTCGCGAACGCTGGCCGGCCTCGACTGCCACTTGCGCGTGCTGTGGAGCCCGCTCAACGCCGAGGACTACAGGGCCGAGGCACACGGCCTCTTCACCGCCGGCGACTGGGAAGCGTGGGCGGACCTGCGGGTCCAGCGCCTTGAGCAGATCGGGCTGCCGACGCGTCACCTGCTGCTCGGCGTCCGCATCTCCGAGCGCTCCGGCCCGGACAAGGAACTCGGCCGCCGCGGCGTCGAGGGCCTGGGCCTGGCCTCCGCCTCGGTCTCCAAGCGCGAGCTCGCCCGCAGCGACGCTCTGATGCGCCGCCTCGGCCGCCGACTGGAATCCTCCCCCTGGAAGGCCCAGCCGGCATCGGTCGAGATGCTCGCATGGATGCTGCTCCGCGAGCAGCGCCGCGCCCAGGCGGTCCCCGGCCCGGGTGCCGGCGCGATCACCGGCGCAAAGCTCGCCAACCTGACTCGCGGGAAGGTCCTCCCGTACCCGGATCACCTGCGGGTGCTGGACGGCCGCGGCGACGTCGCGGCGTGGATGTCCATCCTGGTCATGCCGACGTTTCCGGAGAAGCTGGAGACCCCCGGAAACGGTGAGTGGCTGAGAGTCCTCAGTGAGATCAACTACGTGCCCCGGCTCACCGAGGACGACGACCCCGACGACGACACCGAGGAACTGCTCAAGCCGGTCTCGCCCGAGGCGAGCATCCGGTTCCGGGTACTGCCGAAACGCGCCGCCCTCAAGCGCGTGGACGATGCCCGCCGGGCTGCCAAAGAGCAGCGGCGCAGCGCCTCCCAGGGATCGGCCGAGGACCCGGGCGGGGCCGTCGAGGAGACCGAGGGCCGGATGGCCGACCTCACCCGCGACATGCAGCGCGAGGACGTCACGCTCGTCGAGGACCACCCGCGCATCATCGTGACGAGTACGACGAGCCTCGACGACCTGCGCGACCGGATCGACGCGGTAGTGACCTACTACGGCGGAACCGGGATCGAGGTCGTGCCCGCAGAGGACGAGCAGCGCGAACTGTGGCTTGAGACCCAGCCGGGCGACTCCATGCGGGTGACCGACATGGGCCACGTACGCGACGTCACCGGCCTGACCGCTAGCTGGTTCTGGGGCGGGGCCCGCGTCGGCGACGACAGCGGCCCCATCGTCGGCTACCTCACCGGAACAACCCCGGGACCTTTCCGCAACGATGTGACCAGCGGCTCGGAGCGCGGTGACGCGACGACAACGGCTGTCATCGGCAGGTCCGGCCGTGGCAAGTCCACGGCCGTCATGATGAGCGCGCTCGACGCCGCATTCCGGGGCGGGTACGCGCTGGTCCTCGACTTCAAGGGCGACCTGGGCGGCCTGGTCACGGCGGCGAAATCCTTCGGCCTCAACTCGCATCTGATCGAGACCGGCCGGCAGTTCGCCGGCTCGGCCGACCTCTTCCGCCTCCTGGACCGCGAGGGTTCCGAGAGGGCACAGATCGAGGTGCCGGCGCAGCTCGGCATCGCCATCCCGCCGCACCTGCGCGCGGCCGGCGCCGAGACCCCGATTCAGCAGGCGACGAACGCAGTCATCGCCGAAGGGGGAACCCCGTCGACCTGGCGCGTGATCGAAGTGCTCATGAGCATGGAGGACGAGCTCGCCCGCAAAACCGGCGAAGCTCTCTTCGATCTGTCGCAGACGGTCATCGGGGCCCCGTTCATGGGCAAGCCGACAGGCGACTCGATCCCCCTCGCCCCCGAGCCGGGGATCTGGGTCGTGCAGATGCCCGGCCTGAGCCTTCCGCCGACCGAGACGCCCCGCGAGGACTGGAACGTCCTGCAACGTATGAGCGTGGCGCTCATGCACAGCATGCTCGCTTTCGGGATCACCACCGCCGGCCGCCGCGACCTGCGCACCCTGCGCAAACTGGTCGCAATCCCCGAGGTCCACGTCCTCACCGCCACCACACAGGGCAGCTCCTTCCTCGAATACATCGCGCGTGTGGGTCGAGCGCTCCAGACCTCGCTGATCATCGACACCCAGGATTGCGAGCGCCTGATCCAACTGGTCGGCATCATCGAGCAGTTGACGACCGTGGTGGGATTCCAGCTCACCAGCCGCGAACAGCAAGACGCACTTGCCGAACTCCTCGGCCTGGAGAAGAACGCCCAGACCAGGGCCAGGATTCAGGGGGTCGGCATCCTGCCGAACGGCGACGTCCGCCACGGGCACTCGTTCATCCGCGACAGGCGGTTCGGCGTCGGCACGGTCCAGTGGGACCTACCGAGCTGGGAACTGACGCAGATGCTCGACACATCACCGAAGAAACAGGAAGACCAGGCCGACGACGGCATCCACATGGAGAAGGTGGGGGCACCATGAAGCGCACCGCGGCGGTACTGATCACGACCGGTCTCCTCGCGGGGGCGGTGGCCGGCTGCTCCTCGTCGGGCAGCAAGGCCGCCCCCGCGCCCGCGAACCCGTCGGCGGCCGTCCTCAAGGCCGCCACGGCCTACCAGGAGGCGGTGAACTCCCGCAGTTGGCAGGCGGTGTGCTCGATGAGTTCGGCGGCGTTGCGCTCGGGGACGGTGGCGCAGTGCGTCGCCGCCAACACCGTGGCCACGGTGGCGCCGGCGTCGCCGGCGCCGGTTCCGAGCGGCATCGTGGGCAGCTATGCGGACGGGTCGACGCCGCCGCCGATCGCGTCGGCGCCCACGCCGAGCGGTCCGGCGTACGCGAGCGACAGCCCGGTCACGGCCTCGGACCTCGTCGCGGTGCCGGCGGGCGGGGGCCACCCGGCCGGGTACGGCGTACTTGTCCAGTTCACCGTGACCTGGCCCGGCCAGGCCCCGACGACCGACCTGCGCGCGCTGCGCCTGGTGCAGGCCGGTAGCGCGTGGGTGGTCGACCAGCAGGCAGATTCCGTTGACGGGGGCGGCACGGATCAGGTCCTCTCCGCCCTGGGGGGATAAACGTGCTCTTCTACTACAGGCGGCTGCCGCTGCGGGACTACGCAATGCCGCTGCTCTTCCTCGTCATCACGTTTTTCGGCATCCTGAGCCTGTTTGCGCCGCATGCCTATGCGGACAACATTTCACCGACCGGTATCGGCGACCTGATGCCCTCGCCGTCGTCGCCTGTCCCCAAGGGGCAGGGCACGCTATACGAGTCGTATAGCAACCCGAATCTATGGCAGCTCGATACCGACTACGGGACTTTCGACGTCACTGATCCGATGCTGGAAACGGTCGCCGATATCTGCATGGCGCTGATCTCGGTTATCGGAGCCGCCTGCGTCGTCGTCGTTCAGTGGATTTTCGAATTGACCTCGATCCCGGCCCTTGAGAACGCCATCACCAAGTCCATCGGGGGAGCCTCGGCGGGACTGACGACGACTCTCCTTCCGAGCGCCATCGCCGTTGGCGCCCTGATCGCTTTCGTCAACCACAAGAAGGGCGGCGGAAACGGCGGCATGTCTCAGCTGGCCTGGGTCCTGATCTCGGCCATCATCTCCGTCTCGCTGCTGACCACCCCCGGGGCCTGGGTCGGCGGGATCGACACCGCCCGCCAAGTCGGCTCCAACATCACCTTGAGCGCGACGAGCGCCGGCCTCGGCGACGGGACACAAGATTTCCCATTCAAGCTCGACCACACCCCAAAATTCACGGGGAACGGGCGCGACGATATGCTCCGCAAATCCAGTGATGCTGTTTGGCGCGCATATGTTGCCACCCCGTGGTGCGTCGCTGAATTCGGATCTCTCGAAGTGTGCCAGAAATTCGGGGAACAGCTGCTCAATCAGGGCACGGACGCGGACACACGCAAGACATGGTTGCAGAACAATGTGACCACGTCCGCCGTCGGAAAAGACTCCGTGAAATGGCGTCAGGGGCACAACCCCGTGGGCCGGATCATGGTTACCGTCCCCTGCCTCATTTCGGTGATCATCTTTGCGGCGCTCATTCTCATGCTGTGCTTCGGCTCCCTGGCCAGTCTGCTGGGCGCGCTCATGCTGCTATTGACGGGGGTGATTTTCGCGTGCCTCTGGGTCATCCCCGGAAAACCCAGACAATGGGGCCTGGCCTGGTTCGACCAGCTGCTCGGCCGCACCCTTGAGAGCCTGATCGCGACGCTCGTCCTCGGCGCCGTCCTGTCCCTGCAAGCCGCCACCACCGAAATGTTCGGGACGTACGGATGGCTGCCGTCCAGCGGACTGGCCATCGCCGTTGCGATCGTGGGGTTCAAGTTCCGCACGACGGTTGCCCAGATTTTCGGCGTCTCGACCGGCGGCTCGTCCATGGGCGCGCTCGCCGGATTCCTCGGCGCGCGCGCCCTGGGCAAGTTGGGCGGCAAGCTTCTCAGCGGCGGCAAGTCCTCGTCGCACGACCCCCAGCCCGTTCGAACGCTTCCCAAGCCAGAACCCCCCGAAGACCCAATGCCCGGCGGCACCGGCTACGCCCTGGCCGTCCGCCCGCCGTACCGGCCGCCGGCGCCCAACCCCGGCCCGCCGCGTCCGCCCCGCCCCCGCAGCGGGGACGAGCCGCCGGTCGTCACCCTGGAACGCACCGACCGGCCCGGCCCTCCCGGCAAGGAAGCCGCCAAGGTCCCGCCCAACCCGGGCCGCCGGCCTGCGCTTCCGGCGTCCCGGGAAGGCGGCGGCGAGGGGGCAAGCCGCGAGGGGACAACCGAGAGCACCCCCGGCACCTCCGCAGGAGGCAGCAGCTCGGTGCCTCCGGTCCGGCCCGGCTCGCCCCACAACTACCGGCAGGCACCACCCCCGCCCGGAACTCCCGCCCCGCCGAGGGTGGTTCAGGGCGAGGTCATCCGCAGCGAGCCCGCCCCCCGGCCGGCCTCGCCCCCGCCCCCGCCGGCCCGGACCACCGCACCGGCCCGCAGCGTCGCGCCGGCCCGCAGCGTCACACCGTCGATGACCCCGGAGCAGAGGGCGCGCGCAGCCTCGGACATGCGCAAGTACCTGTCCTGATGTCCGCGCTACTCGCCCTCACACCATCCCCGACCCCGCGCCATTGGAGGTGACACCGTGGCAGACGACCAGGAGCGCACTCCCGAGGAGTGGCGCGCACTCCTCCGTGACAATCTGTCGTACCCCGAGGAGGTCAAAGCCGGCGCCCGGCGCGAGCGGCGCCAGGCCAAGAAGCAGCACCGCGACGACGCACGCCGCAACACGACCGAGTGGATCAGGCAGGAACGCCAGCGCGACCCGATCCGCCCGGTCGGCGCCCTGCTGATCGTGGTGCTGATCCTCGGCCTCGGCCTCGCCGCCCGGTGGCTGGGCAGCGGCAGCACCACCGCCCACGCCAAGGCGGCACCCGCGGCCACCGCCACGGCCGCGGCGCCGACCGTCCCCACGGCCGCGGCTACCGCTTCGCCGACGTCGGCGCCGAGCTCCTCGGCGCCCGTCGACCTCACCGATCCGAACCACGTCGCCCAGGAGGCCGTACAGCTCTACCTCACCCGCAACCCGGTGCTCGACCAGGACCACACAGCCTCGGTCGAGAGGGCTGCCCCCTACCTGGAACCCGACCTTGAGCAGAACCTCTCCGCGCACACCGATACGGCGTGGGAGAAACTCGTCGCGGACGGCGGCGTTGCGACCGTCACCGCGGTCAAGGTCGGCCCGGCCGCGGCCGGCCTGCCCGTTGACACCCCGCTCCGGGTCTGGCGTCAGGTCACGGCAACCGTCGTGGTCAAGGGGTACAGCAACTACACCTCGGCCACGGTGCTCCAAGTCGAGGTCACCAACGACGGCGGCCAGTGGCACGTGAGCCGAATCCTCGGGTTGGGCCAGTGAGCGAGCGGCAGGCACTGCAAGCCGCCACCCTCGTCACCCAGGCGGCCACGCTCAAGTACAAGCTCATTGCCATGGCGCTCGCCGCCACGCTGTTCCTGGCCTTCCTGATCACCCTCGGCCTGATCGGGGCCAACGGCGCCGCCCAGGCGTTCGCCGAGTCCTGCGGCGACACCGGCCTGCCCGGTGTCGCCGCGCCCGGCGCCGGCCCCTCGCCGGCGCCCTCCGGCTCCGCCCTCGCCCAGCAGCTCGCCAACGCCAAGACCATTGACCAGGTCGCCCAGCAAGGCGGGCTCTCCGGCCAAGCAACCCTCATCGCCCTGATGACCGCTGAGCAGGAGTCAACGCTCCTGAACCTGGACCACGGCGACGCCGACTCGCTCGGCCTGTTCCAGCAGCGCCCCTCCGAGGGCTGGGGAACAGCCGCCCAGATCCTCACCCCGAGCTACGCCGCGCGCGCGTTCTTCTTCGGCGCGGGCACCAACAAGGGGCTGACCGGGATACCGGGTTGGGCGACGATGGACCCCGGCGCCGCCGCCCAGGCGGTACAGCACTCGGAGTACGGACAGCTCTACGACGGCCAGCAGCAGGCCGCCGAGACCATCGCGCAAGAGGCCGGCATAGACCTCACCCGGCCCGGCACCGGCGCCAGCCAGAACCCCACGGCCACCGCCAGCGGAGGCGCCAGCACGACCAACTGCTACCCCGAGGCGACCCCCTCGGCCGGCGCCGGATTCCACGACGGAAACTCGCCCTGGCCGTCGAACGTCCTGAACCCCCGCAGCTCGGCCGAGGCTGTGACGTGGGCCGAGGCCGAGGCGAGCAACAGCGTTGGCGGCTGGTACGCGCAGTGCTTGAGGTTCGTCGCCAACGCCTACGGCTACAGCGGCTCCGGCTGGACCAACCCGCCGGCCGACACCGACGCGTACGCCATACAGCTATACGAGAACATCATCCCCGTGAGCATGAGACACAACGGGGACAGGAACCCGCCCATCGGTGCCCTGATGTTCTGGAAAACAGGAAATGTCGCCGGGCACGTCGCTCTCTACGTCGGCAATGGGAATATTGCCAGCACCGATATTGAGCGCCCGGGGTATGTTGACATCGTCCCCGCGACTGACATTGAGTCCAAATGGGGCGGTACGTATATTGGATGGGCCCCACCGTATTTCCCCAACGGGGGATAGCGGGAGAAAGAAGAAATCGCCATGATCGACCCCGCCCAGATTCCGCCCACACCGATCTACACCATCACCGTCCACTCGGACGGGACGACCACCCTCGACGGCGAGGAGATCACCGGCCCCGGGGGCGGGATCGACGCTGCCCGGGTCGCCGCCCTGGCCGAGGTTCGCATCAAGGCCGCGTTCCTCGGCCGGCCCGTCCGCGTCACGGCGAAGGAGGCCAACGGATCGGCGTGGCCCCTGATCGTGGACACCGACGGCGGGGTGACCACCCTCGACCGGCCCCACCCCATCCCACCCCGCCAACCGGCACCCGCGCCGGCCCAACCCCCGGCTGCGCCCCGCTACCCGCTGCCGCAGCCGCTGCCGCAGCCGGTGCCGCAGCCGGTGCCGGTGCCGCAGCCGGCGGCGGCGGCCCCCGCTCCTGCCTGGTACCAGCACGCCCAGGAGGAGGACGCGCCGGCCTACGTGGCGCCCGCCGCCTTCCCGGCCCCGGTGCCCGCGCAAGCTCCCCAGCAACCCGCCCCACAGCGCACTGCGGCCTACGACTGGCTCCCGATGGTCCCGGACGCCCACCGTCCCCAGTTCAGCCACCTGCGCGCCCAGGAGCTCGGCCGCGACTACGTCGGCGCCATGGCCACCGCCGAGAACCTCGAACAGCTCCTCACCGCCCAGTACGGCCCGCACCACCCGTACGCCGTGCAGGCGCTGACGGTCCGGGCCTGGCTCGTGGTGCTGCGCACCACCGGAAGCGACGAGTGGTCAGAGTGGACCCCCGAGGTCGTCGAGCTGCTCATCGAAGCCGCACAGCGGCGCCGCGCGTCCCAGGCACAGCCGCCGGAGGACACCCGCCGCCTGATCCGCAACGCCTTTTACGGCTGGCGCATGCTCTGCAAGGAAGACCCCGACTCGGCCCGCGAGGTGGCGAACGAGCTCGTCGAGCTCCTGGGCGACGGGAAACGGTCGGCCGAGGTCATCCGCTGGGTAGAGAGCGGCGGAGTGACACGGCCCGCGTAGCTCCGGCCACGCAGAATCCCCCATCCCCGAGTACACGGGGATGGGGGATTCGCTGTTCACCGGGGAGCGGGGAGCGCAGCCCGCTCAGCTCTCCGCGCTGTCGTCCTCGGCCGGGCTCCGGACTGCCTCGACGTAGCCGCGCAGGGTCTTGGCGAGCTGCTCCGGGTGGCGAGCGATCGCGCCGCCGCCGGTCAACAGCATGAGCTGCTGCTCGGTCAGCCGGTGCTCCCGAAGCCGGCCGATCTGCTGCTCAGTCAGCCGGGTCTCCTCGCCGCTCTCGGCGTCGACCAGGGCCTCGGCCTCCGGGTCGAGCAGGTTGGCGAGGCGCGTCAACAACAGCGCGATGTGCTGGGCGGCCCGGTCGTCGAGCTCAAGGGGTTGAATCATGGAGCCGAGGCTAGCAGTCTCCAATTACGTTGCATTACAACGGAGTTCGGCGATAATGCGCCCCACGTCCGCAGCCTGATCGGCTGCTGTCCGGTGGAACGGGGAGCGCCGCCACCCCACCGAGGGGCCCGGTACTGCGCCGCCACTGGGCGCAGCAAAGCAGACAGGGCGCAGCACGGCGGAAACACAGAATCCCCACCCCGGACCGCTCCGGTGTGGGGATTCGCTGTTCCCCGGGAGCAGCAGGGCGCGGCCGACCCTTCTTTGGCCCGGGGGGTGGTCCCCAGGCTGCCACACGGCCCCCCGAGGGCCGCCCTCCGGGGCCTAGCGGCCCCTGCGGGTGGATTGCCGGGCGGCTTCGCCGCGTTCACCGGCAATCCAGTCCGCGCAAGCGCGGACCGCCCGGCCGGGCACCTCGCTGCGCTCGGCGCGTTCACCGGCCGGGTTGTCGGCCCTGCGCCTGCGGCGCGCACCGGGCCGCCAAGCCAGGGCCGCGCGGCCTCCTGTGGCCCACCCCCCGGGCAACCCCGCCCGGGGCTGGCCCTGGAGGACCACATGACCGCCACGACCCCCCGAGACTCCAACTCGCCGGCACGCCACCTGCTCGCCGCCTATGAGGAGGCCATCGCGTCCCACCTTGATGAGGACGGCGATGTCAGGGAAGGGCACTACCCCGCGTTCGACGAGATCACCACGGACTACGGACGGGACGCCCTCGACCTCCTGCGCGCGTGGTCGGGAGCAAGCGAAGCGCTGATGACGGCCGTCAACGCGGCGGCTGACCTGGTGCACGACGGCCTCGGCCTCGGAGACCGGGACATGGACGTCCTCAACCTGGTGGTCAATGCCACGGCAACGTTGATCGACAACCCCGACGCCACCCTCGATGACGTGATCACCGAGCAATACAGCACCGACCCCGAGGAGCTGCGCGGCTGGTGGGGCGACTGGAGCTAACCCTCCGGCTCCCGGCCGGGCACACCTGCGCCCGGCCGGGGCCGCCCGGCCCCACCTGCGCCCGGCCGGGGCCGCCCGGCCCCACCTCGACCAGAGCACCAGGAGAGACCAAGCATGAACACCGAAGCCACCGCCGCCGCCCAGGAGCTCGCCGAGGCCCTGACCGCCCGGGGCATCACAGCCCGGACCGTCGAGGAGTTCGGAACCCTGTCCGTGGCGATCGAGCACACGGTCTACGAGGAGGAGTTCGCCGTCCTCTACATCGAGCAGCCCACCGACGACCCCCGCGCGGTGCTGTGGTTGGTCAGGAACGAGGCCGGTGAGGCGCTTGACTGGGGAGACTGGACTGTCCCCGCCGACCGCAGGCACGAGCGCACCCTCGACCGCATTCAAGGGTTCTTCGCCGCGCGCTCATGTGTCCCGGGCCGCCCCACCACGGACGGCCACCCGCAGCACTACAACCGGCACCACCTGCTCGTCACCATCGAGGCCGTCCTCGCCCGCCTCGGCGTCGAGCTCGCCCTCGGCGACCGGGAGCAGCAGCTCGCCGAGCTCACCCTCGACACCTTGCTGTACACCCTCGACCACCCCGGGGCCGACCTGCGCGAGGTGATCAGGGAGCAGCACGGGATGATCCACCCCGAGGAGCTGATCGGACGCTGGACGAGCCGGAACAAATAGCCGGGTAGGCCAGCGGAAAGGCGCAGCACGGGCGCAGCGGGATAAATCCCGCTGCGCCTTTTTCCTTTTTGTTTCCGGGGCGTGCCCCAGGATGCCACACGGCCCGAGGGCCGCCCTCCGGGGCCTAGCGGCCCCTGCGGGTGAATTCCGGGCGGCTACGCCGCGTTCACCGGAATTCAGTCCGCGCAAGCGCGGACCGCCTTTTTTGCCGGGCGACTTCGTCGCGTTCACCGGCAAAAAAGGTTGTCGGCCTGCGCCTACGGCGCGCACCGGCCGACAAGCCGGAGGCCGCGCGGCTTCCTGGGTCACGCCCCGGAAACATCCGGGCGCGCACCCAAGAAAAAAGGCGTGACCCATGTACCAGATTCGTTGCACCGCGTGCCCCGACAACGCGTTCTACATCCAGCCCGACGGGCTGTTCAAGTGCTACGGATGCGAGCTCACCCTCGCCACGCAGGATATCGACATGGACGGCTCCGAAATCTGGGCCGTTGACGAGGAGGGAATCCTCGGAAAGGTCACCGACCCGACCGCTTCCATCCTCGAAATGACCCGTGCCCTCGACGAGTACCAGGATGCCCCGCAGGGGTCGTACAGCGAGCAGTGCGCAATCCGGAGCTACAGCGAGGCATCCGGCGAACTGCAGGCCGCTATGGACGCGGGAATCCCGTACCCGAAGGCCCGGGCGCTGCGCCGCGCTGCCGGGTACGAGGGCCTCGACGGGGAGCAGCTCACGGCCACGGTGGAGCTCGCCGCGATGCTCGGCGATGGGTACTGGCTCATGGACGTGAGCAACAGCTCAGCTGGTATGACCTGCACCGAGGCTGAGACCCTGTGCGGGTTCCTCCGGGCGTTCGGGCACGAGTCGATCGCCGAGGACATCCTCCGGGACCACGCCGAGCACGACGACGAGGGCGACAGCCACGCGCTTGACGCCGACGGCAACGTGATCATCCGCACTACGGAGGAGTGACCGCGTAGCACCTGAGAAACGAGCGGGGCGCAGCCTGAAACA
>Ga0302314_10007654_pt1 | contig 19395 bp, 19 predicted proteins | sample III_Palsa_N2_3_FD_200533 | JGI IMG/M metagenome (GOLD analysis project Ga0302314, IMG submission 200533) | Peat permafrost microbial communities from Stordalen Mire near Abisko, Sweden - III_Palsa_N2_3 | ecosystem: Environmental > Terrestrial > Soil > Palsa > Peat permafrost | place: Sweden...
AGCCCGGGGTGCGCTGGTTGTAGACCTCGACGCGGTCCATGGCCACCACGGCCAGGATTCCCCGCAGCCGGAACCACAGCTCCTGCGGGGAGAGGCCGGGCAGTGCGCGCGCGAAGGCCGCCAGGTAGCGATCGCGGATCGTGTCCTCGGCCGGGCCGGTCCAGCTGCGCACTTCCTCGGCCGGGTCGGTGAGGATGGTCACGATCAGCCGGGACGTGCGGGCGCCGCCCTCGTCGCCGGCCGGCATCTCGTCGAACAGCGGCCCCGCGAAGGCCTCCACCAGTTCGGCGGCCGGCGGGTTCGGGGTCCGGGCCAGCAGCCGGTCGAGGCCGGCGCACTGCGCGGCGTTGATCGGCTCGATCACCCGGCGGGCGACCGCGGCCAGCAGCTCCGCCTTCGAGCCGAAGTGGTACCCGACTGCGGCCAGGTTCGCTCCGGCCAGGTCGGTGATCGCGCGGACCGAGGTGCCGCGGAAGCCGCGCTCGGCGAACAGGTGCTCGGCCGCGTCGAGGATCCGGGTGCGGGTGTCGGGTGACGCCATGCGTGCGTACTATACCTACGCTTGATTCAAACGAACGTATGACTGAAACGATCGCGCGAAAGAGGATGCTCATGAGACTGCTCGTGTACGGCGCCGGGGTTACCGGCAGCCTGTTCTCCGCCCGCCTGCATGAGGCCGGGCACGACGTCTCGCTCCTCGCCCGGGGCGAGCGGCTGGCCGCCCTGCGCCGGGACGGCGTGCAGCTCGCCCAGGGAGACAGCCCGGCTGCCAGGCGGGTACCGGTGCCGGTGGTCGAGCATCCGGCCGACGGGTACGACGTGATCGCCGTCTTCGTCCGCGCCCATCAGGTGGACGCGGTGCTCGAGGGCGACGTGGTGTTCCTGCTCAACTGGGCGGGCGGCCCGGAGCCGCTGGGCGCGGTGATCGGACCCGGGCGGGTGCTGCTCGGCTTCCCCACGGCCGCGGGCACGATGGACGGCGACGTGGTCCGTTACCGCGCGGCCAACGCGTTGACCCGGCGGCGCTGGCCGACGATCCGGACGCGGTCCGCGGCATGATCCGCCGCATGCGGCGGAACCTGGCCGCACTGCCGACGCCGCCGGTCCCGCGCGGGTTCGTCGCGCTGCGGACGCTGCCGGAAGGGCTGCTCGTGCCGGTGCTACGGCGTTTCCTGCGCAGCCCGACGGCCGCGCACAGCGGGCTCGCCAACGCCACGCCGGCCGCGGAGGCGAGCGCAATGTGGATAACAGCAAGAAGCCCGGTTTGAATTCAAGCCCCTGGTATCTGCGGGCCCTTTGAGGTCCGGGTCGAATCGTTTCGGTCCGGCTCGATCCGAGGTGGTCCGACCCGGATCCCCGAACTCCGCACCTAAGGACAGGGCTAATATCATCCAGACTTCTTGCTGTTATCTTCGGAAGCCGCTATTGTGCTGAGCATGCCAGCCTTGGACGCCAGCGCGCCGGCGCGCGACGCAATCGACGAATTTCTCCGGCACCTCGCCCAGCGCGACCTGTCCGCGAGCACCCGCCGGATACGCAAGACCTTCCTCAACGAGTACCTCCGCCACGCCCAGCAGGCGGCGGGGGCGGAGCACCAGCTGACGGCGAGGGAGCTGCTGGACGGCGAGCGGGCCGCGGCGTGGCTGGCCGACGCGGCCGAGGGCAAGACCCGCACCCGCAACACCCTTCGCGGCCCGGACGCGGCGGCCTACCCGAACTCCATGCGGGTCCGCGCGGACACCGTCAACGCCTTCGCCGAGTTCCTCGGCGAGCCGGCCCGGGTGGACCGCCAGGCGCCCGCGCGCGGCTACCACCTGACCCCGGGCGACACCGAGCGGCTGCTGCACGACCTGACCGTCAAGCGGCCCATCCACGCCAACGCGATGACCGCGCTGCGCACCGCGGCCGTAGCCGCGGTCATCGCCGACACCGGCCACGGCGTCCCCGAGATCGCCGACCTGAAGCTCAGCGCGCTGCACCTGGACGGCGACGCGGCCGGGGGCCAAGAAGCCAGCGTCGACCTCGACGGCGAGTCGTACCCGCTGACCCGGTCGACCGTGCACGTCCTCACCCGCTGGCTCGCCGCCCGGGGGACGCTCATCGCCGAGCTCGAGGGCAGCGACCCCGGCTACCTGTGGATCCCCACCAAGCCGGGACGACCGCGGGGCGGCGTCCCGTCCGCCAAGCCCGGCATCAACCCGGCCGCCGTCCGCACCCTCCACGCCTCGCACCGGTCTCTGGTCAGCCAGCTGCTCGGCACGCCGCTGCGCCCCGGCGCGCTCCGCGCCGCCGCCGTGTCGCTCTCGGTCAGCACCGGGGACCAGGAGTTAGCCCTCCTGCACGATCATCAGCGAGTTCTTGTCCTGGTCGCGGAACGAGAACATGACCGGCACCCCGCCCTCGCCGCCCATCAGCTCGGCGTCCACATCGACGCCGCGTCCCGCGAGCTCGGCCTGGTCGGCGGCGGGGTCGGGTGAGGTGAGCAGAATGCCGGTCGGCCGCCCCGGCTGGAAGTCACCCCGGGTCGGGCCGAACGCCACATTCGCGCCGCCGCCTGGCGGCGCCACCTCGACCCAGCGGTACCCGTCGCCGAACGGCATATCCGCCACCAGCGTGAACCCGAGCACCCCGGTGTAGAACGCGATCGCCTGGTCCTGATCCAATACCGGCACCACCACCCGGCCCACCCTTGTCACCTGCGGCACTGTGATCCCCCCTACGCTGGGCCTGACATTACTGACGCACGGTATCGCGGCGAATAGCGGCGGCGGCTGAGCGTTAGCGCATTAGGCGGCGCCGGTGCGGAACACCGGCCAGCAGACCTCGGTCCTGTGCCTGGCCACATCATCGGTGTCGGCTGAGCTGACCAGGTAGTACTCCCGGATCGGGCCGCCGGTGCCGATGGCGCGCTCAGCCACCACCTCGCCCACCGCGGCGTACGTCCGGTCGATCTCACTGAACGCGCCCGCGTGGACCGCGACCGCCGCCTCGACGGCGGGGATCCGCACCACCCGGACGCCGCCGGCCGGGTCCGCGGTACCGAGCGCGGCGCCGGCCGGGACGGGGACGAAGGCCGTGACCTCGCTCCGCTCCAGCTCGAAGAAGTCCCCGTCGAACAGCCCGCCGTACGGCCCGGCGGCGGTCAGCCCGGTCGCCGTCAGCGCCGCCGTCAGCGCGTCGAACGCCTCGCTGCCCCACTCATTCAGGTCAGCCGCGTCCACCATCTCGCGGACCGCGAGGGCGGTGACCGCGGCGATCGTCCGCAACTCGATCGCGGGCCGCACGGCCGGGCCGGTGAGCAGTGCCCGCAGCGCCGCGACCGAGGCCTGGGTCTGCTCAAGCTGGCGCTCCATCCGCGTCAGGTGGGCGGCGATCTCGCGGTTCCTGGCCTCGAGGTCGGGGGCCGCGAGGACCGCCGCGATCGAGTCCAGGGGCATGCCGAGGTCCCGCAGCCGCCTGATGACCTGCGCCGACCCCACCTGGCTGGTGTCGTACAACCGGTAGCCGGTGAACGGGTCGACGGCGGCCGGCTCGAGCACGCCCAGGTCGTGGTAATGCCGGAGCGCCTTCACGCTCAGGTGCGTCATCCGGGAGAAGTCACCGATGGTCAGCATCGTCGCCATGATCTGAGTATCAGCCTTTCCCGGTCGCGGTCGTGGCGGACGGGCGGAGCACGGTCAGCGTGAGCGCCGCGACGACCAGCAGCAGAGCACCCATCTGCGCCATGCTGGTGCCGAAGGCGGCCGGGAACCCGTGGCTGAGCAGGCCGAAGAAGATGACCCCGCTCACCGCGACGCCGATCGCGTTGCCGACCTGCTGGGCGGTGGACAGCGCCCCGGTGATCGACCCGGCCGTGCGCTCGTCCGCGTGCGACAGCACCGTGCTGGTCAGCGGGGTGATGCACAGCCCCTGTCCCGCGCCGAGCAGGAACAGCCCTGGGAACAGCGCTATCAGCGGGCCGCCGACTCCCCAGTGCCCGACGGCGAGCACCAGCATCAGGTCGCCGACGGCCCCGCAGACGGCGCCGGTGGCGATCACCCGCGGGCCGAACCGGACGGTCAGGGCGGGCGCTCGCAGCGAGGTCAGCAGGTAGCCGGCCGCCAGGACGGCGAACACGCCGCCGGACTCCAGCGCCCCCAGGCCCCTGCCCTGCTGCAGGAACAGCGCCAGCAGCAGGTAGCTGGCCGCCTGCTGGCACCAGAACAGCGCCTGCACGGTCAGCCCGACCCGCAGGGTGCGGACCGCGAAGACGGCCGGTTCGAGCAGCGGCTGCCGGCCGTGCCGGCCAGCCCGGCGCAGGTAGCCCGCGAACAGCGCCAGCAGCACCGGGCCGAGCGCCAGGCACGCCCACGACCAGGCCGGCCAGCCCTGCTGGCGCCCGTCGGCGAGCGGCAGCACGATCGCGACCAGGCCCGCCGCCAGCAGGGCGGCGCCCGCAAGGTCGAGGTGCCCGGCGTGCGCGGAGCGGGACTCCGGGACCAGCCGCCAGGCCCCCGCCAGGGCGACCAGGCCGACCGGCACGTTGACCCAGAAGATGGCCCGCCATCCCAGGCCCGCCACGTTCGCGTCGATGAGCACGCCGCCGATCAACTGCCCGCCGACCGCCGCTACGCCCATGACCATGCCGTAGACGCTGATCGCGCGGACCCGGTCGCGGCCGGTGTAGGTCATGCCGAGGATTGCCATGATGTTGGGCGCCATGATCGCTCCGCCGGCTCCCTGCACCAGGCGCGCCGCGATCAGGAAGCCGGGGTCGGGGGCGAGGGCGCACAGCGCTGAGGCGAGCACGAAGGCGGCCAGGCCGATGCTGAAGCACCGCCTGCGGCCGTAGTGGTCGCCCAGGCGCCCGCCGCACACCAGCAGGCAGGCGCTGGTGAGGGCGTACCCGGAGACCAGCCACTCGATGGCCGCCGCGCTTGCGTGCAGGCTGCGCTGGATGTCGGGCAGGGCGACGTTGACGACGAAGAAGTCGAGGATGTAGACGAAGGTCCCGGCGAGCACGACGGCGAGCGGGGCCCACTTGGTGATGCGCGAGACCGGCGCGGCGACCGCGTCTGGCTGCTGGGTTGTCGTGGTCATACCCGCAGCCTCGAGTCTCCCATTACAGGAGGGTCAATTCACGGCCGAGAATCTTGCCCTGGCAACGTCCGCCTGTCCACCCGATTGCCGGCCGGCGCCGCACGGATCTAAGGGTCAGCTGCCTTCGGCCCCGGTTCGACCGCGACACGCTCGCATCGCCTGGCGTGACCCACCTCGTCCTGCTCGCGGGCATGAACGACATCGCCCACTCGATCGCGCCCGGCGACGTCGACCCGGAGTTCGCCGGGATCATGACGACCGACGCGCCGGTCGGTACGGCCGATGTGATCGCCGCGTACCGGCAGATCATCGAGCGAGCGCACGCGCACGGGTGGCAGGTGCGGCCCGCTTCGATCTCGGCGACCACCTGCACGGCAACGACGCCGGCTACCGGGCGCTGGCGGACTCGATCGACCTGGCGCTGTTCGACTGACGGCGACTGCGGTGATCGGGTGGCGGCGGCGAGGACGAGCGAACCCCCGGACAACGGCGATGTTTCCCAGCTCGTCGTGGTGCTGTCTCCAGGCGGGCGCGTTCAGCGGCGAGAAACTTGCAGAGAGTCCTCTGCCGAGAATTATATGCAGAGGACTCTCTGCAAGTTATGCTGAGCCGTATGCCCGACATGCCCGAGCTCACGCCCGAGCGCACCATGGCCAAACGGCGGCTTGACGCACGCAGCCTCCGCGCCCTCGCGCACCCGCTGCGCATGCAGATGCTGGAAATGCTGTCCATGGACGGCCCCGCCACCGCCACCGGTCTGTCCGAGCGGCTCGGCGAGAAGACCGGGACCGTCAGCTGGCACCTGCGTCACCTCGCCGACCACGGGTTCATCGAGGAGGAGGCCGGCCGCGGAACCAAGCGGGAGCGCTGGTGGCGGGCGGTGCAGCAGCAACAGGTGATGCACGGCGCCGAGTTCTACGGCGACCCCGACGCGCGAGGCGCCTTGTCCGTCCTCATGCGCGAAACCGTGCAGCGCTACTTCACCCGCTGCCTCGACGCCCTGGTCCAGGACTGGGACGACGAGTGGCTCGAAGCCGCCACCTTCTCCGACTGGATCACCATGCGGATGACTCCGGCCCAGCTCGGGGCGCTCAACGCGGAGCTCCTGGCCGTGGTCGAGCGGCGCGCTCCGCCGGCCGACGCCGAACCGGGCTCGGGCGCGCGGCCCGTCGTCGTGCAACTCCAGTCGTTCCCCCGTCTCGGCCGCCGCTCCCGTGAGTGAGCATTGAGGAGAGATCCCGATGAGCGACCTCGGCCAGGCGGCATCGTTCGCCTCCGGTCTCTACCGCCAGCGGGTCGGCACCGTCTACGCCGGCTACGTCAACCGCGATCCGCTGGCGCTGCTCCGGCTGCGGCCCGGGCGCGTCGACCCGTACTCGATCTACGAGCGGATGCGGGCGAGCGGTCCGCTGGCGCCGACGCGGCTGGGCGATTGGGTCAGCACAAGCCACCGGGTGTGCGCCGCGGTCCTGCGCGACCGTCGCTTCGGCGCGGTCCCGGCGGGCGGCGACCAGCGCAGGCCCGAGGATGAGATCGAAGCGTCCTTCCTGACCATGAACCCGCCGGACCACACCCGGCTGCGCCGGCTCGCGCGGCCGTCCTTCAGCCCGAAGGCGATGGCAGGCTACCGCGGCCTGATCGAGCAGTCCGTCGCCGGGCTGCTGGACCGCGCGGCCGTGCGGGACACCTTCGATCTGATCCCCGCCTTCGCCTCGCCCCTGCCGATCACCGTCATCACCGAACTGCTGGGCGTCCCCGAAGAGGACTCCGACGGCTTCGCCGAGTACGGCGCGAGCCTCGCGGGCGCGCTGGACGGCATCAGATCCCTGCGGCACGCCGCGCGGCTCCAGGCGGACTCGGACAAGCTCAGCCGGCTCTTCGAGCGGCTGCTCGAGCTGCGCCGGCGTGAGCCGCGCGACGACATCGTCAGCCGTCTGGTCGCGGCGGAGGGCGACCAGGTGCGGCCGGAGGAGATCATGCCGCTGTGCGTGCTGTTGTTGATCGCGGGCTTCGAGACCACGGTCAACCTGATCGGCAACGCGGTCCTGGCGCTGCTCGACCACCCCGACCAGTGGCGCGCGCTGTGCGAGGACCCCGCGGGCCTGGCGCCGAAGGCGGTCGAGGAGACGCTGCGCTACGACCCGCCGGTCCAGCGCACCAACCGCTACGCGCTGGAGGCGGTGGAGCTCGAGGGCGAGCGGGTGGGCAAGGGCCAGGTCGTGGTCACCCTGATCGGCGCCGCGAACCGGGATCCGGAGGTCTACGAGCGCCCGGGCAGCTTCGACATCCAGCGCGAGCCCGGGCCCGAGCATCTCGCCTTCTCCAGCGGCATCCACTACTGCGTCGGGCAGCCGCTGGCCCGGCTGGAGGCGACCATCGCGCTGCGGATGCTGGCCGAGCGCATGCCCGGCCTGACCCTCGCCGGGGCCATTCGCCGGCGCAACACGACCACGATCCGGGGGCCGATCCAGGTACCGGTCACGGCCGGCGCCGCGCGGACGCCGCGGGGGTCGGCGCCGGCTGCGCCTAAATGCGCGTAGATGCGCTCGTTCCTTAGCGCGTGACGGGGGCGATGACCGCGGTCACGATCCGGCCGACGGCACGGGCGTCGGGCTCGGTCCCGTCGACGTCGGAGAACAGCAGGTGGGCGGCGCCCATCAGGGTCGGGGCGAGCGTGCCGACGTCGGCGTCGCCGGCGATGCGGCCGAGCTCACGCTCGGCCGTGAGGTAGCCGCCGATCATCGCGGTGGACTCCGTGAGCAGCGGGATCCGGGATCCGGTGGCGGCTCGCAGCCGGGCGCGGAGCTCGTCGCGGGCGATGACCAGGCGGATGAGCGCCAGGTACTCCGGTGTGAGCAGCTCCGGGAGCACCGCGGCCAGGTTGCCGGCGACGGTGCCGGTCCCGGCGGCGGCGCGCAGGCCGGCCGCCTGGCCGGTGATCCGGGCGATCCGGGCGAGCGTGAGGTCGACTAGGAACGCGTCGAAATCGGCGAAGTGGCGGTGCAGCACGCCCTTGGCGACCCCCGCCTCGGCCGTGACCGCCCGGCTGGTCAGCCCGCCGGGCCCGTCGCGGAGCAGCACGCGCTCGGCCGCGTCGAACAGCTGACCGCGCGGGTCGCGGATGGCCACCCCAGTCGGCACCCGGTCCGTCCCTTCCGCGTCTTCGCCGTGCGCGAACGCCGGCCTCAAGTGGGCACGTGCCCATTTAGAGTGGGCGCATGACCACTCTACCTCCGGAGCCCGCGCCCGCAGCCGCGGCCACCCTCGCCGCCGTCGCCCGGCAGCGCCGGGTGGCCGAGTCGTTCGGCGGCGACGCCGGGCGCTATGACCGCGCCCGGCCCGGTTACCCCACCGCGATGGTGGACCGGATCGTCGCCGGGAGCCCGGGCCGTGACGTCGTCGACGCCGGCTGCGGCACCGGCATCTCGGCCCGGCTGTTCCAGGCGGCCGGCTGCCGGGTGCTCGGCGTCGATCCCGACCCGCGGATGGCCGAGCTGGCCAGGGCGGGCGGGCTGGAGGTGGAGGTGGCGAAGTTCGAGCAGTGGGACGCGGCCGGGCGGACGTTCGACGCCGTCGTCGCCGGGCAGGCGTGGCACTGGGTCGACATGGCGGCCGGGGCGGCCAGGGCGGCGGCGGCGCTGCGCCCGGGCGGGCGGCTGGCGGTCTTCTGGAACGCGTTCGATCCGCCGGCCGAGCTCCGCGAGGCGTTCGGCCAGGTCTACCAGCGGGTGCTGCCCGGCTCGCCGATGGCGGCGGGCTTCTGGTCGCGGCCCGCGTCCGTCCAGTACCTGGCGATGTGCGACGCGGCGGCCGACGGGATGCGGCGGGCGGGGGCGTTCGGCGACCCGCAGACGTGGCGGTTCGACTGGTCCCGCCCCTACACCCGGGCGCAGTGGCTGGACCAGGTGCCGACCTTCGGCGGCCACAGCCTGCTCCCGCCCGGCGTGCGGGCCGAGCTGCTGGCCGGGATCGGCGCCGCCGTCGACGCGGTCGGCGGCGCGTTCACGATGGACTACGCCACGCTGGTGGCCACCGCCGCCCGCGAGCCGGCCGCCCGCCGCTGAGCCCCTCTTTCACCGCTGGCACTAGGAGCCCCCGGCGGAACGATGTTACGTTCGCTCTGTGACGCCCTTCGGGATCCGCAGCTGAGCGAGGGAGATCAGATGGAGCTCGCTGGCGAGCAGGCGGCCGCCGCCTCTCCCGCGCCGCAAGCGGCGGAGCGCTCGCCGGTCATCGCCGACGTGCCGCCGGGCAAGCCCGCGGTGGTCATGGCCGACGGCAGCGGGCTGGTGACCTACGGGGAGCTGGAGGCGCGCAGCCGTCAGGTGGCCCGGCTGCTGGCCAGCCTCGGCGTGCGGGCGGCCGATCACGTGGCGATCATGCTGGCCAACCGGCCGGAGTACTTCGAGATCGCCTGGGGAGCGCAGCGGGCCGGCACCTACTGGACGCCGGTCAACTGGCACCTGACGCCCGAGGAGGCCGCCTACATCGTGGCCGACTCGGGCGCGACCGTGCTGTTCGCTTCCCCGGAGACGGCCGAGGTGGCCGCGCGGATGCCGGGCGTGCGGGTGTTCGTTACCGGCGGCGAGCGCCCGGACCTGCCCGGCGTGACCAGCTACGAGGCGGCGATCGCGGGTTTCTCGGCCGAGCCGATCGACCCCGGGTCCGGCGACGATGACGGTGCCGAGGTCGAGGGGAGCACGGTCTTCTACTCCTCGGGCACGACCGGGCGGCCCAAGGGGATCATGCGGGCGGCCGAGTTCCCCCCGTTCGGCGCGGGCGCGCCGCTTGACCTGGTGATGCGGCTGGTGTTCGGGTTCGGGCCCGATTCGGTCTACCTGTGCCCGGGGCCGCTGTATCACGCGGCGCCGCTCGGCTTCTCGATGGGCACCCACCGGGCCGGCGGGACGGTCGTGCTGATGGACCGGTTCGACCCGGCCGGGTGCCTGGGCGCCATCGAGGCGCACCAGGTGACGCACACCCAGTTCGTGCCGACCCATTTCGTCCGGATGCTCAGGCTGCCTGACCGGCGGCGCCGCGCCTTCGACCTGTCCGCCCTCAAGATCGTCATTCATGCCGCCGCCCCGTGCCCGGTCGACGTGAAGCAGGCCATGATCGCCTGGTTCGGCCCGGTGATCTGGGAGTACTATGCCGGCAGCGAGGGCAACGGGATGACCGTCATCGGCACCGAGGAGTGGCTGGCGCACCCGGGCTCGGTCGGCCGCGGCATCTCCGGCAGCGTGCACATCCTCGATGACGACGGCGCCGAGCAGCCGGCCGGGCAGGACGGGCTGATCTACTTCGACGGCGGCGTCTTCGAGTACCGCAACGACCCGGGCAAGACGGCCGGCTCGCGCAACGACCAGGGCTGGTCCACCCTCGGCGACATCGGCCACCTCGACGCCGAGGGCTTCCTCTACCTCAGCGACCGGCGGACCGACCTGATCATCTCCGGCGGGGTCAACATCTACCCGCGCGAGGTCGAGGAGGCGCTGATCGGGCACCCCGCCGTCGCCGACGTCGCCGTGATCGGGGTGCCCGACCCGGACATGGGCCAGTCGGTGCTCGCCGTCGTCCAGCCGACCGGGTCCGAGCCGGGCTCGGCCGACCTGGCGGCCGAGCTGATCGCGCACTGCCGGGGGCGGCTGGCCGGCTTCAAGTGCCCGCGGTCGGTGGAGTTCGTCGCCGAGCTGCCGCGGACGCCGACCGGGAAGCTGCTCCGCCGGCAGCTGCGGGCGGAGCGGCAGCCCGGCTGACCCTCACGGCGCTGGCAGGCGCGCTGAACTGACGCTCACTTGATGAGCGGGTCCCGGGGAAGTCCGAGGATCCGCTCGGCGATCTGGTTCCGCTTGATCTCCGACGTCCCCCCGGCGATCGACATGGCCCGGTTCATCAGCACCAGCGTCGCCGCCATGGCCCCGTCGCCCTCGAGGAACGCCCCGTCCGGCCCGGCCAGCTCGGCCAGGATCGCCGCCGCCTCGTGCCCGAGCTCGGCCAGCAGCAGCTTGGCGACGTTCCCCTCGGGCCCGGGTCCGCCGCCCGCCACCGCCCGGTACGCGCTGCGCAGGTTCAGCGCTCCCATCGCCTGGATGCGGGCGATCTGCCGGCCGACCCGGCTGGCCCCGCCGGTCAGCCGCTCCGGGTGCGCGTCGAACGGGGCGATGAACGCGACCCCGGGCAGCGTCATCCCGCCGTCGCCGCTGCCGATGCTGACGCTCTCGTTGCCCAGGGTGGCGCGCGCCACCGTCCAGCCTCCGTCGATCGGGCCGACGACGTCGGCGTCGGGCACGAAGACGTCGTCGAAGAAGACCTCGTTGAAGTCCGAGTGGCCGGTCGGCATCTTCAGCGGGCGGACGGTGACGCCGGGCGCGTGCATGTCGATCACCATCGTGGTGATGCCCTGGTGCTTGGGCGCGTCCGGGTTGGTGCGGACGGTGACCAGGCCGAAGCCGGCCAGGTGGGCGCCGCTGGTCCACACCTTCTGGCCGCTGATCTGCCAGCCGCCGTCGACCTTGACGGCCTTGGTCCTGACGCCGGCCGCGTCCGAGCCGGCCCCGGGCTCGCTGAACAGCTGGCACCAGATGACCTCCTGGGTCAGCGCCGGGCGGACCCAGCGCGCGACCTGGTCGGGCGTGGCGTGCTGGATGAGGGTGAGGATCACCCAGCCGGTGATGCCGAGGGCCGGGCGCTTGATCCGGGCGGCGGCGAACTCCTGCTCGATCACGAGCTGCTCGAGCGCGGCCGCGTCGCGGCCCCAGGGCCGGGGCCAGTGCGGCATCGCGTAGCCGGTCTCGATGAGCGCCTCGGACCGGGCCGCGCCCTTCAGCGCGGCCAGCCGCTCGACGTCCGGCCTGATCGCCGCCCGGATCGGCTCGGCCTCGGCCGGCAGGTCGATCGCGGCCGTCCGGCGGACGCCCTTGCGCACCAGGGCGGTGACCTCGGCCGCGGCCAGCTCGGCGTCCACGACGGCGGCGACCGCGGCCGCCCGGCGCAGGTAGAGGTGCGCGTCGTGCTCCCAGGTGAACCCGATGCCGCCGTGCACCTGGATGTTGAGGCTGGCGTTGGCGGCCGCGGCCGGGATCGCGAGCGCCGCCGCGATCGCCGCGGTGTAGCTGAACTGATCGTCGTCGCCGTCGCCGAGGCGATCGGCCGCGTCCGCGGCACGGCCCGCGTCCCAGGTCGCGGCGGTGGCGAGCTCGGCCGCGACCAGCATGTTGGCGCAGTGGTGCTTGACCGCCTGGAAGGTGGCGATCGGGCGGCCGAACTGCACCCGGACCTTGGCGTACTCGGCCGCCTGCTGGGTCGTCTCGGTCGCGATCCCGATCGCCTCGGCCGCGAACACGGCCCGGGCGGTGTCGGTCAGCAGCCGTCGCGCGCCCGCGAGCAGCACCGCGGCCGTGGCGTCGAGCCGCACCCGGGCCGCCCGGCGGCTCTGGTCGAGGTTGGCCGGGACGGTGACCGTGACGCCGCCCGCCGCCCGCTCGACCAGGGCGATGTCGTCGCCGACGGGGACCAGCAGCACATCCGCGAGGTGACCGCTGATAACGACGCCCGCGTCGCCGGTGACGGTGTCGCCGGCGAACGTGACGTCGCCGCCGAGGGCGACCGCGCCGACGACGCTGCCGTCCGCGAGCCCGGACAGCAGCCGCGCGGCCAGGCCGGCCGACGCGGTGCCGGCCGGCACCGCGTCGGCGTCCAGGGCGCCGGCCAGGACGGCGCTCGCGATCACAGTCGGCACGTACGGGCCGGGGGCGAGCTGCCGCCCCATCTGCTCGGCCACCACCAGCGTCTCCGACAGCCCGAACCCGGAGCCGCCGTGGCCGGCCGGGATGTGCAGCCCGAGCAGGCCGAGGCCCGCCAGCTCGGCCCAGAAGTCCGGCAGCGGCTCCGCCTCGGCTTCGAGCAGGGCGCGGGCCGCGGCCCGGGTCTGGTGCTTGGCCAGAAGGTCGGAAACGGTCTGCGCGAGCGCGCGGTGCTCTTCATTGAGTGCGATCGACATGGCTCCATCGTGCCCTCTATTGCGCCAAATGCCTACGGTGGATGGCCGCAGGCTGTGCGGCGGCGTTCAGCTCGCGCCGATGCCGTCCGCAGGAACGAATCCGGGCTGCCAGCATGGAGAACGGCCCAGCAGCGCGACGATCTGGTCGAGGTCGCGGGCGCCGCCGTCGCCTGGGCGGCCGGAATAGTCGATCATCGGGCCGAACGCGGCGCCGGGCTCAAGCCGGGCGGCGCCTCCGGGCACGACCTGCGCGACCCGCAGCGCGGTCTCGAGCAGGGCCGGGTCCAGATCCGCCGGCAGGCCGAGAGTCCGGGCGACGTCCCAGGAGTGCACCACGTAGTCGACCAGGTGGAAGCTGATCGCCTGCCGGGCCGGGAACATGAGGTCGCGGGTGATCTCCGGCAGCGGGAACTCGCGGTCGAGCGCGCCGTCGGCCGCGAAGGCGTCGAGCACGCACTCGGCCGCGGCCCGGTAGGCGGCGGCCGGGTCGTCGCCGAGCGGCCGCAGCATCCACTGCGCGAGATCGCCGTCGCCGGTCGAGGCGGCCGCGAACCCGTAGTGCTGGGCGATCATGTGCCGCAAGAGGCCGTGCAAGGTCCAGTCGGCGCACGGCGTCGGCCGGGCCAGGTCCCGCGCGGTCGCCCGCTCCACCAGCTCCACGCTGGCGCGCACCGCCTGCGCGTCGAGTGCCACGATGCCCGTCGAAGATTTTGTATGCATACGCTTATCATCTACGATCGCTTATCATCTGTCAACGTGTATGTTCGTCCCATGACGGATCAACGCGACCAGCGCCGGGAGCAGGGGGACCGCCAGCCGCGGCAGGATCTGGCGGCGATGCTGCACCCGCTGACCCGTGCGCTGGTCGCGGCCGAGCTGCCGGTGCTGGCCCGGCACGGGATCTCCATGTGGGGCTACGTCGTGCTCAACGCGCTCGAACACGGCCCGGCCCGGACCCAGGCGGCGCTGGCGCAGTCGATCGGGGCCGACAAGACGCGGATCATCGCCACCCTCGACGAGCTGCAGCAGGCCGGCCTGATCAGCCGCGAGCCGGACCCGGCCGACCGCCGGATCCGGCTGCTGGCGATCAGCGCGGCCGGCCGCCAGGTCCGCGCGGGCGCGCAGTCCGCCATCCAGGCCAACGAGGAGCGGGTGCTCGCCCGCCTCCCGGCCGCCGACCGGCAGGCCTTCCTGCGGGTGGCGCGGATTCTGTCCGAGCTGCCGCCGGAGCAGATCGCCGGCCCGTTAATCCGCTGGCCGCGGCCGGCCGCGCCTGGTAACGTCGGCCGCACGAACCGACCCGAGGAGGTGAGACCCATTACCGCAGTAGCCGGATGGGCGCTCCCTGCCTCCATGGATGTCAGGCTGACCTGATCGCAGGTGGCCGTGGGGGTGCCCGCGCACGCACACCCGAAAGGCAGCACATCCATGCACTTCATTGCGGAGACGACCGTTGACGGCGTCTCGGAACGACTGTTCACCCTCGGCGACGTCACCGGGGCGCTCTGGGCGCCCGCCGACGCCCCCGGTCCCCGTCCGCTGATCCTGCTCGGCCACGGCGGCGGCCAGCACAAGCTGGCGCCGGGCATGGTCGCCCGCGGCCGCCGCTACGCGGCCACCTGCCGCTTCGCGGCGGTCAGCATCGACGCACCGGGCCACGGCGACCGGCCCAGGACCGAGGATGACGAACGGTTCGTCGCCCGGCTGCGGGAGCTGACGGCGGCCGGCCAGCCGGTCGGCCCGCACGTCGCCCGGCACAACGCCGAACTGGCGGCCCGCGCGGTCCCCGAGTGGCAATCGGTCCTCGACGCCCTGCTCAAGGACGACCGCCTGGCCGTTGGCGGGCCCGTGGGCTACTGGGGGGTGTCGCTCGGCACCGCGATCGGCCTGCCGCTGATCGCGGCCGACCCGAGGATCGGCGCCGCCGTCCTCGGCTGCCTGGGCGACGAGACCCTGACCGAGGCGGCGGCGCAGGTCACGATCCCGGTCGAGTTCCTGCTGCAGTGGGACGACACGCTGGTCCCGCGCGAATCGGGGCTGGCGCTGTTCGACGCCCTCGCCTCACCGCAGAAGACCCTGCACGCCAATTCGGGCGACCACATGGCCGTGCCGAGGTTCGAGGTGGACAGCGCCGAGCGGTTCTTCCTCCGCCACCTCATCGCGGCCTAGCGGCTCCGCCGCCCGCAGCCGGGCGCCGGCCCCGTCGTCGACAACGGGGCCCGAGCCCGGCTGCGGTCAGCGCCCGGACCGGCGCCGCTGTTCCAGCTGGAGAACTACCACCCTGGCGACTGCGCAGAAAGCATCAGGGCCCTGGCAAACGATCGGGATTCGACGCCCGAGCCCCTAGCACGGGCACCTTGCCCGATTCGGCTGCTACGTGAATATCGCCTGGTAGTGGGTGTCGCTACCGGCCACGTGCTTCCTATTTGCGTTTTCGTCGAGGCATGTCCCCACAGATGCACCCCATGTACCTCCCCAGTAGAGGCACGAGCAATTAACGCAGTAATTCCAGCCGTCTTGATAGTCGGAATTTCCCACCCCGAAGGGGATCGCGTAGTTGGTGCCGCCTGGGGAGTGGGCCACGTATTTTTCCACCACATTGCCTTCGACAATAATGGAGAGAGCCGGGCAGCTGCCGCCATTGCTCTTCCAGAACATTGCCGAGCACGAGGTGCACCAGGCCCAACCTGCCTGCTGTCCGGCCGAGCTGGTATCGGCCGGATTGCCCGAGGTGCTGAAGCCGTACATTGCAGTGTAGGCCGTGCCGCCGAGGGTGTGGGGGTCATTGTTATTGACGGGGCAGGTTCCGGCGTTCTCGAACTCGTTGGTGGCCCAGAAGAATTCATTGCATTTTGTGCACCACCCCCAGTAGTTCTGGTATGACCCCGCATAGGCGGCGCCCGAGAGCGGGATGGAGATGGCGCCGAGCGTGACCGCCCCCGCGCCGACAACGAGTGTGTTCCGCAGCAGGGCACGCCTGCCCAAACCGCGTCCTTGCCCAGGCGTCTCTATCATCTTTCCCTTTCCGTTGGTGCTGGAACAGCAGATGGAAAACACGATCTGAGTTCTCAAGTATGAATACCGGGCATGACTCAATGCGCCCAGGAAAAGGACCGCGACTTCCGCAGGGAACCTCAGCTGCGCATCAAGTGAACGATTTCTTTACTCGAGAACCAAACAGCAAACGGAGCTTAACACGCACATCTCACCACAACAAGGAGTGTTATCGTGCGAATCAGTCGCTTTAAGCTCGATCGTTCACGGACTTGGCGGTGCTTACTGATTGTGCTTGCGCCGGTTCCTTCGCGTAATGCCTCAGGTCTCCCTCGGCCACCTCACCGCGGCATAAGTGGCTCCGCCGCCCGCCGCCGCCGGTGGTTGGCCACGTTCACCTGGTTGGCGCAGCGGACGGAGCAGAAATGGCGACGTCCGTTGCGCGAGGTGTCGATGAACGCGACGCCGCAGCCGGGCCGGTCGCACACCCGCAGCCGGGCGCCGGCCCCGCCGTCGACCACGTGCCCGAGCCCGGCCGCCGTCAGCGCCCGGACCCGGGCCGCCAGGCCGGTCTCGACCGGCGCGTAGTGGAAGTGGAACGGCCCGCCGCCGTCGTGGCTGACCAGCCGGGGCCGGCAGTCGGCCGCGACCAGCAGCGCGTCGGCCAGCCGGGCCTTGTCGGCCACCGCGGCGGCCGCGAACACCGCCCGCAGCCGGTCCGCCCACGGGCGCAGCGCCGCCGCCTCGGCCGCCGTCGCCCGGGCGTCGTGCACCTCATGGCGCTGCAGTTCGGCGGTGAGCGCGGCCGCCTCGACGACGGGGTGGTTGACCAGCCAGACGGCGATGTGCGCGCCCGCCACCGTGTAAGTGTTGAACTGCATAAGACCATTACAGCAGACTGTCGCCTGGCGGCCGGGTGAACCCACTGACCGCAGGACAACCGGAGGGGATAACCGGTGCAACGTGGCGCGCTAGGCGCGGGGCTGGCGGCGGTGTGCCTGTGGGGGCTCGCGCCGGTCGCCACCCGGGCGGCCGTCGCGCACCTGACCCCGCTGCCGCTGCTGCTGATCCGGCTGGCGGTGGCGTCGCTCGTCCTGCTGCCCTGGGCCTGGCCCGTCTTCGGGCGGCTGCGGCCGCGCTCGGCCGGACGACTGCTCGCCGCCGGCGTGCTCGGCCTGGTCGGGTACAACCTGCCGGTCACGCTCGGGCTGCGCTGGATGCCGGCCGCGACCGCGGGCCTGCTGCTGGCGACCGAGCCGGTGTGGGTTCTGGTGCTCGGCCGGCTGTTCACCGGGGAGCGCGGCGGCGTCCGGCCCTGGCTCGGCAGTGCCGTCGCCCTCGTCGGGGTGGGGGTGCTGGCGGGCCACGGGGCCATGAGCGGCGGCGGGAACCGGGTCCTGGCCGGAGCAGGGCTGGTGCTGGCGGGCACGCTCGCCTTCGGCGCGTACACGATCGTGATGCGGCCGCTGAGCCAGGAGTTCGGCGCGATCCCCGCGACCGCGGCCTCCACCGTCGTGGGCGCCGTCCCCTACCTCGCCGCGGTCGGAACGCTGCCGGGAGCGGGCCTGACGCATCTCGGCCCGGCGGTCTGGGCGGAGCTCGCGTTCCTGGCCCTGGGCAGCACGGCAGCCGGGCTGCTGCTGTGGAACGTGGCCGCCCTGTCCGGCGGCGTCGCCCAGGTGAGCCTGCTGCTCTACCTGGAGCCGGTCGTCAGCGTGGCCGGCGCGGCGGTGTTCCTGGGCGAGCGGGTGACCCTGGTCATGATCGGCGGCGGCGCGCTCATCCTGACCGGGGTTGCCCTCTCCGGTACTGCAGAGCGGCGTCGAGAACGGCGCGGCTGGCGTCGCCGTCAACGCCGTCGCCCCACACGTGAATCCAGGTCCGCCCGTTCAGGCTGTTGAACCCGAACGACGCGCCGGCCGGCACGCGCTCGGTCAGGGCCGCGAGCAGATCGGAGTCCAGGTCCTGGCCGTCGGGCAGGAACGCGGCGTTCTCCGGCGCGCGCGGCGGCGCGTTCTTGGCCGCGAGCACGGCCGCCTCCACCTCGTCGAGGCCGGCCAGCCCGGCCAGGGCACGGGCCGGAAGACCGTCGCGGTCAGCGATGATCTCAAGGAAGGCGTGCTCCACGCCGATGTAGGAATCGCCCAGCCGGCCGGCGGTCCGCCCGCCCGGCAGCAGCGAGCCGGCCGACGGTACATAGCCGGGCGCGCTCATGGCGGCGAGGATCCTCCGCTGCCACCCCACCGGCGCCCGTTCCCCGCGCGATCTCGGCCGCCCGCCCCCGCACCTCGTGAAAGCGCGGCGTGGGGCTCAGCATTCCCTCGAAAGGACCACTCATAATTGCCAGAATACGGCTCAATCCCGAAATGACCGGAAGGCCGCGCGCACCTCGTCGACGAACACGGCCGGCTGCTCGAGGGCGGCGAAATGACCGCCTCGGTCGAGCTCATTCCAGTACCGCAGGTCGGTGAAGAGCGGCTCGGCCCAGCGGCGCGACGGGCGGTAGATCTCCTTGGGGAAAATCGAGCAGCCGGCCGGGACGGGGACCGGGTCGGAGCTGCGCCGGGCGTAGCTCTCCCAGTACAGCCGGGCGGCCGACGCCCCGGCGCCGCCCAGCCAGTACAGCATGATGTTGTCCAGCATCTCGTCCCGGCTGAAGACGGTGCCCGGGTCGCCGTCGCAGTCGCTCCAGGCCTGGAGCTTCTCCACGATCCAGGCGCACAGCGCGGCCGGCGAGTCGACCAGCCCGTAGCCGACGCTCTGCGGGCGGGTCGACTGGATCGCGGCGTACCCGGTGCCCTGGGCGCGGTGGCGGCCCTGGGCGGCCAGCGCCTCCTGCTCGCGCGCGGTGAGGTCGCCGATCGTGCCGGGGTCGGGGAAGGCGACGACCATGTTCAAGTGCACCCCGAGCACGCGCGCGGGGTGGCGCCGGCCGAGCGCCACGGTCACCATAGAGCCCCAGTCGCCGCCCTGGGCGCCGTAGCGGGGGTAGCCGAGTCGGCCCATGAGCTGGTCCCAGGCGTCGGCGATCCGCTCGACGCCCCACCCCGGCCGGGCCGGCTTCCCGCTGAACCCGAAGCCGGGCAGCGTCGGGCAGACCACGTGGAACGCGTCCGCGACGCTGCCGCCGAACGCCGCCGGGTCCGTCAGCGGCTCGATGACGTTGCGGAACTCGACCACCGAGCCGGGCCAGCCATGGGTCATGACCAGCGCGGTGGCGTCCGGGTGGGGCGACCGGACGTGCAGGAAGTGCAGGTCGAGGTCGTCGATGCGGGTCAGGAACTGCGGGAAGGCGTTGAGCCGGGCCTGCGCGGCCGGCCACT